>Ga0078972_1004517_pt1 | contig 37815 bp, 33 predicted proteins | sample YelNatPaOPGAMG01_FD_67568 | JGI IMG/M metagenome (GOLD analysis project Ga0078972, IMG submission 67568) | Hot spring thermophilic microbial communities from Obsidian Pool, Yellowstone National Park, USA - OP-RAMG-01 (SPADES assembly) (version 2) | ecosystem: Environmental > Aquatic > Thermal...
TTAAACAATTTTTGGATTTCCTTTAAGGTACTCTTCATATTTCATCGCCTTTTTGCCTTCAGGTTGGACAATATCTAAAATTAGCTTTTCTTTCTCTATATGTGCTTTGTGGATGATAATTCGCTTGCCATTTACAAACGTCCAAACCTTCGGCCAAGGATAATAGGCGCGAATTTTTCTCTCAATTTCTTCTAGTTCTTTTGAGTTTTGAGTTTTGAGTTTTGAGTTTTCTATTTGTCCATCTTCTTTTTTTAGTAATTTTGTATAGGTGGCTTTTTTGTGATTTTGAGGGCGCGGTTTAATTTTTCCTTCAAGATACAAGGGCAGAGTTTTGAGAAGCAAATCAGCCGCCAAATTAGCCAATTCTTTAGAAAGCTCCAAAGAATTATATCTTTTATCTTTTATTTTTAGTCTTTTATTTTTTATGGTCGGCCCATGGTCAATTTTTTCATCCATTTTAAAGATTGTCACCCCAGTTTCTTTTTCCCCGTTTAAAATGGTGTATTGAATCGGAGAAGGGCCTCGATATTTGGGAAGTAGGGAGGGATGGATACACAATGAACCGTAAGTTGGGATGTCTAAAATCTCGCTTGGAATTATTTGGCCATAGGCAGCGAGAATAATTAAATCGGGTTTGAGATTTGAGAGTTGAGATTTGATATTTGAGATTTTTTCTGGTTGATAGACCAAAAGACCGTGCTTTAAGGTGACTTGTTTGATGGGTGAAGGGGTTAAAATTTGTCTTCTGCCAGCCGGTTTGTCGGGTTCGGTGATTACACAACTTATGCCCCATTTATTTTTAATCAAACCTTCTAAAATAGGCACAGCAAATTCCGAGGTGCCCAAAAAGACAATTTTATACGGTACGGGTACTGATTTGATAGATGTAATATCTTCCACTCTTTCTGTAAATAGAATGCCATCAAGATGGTCTATTTCATGTTGCAAGACCCGAGCCAGTAGTCCAGACGCAGAAAATGTGGTCTTTTGGGGCTTGAACTTTGCCCCGGCCGTTAGTTTTATAGCAGAAACTGTTATTTCTTTAGCGCGAGGAACCATTCCAGAAAGACCAGGCAGAGAGAGGCAACTTTCTTCCATATATTCTTTTTCTTTGGAAGATTCAGTAATTTTTGGGTTTATTAAAACCATCTTTTCCGCGACAATTATTCTTTTTGAAACTCCAACTTGAGGACCGGCCAAGCCAAGGCCAAAATTAGCCTGATTGGTTTCTAACATATTCTGAGCAAGACTGATGATTTTTCTGTCAATCTTCTTAATTGTTTCAGCCCTTTGCTCAAGTTGTTTGTTGGGAGTAGTAAGAATTTTTAGTATCATGATAAATTTCAATTAATTTTTTAGTGCAATTTTCAATTGAGAGTCTTTTAGCATTTTCTCTTGCATTCTGACCAAATTTTCTTCTTAATTTTTCATTTTCAAGCAATCTTAATATTTTATCCACAAACTCATTTTTAGTCAAGTTAACCAAGAAGCCATCTTTATTGTTATTTACAAAGTCTTTCGGTCCCAATTTATTAATGGCAACAACAGGAGTAGAAGAGGCCATTGCTTCTGCCAAGACAATGCCTTGAGTATCGGTTGTGGAAGGAAAGACAAAAATATCCGCAGCGCCAAAAAATTTATTCGCCTCAGGTTTTTGCAAAAATCCAGTAAATGTCACATTGTCTTCGGTTTTGAGTTTTGAACTTTGAGATTTAAGATTTTCCTCGTCCGGACCGCTGCCCACTAACACAAGATGGACATTTGGTTCTTTTTCGACAATATCTTTAAAAGATTCAAGCAGAAAACCAAGATTTTTCTCCTGGGCTAAACGCCCAACAAATAAAAGAATTTTTCTTTTGACTGGAATGTGATATTTTGTCAATAATCTTTGGCGCTCAGCCAAATTTAATTTTTTAAATTGTTTGAGATCAATGCCTGTGGGCAAAACTTCTATTTGTGTTTTTACTCCATAAGATTTAAGCACTTCAGCCACAGCATGAGAAGGTACAATAACCCTATTTGCCCGGTTGCAAAATCTTTTTGATCGAATAATAATAAACTCCTTGACCAATCCCTGGAGCATTTTGATAGGTACATAATGACTATATTCAGTCATCATTGTGTGATAGGTGTGGACGGTCGGAATATTCAATTTTCTCGCTACGTTCTGGCCAAATCCACCCATCAAAAAAATGTGTTGCGTATGGACGATGTCTAGGTTAAGTCGAGAGATTAGGGGGTGGAGGTTGGTTAAGTAAGGGATGCCAATAGGATAGTCCTTGGGAGAGGGTAGAGTGATAGAAGGCACGCGAAAAACATTAGGCATTGGTTTGGCTTGTTTGTGACGAGGGGCAAAGATAAAGACCTCGTGCCCTTTTTCTTCCAGTTGGGTCCTAAAAGTCTCAATAGAGGAGACAACGCCATTTATAGTTGGTTTGTAACACTCAGTAAATATACCAATTTTCACATAACCTCGCTTCGTTCGGGAAATCCTAATTTCTAAACAAATTTTAAGTCCCAAATCTCCAAATTCTAAACATTTTTACTTTGTTTGTGATCTCGAATTTTGGTCATTCGGATTTGTTTGGGATTCCGTGCTTAGGATTTCGACTTTCCCTATAGTAGTGTAACAGGATCCACGTCAATAAGCCAGTTACGCGGAAGAGTTTTAAGGAAGTTAATTATTGGGGCAGGTATATTTCTTCCTCGCCCTTTGTCTGGTACCTTTATTATTAATTGAAAGCGGTACTTTCCTCTGATTTTGCTATAAAAGCAAGGAGAAGGACCTAAAATGGTAATGTCTGCCCGCATCGCCTTGCGAAGCATGGCAGGCGGGGATGATTGGTAACGGGTAATGATGGAGTTTAATTTTTCGGCCGCTATTTTTATATCTTTTTTGCATTTTTCTTCATTTTTGTGCTGGCAGATTATTCTAATTAATTTTGTAAATGGCGGTAGGTTGAGTTTTCTGCGATTTTCCAATTCGTCTTGTAAAAATTTCTCCCAATTGCCCTGCAAGGCAGACCTGATTACGAAATTCTCAGGGTGATAGGTTTGAAGATAAAAGGAGTTAAGACTAAGAGATTTGAGCCTTGTGATTATTGAGTATACTCTGTGTGAGGAATTTAAATCGGGTAGGTTTAATAAATTATCAATGGATACAACGGCGACCAAATCAACCGGTTCAAACCAATGAGAGAGGAGTTTTTGGGTTCCAATAATAAAGTCATATTCACTATTGATTACTGATGATCGCCCGTCCTCTGTGGCATTAGCGAAGGCGGGACTACTGCGTAAATCCTTGTCAATTCGTAAGATATTGGGTTTAATAAACATCTTTTTAATCTCTGCTTCTATTCTTTGAGTACCGAGACCCCAAAATTTAAAATCAATACTCTGACAGTTTGGACACAATGAAATAAGTTTAGTCCTAAAAGAACAATGATGGCAGACTAATTGATCCAAGGAAGGCGTGTTTAAATGATAAGTTAAAGGCAAATCACAATTTGGGCATTTTAGGACATAGCCACAATTTCTGCAGAAGATATAGGAAGCAGCCCCGCGGCGGTTATCAAATAGAATGGCTTTTTTACCCGCTTTATATACATCCTGTAGTTTTTTCTGTAAAGTTTCACTGAGCAGGCTAGAGTTTCCTTTTCTGAGTTCATTTTTCATATCAATAAGAGTGATAGAGGGATGGTATAAAGGGATAAGAGAGCGACGAATTAGATACACTCTATTACTTTTTTTATATCTGGCCTTTGTGCTGTATTGATAATGGCTTTCGATGCTTGGCGTTGGGCTTAATAAAACTAATTTGGCCCCGCTAATCTCTGCTAACTTAAGAGCGACAGTTTTCGCATTATACCGAGGAGATCGGTCGTTTTTGTAAGCATTAGATTCTTCGTCAATAATAATAATTAGGCCCAAGCGCGAGAGAGGAGCGAAGAGGGCCAAGCGAGAACCGCAGACAATATTAATTTTCCCTTGCTTAATTTCTTGCCAGGCATTATAACGTTGGGTTTTATTCAATTCGGTATGATAAAAAATGACTCTATCAAATCTTTTGGCAAGCGAGGGTAAAAAGATTTTTGCCCATCTGGCTTCGGAAAATAAAATGATGACCTGTTTGTCTTTAGCCAAGGCGTTATTGCATAAAGCAGCGAGTGCAGCATACAGTTTGGCGAAAATGGGTGGTAGGGGCGTTTGGGCGGTTATTAACTTTTGTTTGCCGTGTCCTTTTCGTTTTGGTGGCAAAGGGAACATTTCAAAGAGACATTGGGATAAAGGGGCGAAGTAATATTCAGAGAGCCACTCGGCTAATTTAAGATGTTGCTCATTAATGACAGGCTCAGGGTTTATAATTTGAGCAATCTGTTTGATTTCCTTTTGCATTCCTTTAACGCCCGTTTTGGTAATTTTGGTGATTATACCAGCAATTTTCCTCTTTCCGAAGGGGATTAAAACCAATGAGCCGACTTTAATTTTGGGTAGGAGTTCAGGCGGTATCGCATAGGTGAAACTTTGAGATGTAAGGTCGGTTTTAATGTCAGGAACTACGTTGGCGTATTGCATTTTTGGCCGCTCTTATAAACGCTTCAAATAGCGGATGGGGTTGGTTAGGTCGTGACTTAAACTCTGGGTGGAATTGTGTAGCAATGAAATAAGGATGATTTTCCAGTTCAACAATTTCTACTAATTTTTTGTCGGGCGAGAGACCTGAGAGTATTAAGCCATTTTTACGCAATATACCATGAAAATTTGGATTCACCTCATATCTATGTCGGTGCCGCTCGTAAATTATCTCGGTTTTGTAAACCCGGCGAGCAAGCGTTTTAGGGGCTATTTTGCATGGATAGGCACCCAACCGCATTGTTCCGCCCATTCGGTCAATGCCTTTTTGTGAATCTAAGATGTCTATTACGGGGTAGGGGGTTTTTGGGTCAAACTCTGTGCTGTTTGCATTTTTCAAGTTGCAAACATTTCTTGCAAATTCAACCACTGCTAATTGGAGTCCTAAGCAAAGGCCCAAGAAGGGGATTTTATTGCGTCGGGCGAAAGAAATGGCTTGGATTTTTCCTTCAATTCCCCTTGAACCGAAGCCCCCAGGCACCAAGATTCCATAGACGCCATTTAATAACTTTTCTAGGTTTGAACCATTTTTCTGCAGTTCATCTGGTTCAATTGGTTGGATTTTGACCGCAACATTGTTGGCTAATCCACCATGTTTTAAGGCCTCAACGACCGAAATATAGGCATCCGGATGCTCTAAATATTTGCCAACCATACCAATCGTAACTTTCCCTTTGGGATTTTTGATGGTGTGGATGAGGTTATTCCAGCGCGAAAGCGCGGGCTTTTTGTTAGAAAATTTGAAATATTTCGCTACTTGTTTTGCCAAGCCATTTTTTTCTAAATTAATGGGAATTTCGTAAATAGAGTCACAGTCTAAAGCCTCAATAACTTGATTTTGAGAAAGGTTAGTAAAAAGGGCGATTTTCTCTTTTAATTCTTTTGCTATGGGTCTTTTACAGCGACAAATTAAAATATCTGGCTGGATGCCGATTGAGCGAAGAATAGAGACCGATTGTTGAGTTGGTTTAGTTTTTGCTTCGTCAGAGGGATAAATATAGGCAATCATTGTCATATGAATGTACATCACATTTTTCTTTCCTTCGTCTAAACTCATCTGTCTTATCGCTTCTAAAAATGGTAATCCCTCAATATCGCCAACTGTCCCTCCTAATTCTGTGATGAGGATTTGGGCTTTAGTTTTTTTACCCAACTCCCTAATTCTCCTTTTTATCTCCGATGTGATATGAGGGATAACTTGAACTGTATGACCCAGATATTCTCCTTTTCTTTCCTTTTCTATTACAGCACCATAAATACCACCTGTGGTAAAATTGGAAAGTCGCGTTAAGTTTTCATCCACTATTCTTTCATAATGCCCAAGATCTAAGTCAGTTTCGGCTCCGTCATCAGTTACAAAAACTTCGCCGTGTTGAAAGGGATTCATTGTTCCGGCATCAACGTTTAAGTAGGGGTCAATTTTTAAAATAGCGACTTTTAATCCCCTTGCTTTTAACAGAAGAGCCAACGAAGCGGCCGCTGTGCCCTTCCCAATTCCTGAAACGACTCCGCCTGTTACAAAAATATACTTCATGCGCTCCTTTCAGCCTGCCCCGCATCGAGCTCCGCTCTGGTGCGGGGTCGGTCAAAGGCAAAAGCCAAAACGAAATACGCAAAAACTATATTATTGAAATTCTTATTAAACTTTTGCCTTTTTTCCTTGTGGTTTTTACTTTTTGCTTTTTATTTTAATTTTGAAATTACACACCAAGTATCCTACCCCAAATGGTCCCTCATAACTTAAAATCTCTGGTTCCCATTTTACGCCAGAAAGTGCGCCAAGTAAAATCAGGATAGATTGATAACCGCATTCTCCAGCTTCTTCAACAAGGTCTTCGTCCAAATACAAGATTTCATCAGTGGCTTTTTTGTTGATTAAATCAACTAATTTCTGGTCAAATTTTTTGCCCTCCGCTCCATAGCCGTTTGGCGAACTGGGTAAGAGACGATGAGAAAGGTCTCCTGAGGCGATAATACCGACTGTTGATGACTGACTGCTGACCACTGTTTGAATAATTTGCCCAAATTTAAAATGGGTTCTCCTGTCTTGCAGAGAATAGGCGACAGGGATTAATTTAACTGGTCTATCTAATTTATGGGTTAAAAAATAGAGCGGCACCAAACTCCCGTGGTCTAAAATATAAACTTCCTGGCCGTTGTTATACAATAGGGTTTTAATGCCTTCTTGGTTCGCCTGTTTGTCTATTGCCTCGGCTAGCCTTAAATCATTTGTAAATTTAAACCGAACTTCGGGGTGGCCAAAGTGACCAAAATCACCAAAAATTAGTGGCATTCCGCAAATGTTCATCCGGTCTGGATAGACCAAGCCGTGAGGTGAGATGACAATTAATGTTTCTGGCTTTTTGCTGGCTAAAATATTAGATAGATTGTTCAGTGCGTTGACTGTTTTTTTAATTTTCTCTCGCTCTTTACCGCCTATCTCGGGGATTAAGATAGGGGGGTGAGGGCAGATTGAAGCAAAAGTTATTGGCATAATTTTCTCCTTTAGGAATTAAGTGCTTCTGGAGAGGCTTTCGAAAATGTTTCCGAGATGAATAAATTGAAGTCCTGATTGTTTCCCAATTGTGGCGGCCGTTTTTAGTATTTCCAGTGGAGTTTGGGCAGTTTCGGTTAATTTATATGCCGGGAAAAAGCGGGAAATGTGCCAGGGGATATTTTTGCCGAGTTCTCTAGCGATGAATTGGGCGATTTGTTTAAGTTCTTTTGTAGAGTCGTTTATGCCGGGTATGACCAAGGTAGTAATTTCTAAATGAACCTTGCTTTTGGCGATTGTTTTGAGATTTTCTAAAATCGGTTTTAATTTAGCGCCACAATATTTTTGATAGGTATTTTCTTTAAAACTTTTTAGGTCAACATTAATAGCGTCTAGATAGGGGAGAATTAGTTTTAAAGTTTCTTTCGACATATAACCATTTGAAACCCAGATATTTGCAAGGCCGTGACGATGAGCCAATTTCATCGTATCAAGAGCATATTCCAAAAAAATCGTTGGTTCAGTATAGGTATACGAGATGCTTGGACACTTGTTTTGTTTGGCTTGTTTCACGATTTCCGCAGGAGTTAGTTCAAATCCCTGTATAGGATTTTCCGGTTTAGGTGACTGCGAAATTTGCCAATTTTGGCACCAATCGCAACGAAAATTGCATCCAACTGTTGCAATGGAATAGGTAAATGTGTGGGGTAAAAAATGATAAAGCGGTTTTTTCTCAATGGGGTCAATATGCTCGGCAATTACTTCGCCATAAACCAAAGAATATAATTTGCCGTCAATATTTCCCCGAACGCCACAAATTCCCCTTCTATCTTTTGAGATTATACAATAATGCCTGCAGGTGTTACAACGAACGCGGCTTTTAGGAAGTTTTTCGTATAGGTAAGACTCTTTCATTTATCTATATTTTAGCAGATTTAAATGGTATAATTAATTTAAAATAGGCACTAATGATTAATTAAGAGTAAGAAATTGTATGCGCCGTTTCTTTATCGCCATCAATCTGCCTCCTGAAGTTAAAGATAAATTGGTTAAACTGCAGAAAGCGCTTTCGCAATACATACCAAATGTTAGGTGGGTGACAGCGGACAATCTCCATCTGACCTTGGTTTTTTTAGGGGCCATTAATGATTTAGAGAGAAAGAAGGTTGGGCAAATTACACAAGAGGTTCTTAAAGAAACTGAGCCGTTTTCGCTTCAAGTTAAGGGATTAGGAGTGTTTCCGGAGCCAAAAAGAGTAAGGATTTTATGGGCTGGGGTTTTTGGAAATTTCGCGCTTAAACTTTTAAATCGTCTATTGTTCAGAAAATTGACCCAAGCAGGATTTAGGGTGGATGAACGAGAATTTACAGCCCATATCACACTCGGGCGGACGAAGGCAAAGGCAAATAGGGAGATTGTTTCTTTCTTGTTAGATAAATACAAAGAGGTGCGTTTTGGGGCTTTTGAGGTTTTTAGTGTTGAAATAATGGAGAGCCAGTTGCAGCGAAGCGGACCGATTTACAGAGTTGTTGAGAAAATTGAATTAAAAAGATTTAAGAATTTAGATTTATGATTTAAGATATTTGTTTTTAGTTTCGATTTTGACCAAGCGAGGGAATGTGTTTTATGACCGTCAAGAAGCAGGGCAAAAACTGGCAAAAGCAATTAGCAAAAAGAGATTGGCAATTAATAAAAATAATGCTTTGGTTCTTGCCTTGCCAAGAGGTGGAGTAATTGTTGGAAGGGAAATAGCCAGGCTTTTAAATATCCCTCTGGATATTGTGGTAACGAAAAAAATCGGTTTTCCGGGCAATCCGGAATATGCGATTGGTGCAGTAGGGGAGAGTGGGGAATTGGTAATGGGTAATGAGATAGTGGATAGAAAATATTTAGAAAAAGAGATAGAAGTTAAGAAAGAAGAAATTAAAAGAAGATTGGTTGAGTATAGAGGAACGAAAAGCCCTCCTGATCTTCGAGGCAAAACAGTGATTTTGGTTGATGATGGATTGGCAACGGGTCTTTCTATGAAAGCAGCCGTTAATGAGGTGCGTGCCAAAAAGCCTGCTCAAATCATCATTGCCGTTCCCGTTGCTTCGCCTGAATCTATAGATGAACTCAAAGAAGAAGTAAACGAACTGATCTGTCTTAAGACGCCGCGTCCCTTTTTTGCTATTGGTAATTTTTATACCAATTTTGAGCAAGTGACAGACGAAGAGGTGAAAACAGCCTTGAGAGATTCGGATACTCCACATTTTGGACTAAGCCAAAATCAGAAAGCGGAAAGATAGTGAGAAATACCCTTCCAGCAATGTTCTTTTTAGGTAAAATTCCGAACTCGCGAGAGTCCTGAGAATTTTCCCGGTTATCTCCTAAAACAAAATATTCATCATCCTTTAATATTTGCGAGAGATTGCCATCCGTATGTTCAGATGGTTTTAAATAGGGCTCAGCAAGTACTGTGCCGTTAGGATTTTTTTTGTTGTAGATATAAACCCTGCCATTATCAAGCACTATCTTTTCACCAGGCAGCCCAATAATTCGTTTGATGTAGTAAACCGACCGATTTGGGGGATGGAAGATGATAACTTCACCTCGTTTAGGCTCTCTAAATTTGTAACTGAGTTTATCTGTTAAGAGATATTCTTTATCGTGGAAATTCGGCTCCATACTATTTCCGTCCACAATAAAAGGTTGGATCAAAAAGTATCGAACGAGAAAGAAAATTAACAAGATGAAAGCGCCGGTTTTGATAAGTTCATAAATAATCTTTAAAAAAGACCTAAAGACACTAAAAACCTCATTCGTTTCTTCCATTTTCCCTCCTAAAATTAAAATAATTAATAATCAACCTGGTCGTGCCTGGATTTGAATCAGGGACCTTCTCGGACCCGCCTGCCATGCTTCGCAAGGCGATGCGGGCAGGCCCGCCTGTCTAGACTTATGGACCCGAGAGGGTTTGAACCTCTGACCTTTCGGATGTGAACCGAATGCTCTACCACTGAGCTACGGGTCCTTACATCTCGGGCAGGCCCGCCTGCCATGCTTCGCAAGGCGATGCGGGCAGGCCCGCCTGCAACGCTTGAGCGTAGCTGATGCGGGCAGGCCCGCCTGCCATGCTTCGCAAGGCGATGCGGGCAGGCCCGCCTGCCATGCTTCGCAAGGCGATGCGGGCAGGTGTGAACGAGACGCTCTACCGTTGGGCTACACGACCATAATGTCACACTCGCATAAATATTATCATAATGTTGTGGGACAAGACAAGATTTGATAAAATTGGGGTAGGCGATTAGATGGATATAAAAGGATTTTTCACCAATACTTTTTTTACCATAACAATTGCTCTCTCGGCCACGATTTTGGTTTCTATCTATCTTAAAATTTTGCACCATCACTTGAAGGAGGCATTAAAAAGGAGGTATATGACAAAAAAGATTCAAAACTTAAAAGATCATTTTATTATTTGCGGTTTTGGTCGGGTAGGCAGTCAAGTAGCCGAGGAACTATTTCATGAGAACATCCCCTTTGTGGTAACTGACAGAGATCCTGAGCGTGTCAAAATGTGCAATGAGAAAGATTGGCTTTGTATTTTAGGAGACGCTGCAGTAGGCGAGGAGACGTTAAAAAAGGCAAATATTAAACAGGCGAGGGGTCTGATTATTGCCATAGGGAATGATGCAGATGCCCTATTTGTGGCTGTAACAGCCAAATCCTTAAACCCTGAGTTATTTATTGTGGCTCGCGCATCCTCTTCTGAGGCTGCTTCAAAATTAGAAAAGGTGGGGGTGGAGAGGGTAGCCTTGCCTTACCAGATAGGCGGATATCATATGGCAAATATGGCTTTAAGGCCTGGCGTGGTTGATTTTTTGGATGTAATAGTTGATACTAGACATCAAGAGATGGTTGTTGAAGAGGTGGAGGTGGGTTTAAATTCTCCGCTTTTGGGCAAGGAGATTGATGAGCATTTCGACCGCAGAAAACAAGATGTGGTTGTTTTAGCAATAAAGCGGGCAGACAAAAGTTGCATTATAAATCCAAGTCCTGATATAATATTAAGACAAGGAGATAAACTGATTTTATTGGGGACGAAAAAAGCACTCCTTGCGATAAGGAGCGAATATGGGGTCTGAATTTTTGCAAAAACAACAAAAATTATTGGAAAAACAGAAAGAAGATTTAGAAAAGGAATTGTCCGTGGTTGCTAAAAAGAAAAAGACGGGCGAAAAATATGAGCCCAAATTTTTAGATTTTGGTCAAAAAGAGGATGAGGGGGCTCAAGAGGTAGCCAATTACGAAGAATATTTAGTGCTGGAAAAAAATTTATCCAAGATGCTTGCTGATACCAACAAGGCTTTGAGGAAGATTCAAAAGGGACGTTATGGTTATTGCGAGAGTTGCAAAAAACCTATTGAGCAAACTCGTTTAGAGGCAATTCCTACCGCCACCCTTTGCCTTAGTTGTGCCAATAAACCCAAAAAACGATTTAGATGGGTTTTCTGGAGAAGGTAATCAAATCACGAGTATTTACGAATGTTCGCGAATAACTCAAGTTTGTTCGCCTTTTTATTTTGATTTTATTGGCGATTCGTGTGTGGTTACTTTCTCCACAATCTTTTTAAATTCTTCGGGTTCGTCTTTGGCTAAACCAGCCAAAATTTTTCTGTCGAGTTCTATCTTTGCCTTTTTTAGCCCTTTAATAAACTGAGAATAACGCAGGCCATATTCTTTTAAGGCTGCGTTGATTTGGGTAATCCATAGTTGTCGAAAATTTCTTTTTTTAGTCCTTCGGTCGCGATAAGCATAAGTCCCTGCTTTAAACAGAGCCTCTTTGGCTAATTTAATCCGATGCTTTCTTGCGCCCCGGAAGCCCTTGACTTGTTTCAATAATTTTTTGTGTTTTTTTCTGACCATTAGGCCGCGTTTGACACGTGCCATATTCACTCCTTTATCAACCTTCTTATCTTTCTGCTCGCCTTACTCACATCCTGTAAGACCTTGAATCTTTTTGATTTATGCGTTCTTAAATGACTTCTTGCTGCCTGGCGTCTTTTAAGTTTGCCAGTCTTTGTGATTTTTATTCTTTTTTTCAAAGCGCTTTTTGTTTTCATTTTCATTTCCTTGCTAATATTGCGCATTTGCGCACATCTTGGTGCTCATTTGTCTGTTCGTTATTGGTTTAATTAGTTATTGGCGAAGACTAAGTAAGACCGAGATTCTGTTTCCCATTCTTTCGATATCTTTTTCCCTTTTAATATCTTCTCCTAAACTACGTTCCAATTCCTTTAAAAATTCATACGCCCTATTTAAAAAGGCCATTTCTCGGCCTCGCAAAACAAGTGTGATTTTTGTTTTGTGGCCTTTTTGCAAAAACTCACGGATTTTATTTTTTTTGACCTCAAGGTCATGGGGCTCAATAGATAGTTTGAGCCTCACCTCCTTTAACTCCGGTTGCTTTTGTTTAGATTTTTTTTCTTGCTTCTCTAATTGATATTTATACTTTCCAAAGTCTAAGATACGGCATACAGGCGGATTTGAAGAAGCAACCTCTACAAGGTCATAACCTCTTTGATAGGCAACAAGAAGAGCTTGTTCTAAGGGAACAACCCCTTGAGACTTGCCATTTTCATCAATAAGATGGACCTTTTCTGCTTTTATTTGTTGGTTGATGCGGTAAATTTTTGGAATCTACAACTCCTTTGCCCCAAATTCTATTTTAATATCTGCTTTGTGGGGCTTCATTATAACATACTATACTATCTTGGCGGATAAATCAACCCCAGTCAATGTAATCTCGCCACAATTATTTTTAGTGCCAAGGGCACTAATGTAATGGTACAAGGCGTCTTGGCTACTACTTCATTGTCAACAGAAACTTTGCATTGCTGTTCTGCCTCAATCGTTACTTTTTCCTGGTAGAACAAAGAAGAGGGGTTGGACTTTTTAAACAAATTCCAAAAAAAGCTCTTTGTCTTTGCCTGGTCAATCTTAATAGAAAAAACTCCATCTTGGAAACTATTTTTTGAACCATTTCCGTTTGCAATAACTATTTCCTGAAATTCTCCTCCTATTTTTAATTCCCCAAAATCTAAAATAGTCGGGACCGGGTGGGGATTTTGTATTTTTGCCTCGGTGAGGAAATATTTATTTTCAGAGACCTTACCCAAATCTATTGTTTCAACCTTACGTGCTCTTAAAATTTCCAAGGCTTCTTTGAACGAATTGGTTCCTATTAAATCGCAGATTAGATTAGTGGCCCCAACCGGGATAATTCCTAAAGCGGTATTTGTATTTACCAAAGCGGCAGCAGTCTGATTAATGATTTCACTTCCCCCAATTGCAACGACTGTGCTATATCCTTCCTCTGCTGCACGCTTGGCTAGTTCATAGGCAGATGAAAGAGGTGAAATTTTGCCAAAATCCCCAGAGATGCCATAGGAAGCCATAATAACTTCCATTTTCTCTTTGAGTTTAACTATCTCTTTGTTTCCTAAATCTAGAATGTAGTAATACACGTTTCCTCCTCACCCTTGCCTCGCTCGGGCTCGTCGGTCAAACTCAAAATGAAAAATGAAAAAGCATATTATTGAATTCTTGATTAAGTTTTGACTTTTGAATTGTGGTTTTAAGTTTTGCACCTTTAGTTTGTTTTATTCTATTTCTAGTTCTGGCTTAGGCTCTTTTTGCTCCTCTTTTGCCAGCCGCTTTTCTTTCACCTCTGGTTCTTTGGTTTCCTCTCCCATAATGCATTTACCTACAAAAATAGCACCCGGTTGAATAGAAAGAGTTTTGGTTTTAATGTCACCAAAAACCTTTGCTTGAGAATCTAACTCCAGCATGTTTTTGGCTGTGATGTTGCCATTTACCAGACCCTCAACTTTAATCTCGGCTGCTGTAACCGGTCCTTCAATTGTGGCGGTTTTGCCAACAATGACACTGCCCTCTGAACTGATTTCACCCTTAACTTTGCCATTAATTTGAATGTTCGAGGAAGTTTGGAGTTTACCTGTTACCCGGACGTTTTCTCCAACCACGGTGTCCTGCTCATTTGATTTAGGGAATTCTTTAATCATAGAGACCTCCATCTTTTCTTTCGCTAATCTACTTTCATACTATCAATCCTTTGTTTTTTTGTAAAGATTGTGTTAAAATTACTAAGCCTTACTAACTAATAGATACTAATACGGGTCGCGCTAAGTGCGACGAATAATAAGGATTAGTAGGTGAGGAGCGACTATGGATAAGATTAAAATTATCGGCGCCCGAGAGCATAACCTCAAAAACATAAGCGTAGAGATTCCCAGGAATAAACTGGTTGTCATAACTGGGCTTTCTGGTTCTGGTAAATCTTCTTTGGCCTTTGACACGATTTATGCCGAGGGCCAACGAAGGTATGTAGAGAGCCTTTCTTCCTATGCAAGACAGTTTTTGGGAGTGATGGAAAAGCCAGATGTTGACTATATTGAAGGTCTTTCCCCGGCTATTGCTATTGACCAAAAGTCGGCCGGTGGAGGACCGCGGTCCACTGTGGGCACGATTACAGAGATTTATGATTATATGAGATTGCTTTGGGCTAGGATAGGCGAACCACATTGTCCGCGCTGCGGCGCTCTTGTTATGAGACAAACCATCCCTTCTATTGTTGACCAGATACTCGGCATACCTGAAATGGGTAGGGATTTAACTAGTTTGCGTCGGCCGCAGAGGATAATGGTTTTGGCGCCGTTGGTTTCTGGCCAGAAAGGGGAACATTCGCATCTTTTCGCCCGCTTAAAAAAAGACGGTTTTGTTAGGGTGAGGGTTGATGGTGTAGTGAGTGCTCTTTCGGAGGTTCCCAAATTAGACAAAAACAAAATACATAATATTGAAGTGGTGGTTGATAGATTGATTTTGCCTAGGCTCAGCGGAGTCGCAGAGCAAGATGAGGAATTTACGGAGATTAAAAATAGGCTGTTTCAATCTGTGGAGACTGCGGTCAAATTAGGCGAGGGCAAGTTGTATGTTGTTTATGTAGATGATAAAAAAGAGGTTGTTTATTCAGAACTTTTCGCCTGCCCAAAATGTGGCGTCTCTTTACCAGAGATTGCGCCTCGCTCCTTTTCTTTTAATAGTCCTTATGGGGCCTGCCCGGCTTGCACTGGGTTGGGGGTAAAGTTGATTATTGACCCAGAATTGGTTCTACCCAACCCTCGTTTGACTATTGCAGAAGGAGCGATTAGGCCGTGGTCAAAGGGTTTGGGGCATACATCTTGGTATGTCAAGGTTTTGGAGGCTGTTGCTGAGAAACATCACTTTTCCTTAAATGTTCCTGTTAAAGAATTAGACAAAGAGGCGATTGACAAAATTTTATATGGAACAAATGATGAGACCTATTGGGTAAATGGTTATTTGACTACTTACGAAGGTGTAATCCCAAATTTAGAGAGACGATATAAAGAAACTGAGAGTGATTATGTTAAAAATGAGATTGAAAAATATATGACCAGTCGAGAATGTCAAGTTTGCAAAGGGCAAAGATTAAAGCCCGAGTTTCTATCTGTTTTGATTTCCGGAAAGTCAATTTCTCAAGTGGCGGCACTGCCGATTTTAGAAGCCCAGAAATTTTTTGAAAATTTGAAAGAACGGCTTTTTGGAGCAAAAAAGCGGATTGCCGAACAGATTTTGAAGGAGATTGGGGAGCGACTTTCATTTTTAATTAATGTCGGATTGGATTATCTGACTTTAGATAGGGTAGGTAATACCTTGGCGGGAGGAGAGGCGCAAAGGATCCGTCTGGCTACTCAGATTGGTTCGGGGCTTCAGGGTGTTTTATATATTTTAGATGAACCAACCATCGGGCTTCACCCCAGAGATAATGCCCGGCTTTTGGTGATGCTCAAGCGGTTGAAGGATCTCGGCAATACGGTTATTGTTGTTGAACATGATGAAGATACCATTTTATCGGCTGATTATATCTTAGATATGGGGCCAGAAGCAGGCGAGCACGGCGGGAAAATAGTAGCCAGTGGGAGCGTAGATGAGATTAAGAAAAACAAAGAATCAAAAACAGGAGCCTACCTCTCGGGTCGGCTTCAAATCCCAGTTCCTCAGAAAAGGAGAAAGGGTAATGGTAAGTATTTAGAGGTAATTGGCGCTTCTGCATTCAATCTTAAAAACATCAATGTCAAATTTCCTTTAGGTAGGTTTATCTGCGTAACAGGCGTCTCTGGTTCTGGAAAATCTACTTTAGTCAATGAAGTTTTAGCCAAAGGATTAGCCTCTACTTTGCACAGAGCAAAAGAAAGGCCAGGTAAGCACAAAGAGATTAGAGGAGTCAATAATTTAGACAAGGTAGTGGTCATTGACCAGTCACCGATTGGCCGGACCCCGAGGTCAAATCCAGCTACCTACACCGGGGTTTTTACGCCAATTAGGGATTTGTTTTCAAAGTTACCTGAATCACGAGCAAGGGGGTATAGGCCTGGTCGTTTTTCTTTTAATGTTTTTGGTGGTCGGTGTGAATTTTGTCGAGGCGAGGGGGCAATTAAGATTGAGATGCAGTTTTTGCCCGATGTTTATGTGACTTGCGAGGAATGTAAAGGAAAAAGATACAATCAACAGGCTTTGGAGATAACCTACAAGGGCAAAAATATTGCCGATATTTTGGATATGTCTGCAGAAGAAGCATTAGAGTTTTTTGCAAATATTCCCCAGATTAGGCAAAAGTTAGAAATCATTACTCGGGTTGGACTTTCTTATATTAGATTGGGCCAGCCGGCAACTACACTTTCAGGCGGGGAGGCGCAAAGGATAAAGTTGGCCACAGAATTGTCAAAAAGAGCAACAGGCAAGACATTATATATTTTAGACGAGCCCACTACAGGTCTGCATTTTGACGACGTCCGGAAATTGCTCAATGTTCTGCAGGAACTGGTTAATAAAGGCAACACAGTCGTTGTCATAGAACACAATCCTCATGTTGTAAAAACCGCTGATTATATTATTGATTTGGGGCCAGAGGGAGGAGAGCAGGGCGGATATGTTGTCGCGAGCGGGACGCCAGAGGAGATTGCCTCTGTTCCAAGATCCTACACTGGGCAGTTTCTTAAAAAAATGTTAAAATTGGATGAGAATGCCTAAAGCCTACATTGGGACTTCGGGTTACATTTACGACCATTGGTATGGAATTTTTTATCCTGAGGATTTGACCAAAACCCAGTGGTTAGAGTATTACTGCCGATTTTTTGACACAGTAGAATTGAATGTGACTTTTTACCGCTTGCCTTTTGAGGCAGTGTTTAAGAATTGGTATCAAAGAACGCCGGACAATTTTTCGTTTACGGTCAAGGGCTCGAGATTTATTACCCACGTGAAGAAACTGACCGATTGCGAGGAACCGCTTAAACTCCTCTTTGCCCGAGCAAAATATTTAAAGGAGAAATTGGGGGTGATTTTGTGGCAAACCCCGCCCACACTAGCCTACGGCGAACTAAAATCAAAAATACAAAGTAAAATTCAAAAATTTACCAAATTTTGCGAGATACTTAAGAAATTTACTCCCAAAAATATCCGTCACTCCTTTGAATTCAGACACGAGTCTTGGTTCTGCCCCGAAGTCTATCAGATTTTGAAAAAATATAATTTTGCTCTGGTTATCTGTGATTATCCATTTGAGATATTAAGCAGCGAACAGGGGTCGGCAATCAGAGGAAGAAAACAAATTGTTATACCCGAGACAGCAGATTTTATCTATCTTCGTCGGCATGGCGCTACTGCCTTGTATTCCTCAAATTACTCAGACGAGCAATTGCAACAAGACGCAGAATTAATCAAAAAATGGCTAAAAAATGGTAAAGATGTTTATGTTTATTTTAATAATGATGCCCGCGGCTATGCAGTCAAAAATGCCCTAAAATTAAAAGAGTTGCTAAAGAAATGAAAGATCTGTCATTGTAGATTATTTCATTAGGAGAAAAACAGGAGGAAAACGTGCCAGAATTACCAGAGGTTCAAACAATTGTTAATGAGTTAAAAGAAGAAATTGTAGGCAAAAAGATTGCCAAAATTGAGGTTTTTGAACCTAAAATGGTCCGAGGGGATGGAAGTAAATTAGGTGGTTTAGCCGTAACAGGCATTAGGAGAAGGGCAAAATTAATCATTATTGATTTAGAAAAAGATTGGCATCTTGCGATTCATCTTAAATTAACAGGGCAACTAATATACCAAAATCAAAAATCAAAAATAAAAGAGCAAAAAAATTTAGAGCCAACGAGGGTAATTTTCTATTTTACTGACGGTAGCCAATTATTTTTCAACGACTTAAGAAAATTTGGTTATGTAAAGATTTTAGATGACAAAGGTCTGGAAGAGAATCTAAAGAAAGAAAACTATGGGCCCGAGCCGCTTGAAAAAGATTTTACTCAAGAGAAATTTCAAGAACTTCTTTCAAAAAAACCAAATGCCCAAATCAAACCTCTTTTAATGGACCAAACCTTTATTGCTGGAATAGGGAATTTATATTCGGACGAGATTTTATTTTATGCAGGTGTTCATCCGAAAAGAAAAGTGAGAGAGTTAAAGAGCGAAGAAGTAAAGAAGATATATGAAGGAATTGGAAAAATTCTAAATGAAGCATTAAAATATAAAGGTTCATCAATAGACACCTACCGCAGAACTTCTGGCGAAAAAGGTACTTATGAATTGCATAGAAAAGTTTATCGCAGAGAAGGGCAGAAGTGTTATAAATGCGGGAGCATCATCAAAAGTTTAAAAATAGGCGGTCGAACTGCTCATTTTTGTCCAAAGTGTCAGAAATAAGGCGGATGAGCCTTGTATACACCATAAGATTGAAGGTTTAAAACGCAATGGCAACATATAAAACGAAAGGTATAGTTTTAAGAAGAACCGATATCAGCGAGGCAGACAGACTGGTGACGGTTTTTACAGATACAGAAGGCAAGATAAAGATAAAGGCCAAAGGTGTTAGATGGCTTTTTTCCAAAAATAGGGGACACCTTGAGTTATTTTCATATTCAGATCTGGTGATAGCCGAAGGGAAAGAAATGGATGTTTTGGTTTCTGCCTATACGATTGAAAGTTTTAAAAAAATCAGAGATGATTTGAAAAAGACAGCAGAGGCCTATTATTTGGCTGAAATCTGCGACAAAATGACTGCTGAAAAAGAAAAAAACGAACGCATTTTTAATCTTCTCCTTGATGCCTTACGTTTTTTGGATGCTCTTGTTCCTTCACTCCTCCCCTCCTTTACTCATTCGCTTACTTCTTTTTTCGAACTTAATCTACTCTCGGCACTGGGCTTTAAACCCGAACTTTCACTTTGCGTGCATTGTCGGAAAAAACTTCAGCCTATTTCTAACTTCTTTTCTTATAAATTGGGCGGCGTTGTTTGCCCTTCTTGTAGTTCAAGACACGATCCTAAAAGTTTGAAAATTGACCAAAGTATCTTGAAGGCTTTGAGGGTTTTTCTCTCGTACAATTTAGAAACAGCCCTTAAATTAAAGATTGATGAGCAAAAAGCGCAAGCAATCAAGACAATTTCAGAGGGATTTTTAAGATATATTGCTGAGAGAGAATTTAAATCATCGAAGTTTATTAAAAGCGTTAATGAATAAGAAGATATTGATTTAAGGAAAGAGGGGATGATAGAATGACCAAGAGGAGTTATGAATACTCTTGAAAAAATTGTTTCTTGGGCAAAAAGGCGTGGGTTTGTCTTTCCCTCCTCGGAAATTTACGGTGGCTTGGGTGGTGTTTATGACTTCGGGCCATATGGGGTGGAACTGAAAAATAATTTGAAAAAATTTTGGCGGAAGAAGTTTGTAGAGGAAAGGGATGACATTGTGGGCTTGGAGTCCGCAGTTTTAATGAATCAGATGGTTTGGAAGGCATCAGGACATGAGGCAGATTTTAAAGACCCCTTGGTGGAATGCAAAAAGTGCCACCGCCGCTTTAAAGCGGAGGATGTAGGATTTGGGATAAAGGGTAAAGGTCAAAAACCTAAAATAAAATGTCCAGAGTGCGGGGGCGAATTGACTGAACCCCGGCAATTTAATCTCATGCTCAAAACCTACATTGGTCCGGTAGAAGATTCAGCCGCGATGACATATTTAAGACCTGAAACTGCCCAAGGAATGTTTGTTGACTTTAAACAGATTTTAGAGACCTCTCGCAAAAAAATACCCTTTGGCATCGCCCAGGTTGGTAAGTCATTTAGAAACGAAATTACGCCCGGTAATTTTATTTACAGGATGCGCGAATTTGAAATTGCAGAGATTGAGTATTTTGTTAGGCCTGGCGAAGATGATAAGTGGTTTGACCACTGGCTTTTAGAATGGCAGAATTTTTTTATTGAATTAGGGATTAATAAGACGGACATCAAACTGCACGAACACCCCAAGAAAAATCTGGCCCACTATTCTAAAAAGACGGTTGATTTGCTTTATAATTTTCCCTTTGGATGGCAAGAGTTAGCAGGAGTGGCTGACAGAACAGATTATGATTTAAGACAACATCAGCGATTTTCAGGGAAAGACTTGCAATACTTTGACCAAGAAAGAAATAAAAAATACACGCCTTATGTAATTGAGCCAACCTTGGGTATAGAACGAGCGATTTTGGCTATCTTAATTAGCGCCTTTGAAGAAGTAAAGGGCGGTCGGACAAAAACAACAGAAAGCGTCAAAGAAGAAGAGATTGTTCTTCATCTTCACCCTGCGTTAGCGCCGGTCAAGGTAGCAGTTTTGCCTTTGGTTAAGAAATTGTCCGACATTGCAAAAGATATTTATCAAATGGTTAAAAAAGAATGGGTGGCTGAATACGACGAGGATGGAACAATTGGAAGACGGTATCGCCGTCAGGATGAAATTGGCACACCATTTTGTATAACTATTGACTTTGACACTTTGAAGGATAAAAAAGTAACAATCCGAGACAGAGACACAATGAAACAGGAGAGGGTAGAGATTGTAAAGATTAATCAATACCTAAATACCAATCTCCATCCATAATCCCAATATCCTATAAAGTTCTCCTTCGGGCGTTTTTTTGTGGATAACTCGGGATGTCAAGATGCTTGACATCCCTTTTTAAAAAGGGCATAATGGGGTTAACTGTGGATAAAAGTGGGGATAAAGTAACATTTTTGGGGATAAAGTAATGTTCATTGGCGAATACCTCCATACAATTGATGAAAAAGGCCGTTTGGCCATTCCTTACCGCTTTCGCAAATACTTAAAAGAAGGGGCAGTTGTGGCCAAAGGGTTGGTTGATAAATGTTTATGTCTTTATCCAAAGGAAGAGTGGGAGAGACTATCAGCAAAATTGACCTCTCTTCCTATTTCTGATTCCAAGGCGCGAGCCTTTGCGAGATTGATGTTCTCCGGGGCCGTGGAGGTGAGTTTTGATAGGCAAGGAAGAATTTTGCTGCCTAACTATTTAAGGCAATATGTAGGTTTAAAAACGCAGGCGGTTATTGCAGGTGTATACAGTCGGGTGGAGATTTGGGACCAAAAGGCATGGGAGCAGTACAAAGAAAATAGCGAAAAAGGCAGTGAAGAAATTTCCAAGCATATGAGCGAGTTAGGGGTGTAAAAAGATTAAAGAGCAAAGATTAAAGATTAAAAATAATAAGTAAAAAGGCATCTGCCTGCAAAGTCTGAATGGCTAGCGATGGCAGGCGGGAAACTACAATGGAAAAGTCAAAAATTAATAATAAATTCAATAATAGTTTTTACTTTTTCGTTTTTAGTTTTGAGTTTTCAATGACGGTTGGCAGTTGATAACAATTTACAAAGTTTGCCAAAGGCTTTGTAAAGGTGTCGCTGCTTAATATATAAACATAAAAAATTGTACCTTTGAAAATGGAGGAGCCTTCTCCGACAGCCTGTCGGAGAAGAAAAGCCCACATTAGGGCAGTCAACTGTCAACCGGATTATAAAAAAGTGAGGATAAGGTGAAAGGAATTGATAGTATCAAAGATAATGAATCACAAAAGTGTGCTTACATCAGAATTGATACGATTTTTAAAGCCGAAAACGAATCAGAATTTTATAGACGCAACGGTCGGAATGGGCGGACACGCTTTAGCAATCCTTTCAAAAACGGCTCCCCAAGGCAGGATTTTGGGTATTGACTGGGATGGACTGGCTTTGCGCAGGTTGGCTCATAGTCAGCCGGAGTTGATAAAAGAAAAAAGATTGATTCTTTATCAAGATAACTTTAAAAATCTTAAAGAAATAGCAGAAAAGACCGGTTTTTCTAAGGTTTCTGGCATTTACTTTGACCTGGGTCTGGGTAGCTGGCAGATTGAAGACGCTGTATATGGGTTGTCGTATCAGAAAGATGTACCGCTTGACATGAGAATGTCAGGACAGTGCTTTTTCAAGGTATCTGCAAGAGAAATCATCAATCAATATTCAGAGAAAGAATTGACTGAAATTTTTAGAGATTATGGTGAAGTTAGAAAGCCGCATCAGATTGCGAGAAAAATTGTCCAAGGCAGAGAAAAAAAGATGATCGGAAGTACATTGCAATTAGTAAAAATAACGGGCGTTAAAAATCCTGCGGTTTTGGCCAAAATTTTCCAGGCGCTTAGAATTGCTGTTAATGACGAATTAGAAAATTTAAACAAGGTATTGCCAGATGCAGTAAGCATTTTAGAAAAAGGGGGCAAATTGGCAGTCATTTCTTATCACTCAGGTGAGGATAGGATTGTCAAGAATTTTCTGAGAGAGCAACAAAAGGAAGGGATTTTAAAAATCTTGACCAAAAAGCCAGTTGTACCGAGCGAGGGAGAAGTGAAAGAAAATCCAAGAGCCCGGAGTGCCAAGATGAGAATGGCAGAAAAAATATAAAGATTGGCTAACCGACTACCGATCACTGACTACCGTAAAAAGCAATAAAGCAGTAGTCAATGAGCAGTAAATGAATAATGTGAGGGAATATGGCGCGTTATCTTACTCTAACTAATTCAAAAATTACAACCTTGGGTCGCAAAAAAAGAACTCTTTCTCCTCGTATTTCTGTTGGTCCTGTTTCTTTTAAATTCATCTTGATTACCATTCTCTGTGTTTTGGGATTAATGTTCATCAGTCAGTCTAATGAGTCGTCTTTAAAGGGTTACAGGATAAGAGATTTGGAAGAAACAAAAAATAGGTTAATTTTAGAGAATGAGAGATTGGGTGTAGAGGCGGCTCGGTTGAAGTCGCTGGGCGCAATAGAAAGTAAGGACTTAAATCTACTGCCACCTCAAAAAATTGATTATCTGCCCGCTCAGGGCCCTGTTGCTGTTGGGCGGTAAAAGTAGGAGAAAAAGATGGCGATGGGACGGCTTAAGGTCCTAAGTGCAGTGATGATTCTTTTTTTTGTAGCCTCCTTTTTTAGATTATTCCAAAAGCAGGTTTTGGAAAACCAAAAATATATAGGATTAGCCAAAGGTCAGCAGGTGGTTAAAAAAGAGGTGACTTCTCGGCGGGGGAAAATTTACGTAAAAGAAGGGGCAGAGCTTTACCCACTGGCTACAAATCTAACCTTTTATTCTCTTTCTGTGGTGCCAAAGCATATTAAAGATAAAAAAGACGCGGCCAAAAAACTCTCGTCCATTTTGGGCATAAGCGAGAAAGAAATTTATGATAAAATAGCAAACGATAAACTTTACTTGCCTCCTTTGGCTCGGAAATTAGACGAAGATAAGGCTAATGCCATTCGGGACTTAAAACTGCAAGGGGTTTATTTAGAAGAAGAAAGTAGCCGTTTTTATCCAGAAGGAGAAATTAGCGCGCACATTTTGGGTTTTGTGGATGCGGATGGAGAAGGGCATTATGGATTAGAAGGTTTTTATAATGCCGAACTAAAAGGAGAAAAGGGAGTTATTTTAGGAGAGAAGGATTCAAAGGGACGGATTATTTCTTATTTAAATAAAGGAGAGCCTCAAGATGGAACGGATTTAGTCCTTACAATTGATCGAACAATTCAATTTGAGGCATTCAAAAAAATTAAGGAGGCTGTAGAGAAATATCAAGGCATCTCCGGCTCTATTGTCATTATGGATCCACAAACCGGAGCAATTTTAGCAATGGCCAACTATCCTACTTTTGATCCCAATAAATATAATGAGGTAAAGGATTATAACCTATTTTTGAACCCAGTTATTGCTAAGGTTTGGGAGCCCGGTTCTGTTTTTAAGGTTATTGATATGGCAGCAGGGATTGATTCGGGCGCAGTGACCAAAGACACCACAGAGACTTTTCCGGCTTCGGTCAGAATCGGTGGTTATGAAATTTGGACTTTTGATAAGAAGTCACACGGACGGCAAAATATGACCCAAGTTTTGGAGACGTCTAATAATGTGGGCGCTGTTTATGTAGCCCAAAAAGTTGGCAAGGAGAAATTTTACAAATACATTAAAGATTTTGGTTTTGGAAGCAAGACCGGGATTGATTTAGAGAAAGAGGCAAATAAGGAGATAAAGCCGTGGAAGTCCTGGAGAGATGTTGAACTTGCCACGATGGGGTTTGGTCAGGGAATAGCAGTTACTCCTATTCAACTTGTAACCGCGGTTTCTGCCATTGCCAATGGCGGAAAATTGGTCCAGCCTCATATTGTTGATGAAATAATTTCCTCTTCCGGTAAAAAAGAGAAAATTCAAACAAAGGAAGTAAGACAGGTAATTTCACCTGCAACTGCCGAGACAGTTTCTGAGATGATGGTTTCTGTGGTTGAGCGGGGGCACGGGAAAAAAGCAAAGGTGGCCGGTTTTAAAGTAGCGGGAAAGACAGGAACCGCTCAGGTTCCTAAAAAAGACGGGAGGGGTTACGAAGAGGGCAAAACTGTTGGTTCTTTTGTGGGCTTTGCCCCAGCCGATAATCCGCGTTTTGTGATGCTTGTTAAGATTGATGAGCCTAAGACTGTAGAGTGGGCAGAGTCTTCGGCGGCACCAGTTTTTGGCGAGATGGCTGCTTTTCTTCTAAACTACTTTCAGGTGCCTCCAAGCGAGTGATAAAATAGTAATTGAACTAATTAGGCCAGATTAACTAATTAAACCAATCGGACTAATGAGACTATGAAGAAATTTTTCTTGAAAGTACTACAATCAATCTTGAAATTTCTTGCCTCTTTGGTTTTAAAGTCAAAGAAGCCCCGCATTATTGCAATAACAGGCAGTGTGGCAAAATCCTCCACCAAAGAAGCAATCTGGTGGGTTTTGAAAGAAAAACTTGATGTTCGAAAAAATGAAGGCAATTTGAATACAGAAATTGGGGTGCCACTGGCTATTTTGGGTTTTAAAAAATCTCCAAGATGGTTTATTTCCTGGCCTTTTTTTATCTTGTGGGCGATTTGCAAGGCCACCTATTATACATTACCCTTTACTCATTATCCAAAATGGTTAATTTTAGAGATGGCAGCGGATAAACCAGACGACATTGCCTATTTGGTCTCCTTTGCCAGACCTAATATTGGTGTGATTACTGCTGTTGGCCCATCCCACCTTCAAGCCTTTAAGACAATAGAAAATGTTGCAGAAGAGAAAATGAAATTAGCAAAAGCCTTGCCCAAAGACGGGTTTGCAATTTTAAATGGTCAAGATCCTTTGATTGTAAAAAGAGCAAAACAGATTAAAGCAAAGGTTTTATTTTTTACTTCAGAAGATATCCCTTCTGCTGCGACGGCCATCATAGGTAAGATTTTTAAGTTAAGCAATGAAGAGATAGAGCGTAGGCTTAAAAACTACACTCCTTTAAAAGGCAGAATGAACATACTTTACGGAATCAGGGGGACGGTCATCTTGGATGATTCATATAATGCCAATCCTTTGTCAATGGAATATGCTTTAAAAAGGTTAAAATCTCAAAGTTTAAATGTCAAAACTGCCCGCCGGATTGCGGTTTTAGGTGATATGCTGGAATTGGGAGATTATGCAGAAGAAGGACATAGGGAAGTAGGAAAAATTGCAAAGGAAAATTGTGATTTACTCTTGACTACGGGCAATAATGCAAGGTATATTGCAGAGGAAGGTAGAGGGCAGCACTTTGAGACAAAAAAAGAATTGATTGATTTTTTAAAAAGCGAAATAAAAAATGGTGATATAATTTTAATAAAGGCATCGCGAGGGATGAAATTTGAAGAGATAGTTAGAGCAGTTAGGAGATAAGTTGGAGCAGATATCTTTCACCGCCGCCTCATTAATTCGTGTGTTTACCCTGGCTTTTGTCGCTTTTATTATTGCTATTGCCTTAACGCCATTTTTTGCTAATTTTCTTTATAAACACAAATTAGGCAAGAAAATAAGGAAAGAGAAAGCACCTGTTTATAACCGCCTTCACAAGAGCAAAGAGAATGTTCCCACAATGGGCGGTCTTTTAATTTGGTTAACGGTTTTATTTGTGACTTTGCTCTTTAATCTTTCGCGTGAAGCAACCTGGTTGCCTTTGTTTACCCTGGTTATTGCTGGTCTTTTAGGCGCATTTGATGATCTGCTTAATATTTGGGGAAGAGGGGGTATTAGGGCAAGACATAAACTTTTTTGGCAACTTTTGATTGCTGTTGCTGGCGCTTTTTGGTTTTACAAGAAGTTAGAGTGGGATACAAAAGGGATTCATATTCCGGCTGTTGGAGATTTTGCAATTGGGGTTTGGTATATTCCTTTGTTTATTTTGGTTATTGTCGCTACAATGAACGCTGTCAATATTACAGATGGTTTAGATGGTTTGGCAGGTGGACTTTTGGGACTTGCCTTTTTTGCTTATGGGGTAATCGCTTTGGCTCAGGGGCAGATTGGCATCGCTGCCTTTTGCGGGACTATTGGCGGAGCCTTACTTGCTTTTCTCTGGTTTAATATCTATCCTGCTCGATTTTTTATGGGGGATACGGGCAGCATGGCATTGGGGGCGACCTTGGGCGTATTGGCTATGTTAACCAATTCTGTAGTGGTTTTGCCTATTATTGGTTTTGTTTTTGTAGCCGAAACACTTTCTGTAATTATCCAAGTTGTTTACCGTAAATTGACGGGCGGCAAAAAACTATTTCTTTCTGCTCCTTTGCACCACCATCTACAGGCCAAAGGATGGCCAGAGCCAAAGGTTGTGATGCGGCTTTGGGTTTTGGGGGCAGTTTTTGCCGTAATTGGTCTTGTTGTAGGATTAATTGGAAGAGGATAAAAATAGATAAAAGATAAAAGATTGAAAAATGAGAAATCTTCCCCAGAGGAAGGTTTTTTGTTATGATAATGGTGTTATGGAGAATTTTAAAGGTAAAAAGGTGGCCATTTTGGGTTTAGGAGTTGAAAATTTGCCTTTGGCGCATTTTTTAGTGAAAAAAGGAGCAGAGGTTACGGTTTGTGACAAAGACAAAGATTTAAGATTTAAGATTAAAGATTTAGGAACAAAAGAGTGGCGCCTGGGACCGGACTATCTCAAACATTTAACCGATTTTGAGATTGTTTTTAGAACGCCCGGGTTGCCTTTAAATACTCCTGAACTTGTCGAAGCCAAGCAAAAAGGAGTAGAGATTTCTTCTGCGATAAAACTTTTTTTTGATTTATGTCCAGCAAAAATTATTGGGATAACCGGAACAAAAGGCAAAGGCACCTGCGCTACTCTGATTTATCAGATTCTTAAATCTAAATTCTTAAATCATAAATCAAATGTATATCTTGCTGGCAATATTGGAAACCCAGCGATTTCTTTACTTCCCAAACTTAAACCATCAGATTGGGTTGTTTTGGAACTTTCTTCATTCCAACTTCAAGATTTAAATAAGAGTCCTCACATTGCTGTTGTTTTAAATATTACTATTGACCACCTCGATCATCATAGAACCAAAAAAGAGTATGTGGAGGCAAAACAGAACATAGTAAGACACCAAAGCAAAAACGACTTTGCCATTATTAATATGGACTATTTTACTTCTTTTGAATTTGCTGCTTTGACAAAAGGTCGGGTTTTTTGGTTTTCAAGGAGAAAATTTGTAGAAGAGGGGTGCTTTGTTAGGTGGCAGGATATAAGAGCAAAGAATAAAGGGCAAAGAGCAAAGAGATTTGGGCGATTTGGGGAGGTAATTTTAAGAGTAGACGGCAACGTTCATCTTATTTGCCCGACGTACGAAATTGATTTGATTGGTTCGCACAATTTAGAGAATATTTGCGCGGCAGCGGTTGCTTCATATTTGGCTGGAGCAAGAATAAAAGATATTCAAAAAGTGGTGACAACCTTTAAAGGATTGGAGCACAGATTGGAGAGGCTCGGCCAAATAAATGGTGTGCTGTATGTTAATGATTCCTTTTCCACGACACCCGAGACGACAATTGCTGCCTTAGAAAGTTTTACAAGCCCGATAATTTTAATTTGTGGCGGCCGAAGCAAGGGAGGAAATTATAGGCAACTTGCGAAAGCAATTGTAAATAGTTCGGTAAAAAGCATTATTCTGATAGGAGAGATGGCTGATGAGTTGGAAGAAATCCTAAATTCCAAATCCCTGCCCGCATCGCCTTGCGAAGCATGGCAGGCGGGCCTGCCAGCATCAGGCGCACTAAATACGTTGCAGGCGGACCAAGCTCGAAACAAATTGCAACTTCAAATTCAAAACTTGGGATTTGCCTCAATGGAAAATATTGTCAAAACCGCTCAAAAAGAAGCAAGACCTGGTGATATTGTTTTATTCTCCCCCGGTTGCGCTTCTTTTGATATGTTTAAAAATGCGACTGAACGCGGAGAGATGTTCAAAAAAACAGTACTAAAAATTTAAAAATTGAGAGTAAGGTAATAAAAATAAAATAATCGTAAGGAGTCCCGCCAAAAACGCAGCACGAGCCGTCCCCGCGATGGCGGGGTGAAAAGGCGAGTGCTAAGTTTGGCGGGGCAAGCGAAGTAGGCGGCGAGTGGAGCGAGTTATGAAATATATTAAAACCAAAAAACCAGATTATACGTTGGCGCTACTTGTTTTCGCCTTGCTCGTCTTTGGCCTAGTGATGGTTTCTTCGGCGTCTTCTGTTTTATCTTATCAGCGCTTTGGCAGAGACGATGTCTATTTAATCCGGCAACTTATTTCTTTTGTCATAGCCTTAGGCGTTTGGGTTGTTTTTCAAAGCATTGACTATCATTTTTTTCGCAAAATTGCCTCTCTGCTATTTTTTATTACCTTCGCCCTTTTAGTTTTAGTTTTTGTTCCTAAAATAGGACATTCTTGGAGGGGTGTTTCTCGCTGGATAGGAATAGGCAGTTTTATTTTTCAGCCAGCCGAAATTTCTAAATTAACGCTCATTTTATACCTTGCTGCGTGGTTTGAACAAATGGGGAAGAATATTGTTAGTTTTAAGAAGGGTTTTTTCCCTTTTGCTCTGCTGCTTGTTGTTTTGGGAATTTTATTGATTAAGCAACCCGACCTTGGTACGTTGACCATCTTGTGTGGCATCGCGGTGGCAATGTATTTTTTGGCCGGGGCGGCACTTTCTCATCTGTTTGTTGGGGCATTTTCTGCTTCTTTAATTTTCTGGAGTTTGGTTAAATATGCTCCTTATAGAATGGCCAGAATTATTGCTTATATAAATCCCGAGAAAGACCCACTTGGGATTGCCTATCATGTTCGTAATGCGCTGATTGCCATTGGCTCTGGCGGACTTTTGGGTTTAGGTTTTGGCCAGTCGCGACAGAAGCATCTATTTTTACCAGAAGCGCATACTGATTCTATCTTCGCCGTCATTTCTGAAGAACTCGGTTTTTTAAGAGCATCTTTAGTAATTATTGCCTTTGCTTATTTAGCATATAGGGGATACAAAATTGCTAAAACGGCACCGGATACGTTCGGACGACTGGTGGCTGCGGGTATTACCACATGGTTTGTCTTTCAGGCATTTATAAATATTGCCGGAATCACTGGTCTTTTGCCTTTTACAGGCGTGCCGTTGCCATTTATTTCATATGGTGGCACCTCATTGGTAATTTCTTTGGCTGGCGTAGGGATTTTGTTAAATATAAGTAAATATAGTAAATGAAATGTTCCAAACGTTCCAAATGACGACTAGAACGTTTAGAATGATTAGAAAGTTTAGAATGCGACCGAAGCCCCGCACCAGAGCGGAGCTCGGTGAGGGACAAAGGGAGAAAATATGCGGCTTTTATTAACAGGTGGTGGGACAGCCGGACATGTTTATCCGCTTCTCTCGGTACAAGAAGAACTGAGCAGAAAATTAAAAGGCGATAGATTAGAAATTTTGTACCTCGGTTCCAAAGGCGGTATTGAAGAGCAAATTTTAAAAACCAAGAATATACCATCATTTTTTATCTATTCTGGTAAGTGGCGGCGTTACTGGAAAAAATGGCTGCCTGCACTATTTTTAAATCTAAAAGACCTAATTTTGGTTTTTGTTGGTTTTTTCCAAAGTTTTTTAGTTATTACCAGATTTAGGCCTGACATTGTTGTTGCCAAAGGGGGATATGTGACATTACCCGTCGTTTTGGCCGCACGGCTTTGCAATATTCCTATTATTGTTCATGAATCTGATGTGGTGGTCGGTTTGTCTAATAAACTCTGCGCTAAACTGGCCCAAAAGATTTGCGTTTCGTTCCCCGCCGGATTTTATAAAGGACTACCAAAAAAAAGGATAGTTTATACAGGAAATCCTGTCCGGAGAGAATTCTATCTAACAAGCAAGGCTAAACAACGAACCCGCTTGCCGACAATTCTAATTACTGGTGGCTCCCAGGGTTCAAAGAAGATTAACCAGGTGATTTACGGAATTTTGCCAAAATTGTTAACCTTTGCCAAGGTTATTCACCTTGTCGGGGTTTTGGACTTTCCGGCGGCTGAGCGGGTTAAGCAAGGATTAAAAAAGGATTTAAAAAAACGGTATTTTGTCTATGGTTTTTTAGAAGAAGAGATGCCTCAAGTAATGCACGGCGCCGACCTTGTTGTTTCTCGGGCTGGGGCTAATACACTTTTTGAAATTGCTGCTTCGGCCAAGCCTTCCATTTTAATCCCGCTTAAAACCGCCGCCTCTGATCATCAAACAAAAAATGCTCAAATTTTTGAAAAAAATAAAGCAGCCATCCTGGTTGAGGAAGATGATTTAAATGCTGGATTTCTTTTGAAGATAATCAGAAAACTCCTATCGGACAAAGAGAAATTAAAAGAGATGGGGGAAAGGGCGAGAAGGTTGTCTATGCCTAAAGCGGCTTCAAAGATTGCTGAGGAGATAATAAAATTAAGTATATAGAGATATGGGTCGTCCTAAACGATGACTAGAGCGTTTAGAACGATTAGAATGCGACCGTAGGGAGCATATATGAAATACCATCTTATTGGGATAAATGGTACTTCTATGTCAGGTCTGGCTAAAATTTTAGAGGCGCAAGGTAATCAAATTTCAGGCTGCGACATAGAAAGAGCAAAGAGCAAAGAGAAAAGATTAAAGATTTTTCAGGGACATAGTAGGGACCACATTACTAAAGACCTTGATGGCTTGATTATTTCAGCCGCTATTACGCCAAGTTCTGGGGGCTGGAAGGAGGTTGAGAGGGCCCAAGAGTTAGGTATTCCAATAATTCCTCGTTCAAAAATGATTGGCCGTTTGATGCAAGACAAAGTTGGCATCGCAGTGGCTGGAATGCACGGCAAGACAACTGTTTCAGCAATGATTAGTTTGATTTTGGAAAAAGCCGGTCTTGATCCCACTTTTTTGATTGGCGGCGAGTTACCAAAATTTGGCAATGCCAGGTCAGGTAAAGGAGAATATTTTGTTGTGGAGGCCTGCGAGTATGCTCGGCAATTTTTAGATATGAGGCCAAAGATAGCCGTAATAACTAATATTGAAGAGGAGCATTTAGATACTTATCCTGGTGGTTTGAAGGAGATTAAAAAGGCATTTAAAAAGTTCGTTAGACTGATTCCTCAAAATGGCCTTTTGGTTTTATGGGAGGAAGATCCACAGACCCCCTGGCTTGCAAAATGTGCCCGATGCAAGGTAAAGACTTTTTCTTTGAAAAAGCCCTGGCCCGGACTTAAATTAAAAATTCCTGGCAGGCACAATATTTTAAATGCAACTGCTGCTGCTCGGGTGTGCCACGAATTGGGCGTTCCACACAAAACAATCAAAATGGTTTTAAATGATTTTACTGGCGTTAAAAGAAGATTTGAGATGAAAGGCGAGGTAAACGGGATATTGGTGATTGATGATTACGGGCATCACCCTTCAGAAATTCAGGCAACATTGGCTGGCGCAAGAGAATTTTACCCAAAAAGGAGGCTTATTTGCGTTTTTCAACCTCACCAATATGCGCGAACGAAGGCTCTATTTGATGATTTTGCGATTTCCTTTTCAAATTGTGATAAACTGGTAATTACGGAAATATTTGCTGTGCCTGGCAGGGAAGAAAAAAGGGATGTGACTGCACAACAGTTGGCCGAAGAGATTAAAAAGCACCAAAAAAACGTGGTTTATTTAAAGACCTACCAAGAAATTGTTGATTATTTAAAAAAAGAGTCTAAATCAGGGGATTTAATAATCACAATGGGAGCAACAAAGATATATGAAGTGGGGGAGAAACTCCTGCAGGATTTAGGATTTAGGAATAAAGGATGAAAGATATTTTAAAACAATTGAAGAAATCCTTAGGCGAGGGGTTGATGGAAAATGAACCGCTTGCCCGTCATACCACTTTTGGAATCGGCGGGCCGGCGCGTTATTTTTACAGAGCAAAAACTATATCAGATTTAATGGTGGCCGTTAATCTTGCTTTGAACTTAAAAATCCCATATCTAGTTTTGGGCGGAGGGAGTAATGTGCTCGTGAGCGATAGAGGATTTCTTGGTCTTTGTATTAAAAACGAGGCGAGAAACTTGTCTTTTATCAAAGAAAAGGCACAAGTGATTGCAGATTCTGGAGTCCCCCTATCTCGTTTGATTATTGAGTCTGCCTCTTATGATTTGGGTGGACTAGAGTTTTTATATGGAATTCCTGGTACGGTTGGGGGAGCAGTGGTTTCAAATGCTGGGACTTTTGGGGGTGCAATCGGAGATTTTATTATCTCGGCCACTTTACTGTTTCCTAATGGCAATGCGAAGCGGGTGACTAAAAAATGGTTGAATTTCGGTTACCGGGATTGTAAATTGCGTCATCTTGTCCCAAAGCCAATTATTCTTTCTATTAAATTCCAATTTGCAACAAACCGTCGGGAAGAGATTTTGAGAAAAATGCAACACTTTCAAAAAATAAGAGTAATGAAGCAGCCCATTGATAGATCGGCTGGCAGTTTCTTTAAAAATCCAAAGGTAGATAGAATATGGGCACAAAAATACCTGGAACTTAAAGGAGAAAAAGACGTCGGTTTGAAAAGCATTATTGAAAAGACAGGCCATATTCCAGCCGGATGGTTGCTTGAACAAGCCGGGGCAAAAAAGATGCGGGTAAAGGCGGCTCGGGTTTCTAAAAAACACGCCAATTTTCTTATCAATTATAAAGGAAAGGCAACAGCGTCTCAAATTAGGGAGTTAGCAGAGAAGTTGAAAAAGGCAGTTAATGAGAAATTTGGAATTGTTCTGGAGGAGGAAGTTGAATATTTAGGAGAGTGGTGAGCGAGGGAATGTGCTTCAAAAAGTTCCGAAGATTTATCTACCGACACCTAAACCCAAAAAGCAGTTTAAATTTCCATGGCCCTTGGTTAAATTTATCTTTTTTGTTGGTATAATGCTCGTTTTGGGCTATCTCCTTTTTTTCTCTCCCTATTTTATTATTAAAAATGTAGAAGTGAAGGGCAGCCAAAATCCAAAAGTAATAGAGTTATTGCAAGTTGCAAAAGGAAAAAATCTTTGGCTTTTGAATAAGAATATTCTCAAAAAGGAACTATCTGGTTTTGCCGAAATCCAATCCATTTCAATAAAAAAACGACCACCTTCTACCTTAAAAGTTGAGATTGTTGAAAAGCCGGAAGGAATTATATGGCGGACGCAAGAGAAGAGATACCTTCTTGATAATACCGGGACGGTTATTAAAGAAGTGACTGAAGGTAATCTGCCTGAGATTATAGACCCAAAAAATGCTTCTGTAGATATCGGCAAACAGATTGTTACTCCTGTTTTTGTTAATTTTGTCAAAAATTTGGTTTTTGAATTTACTCCGAAGACAAACTTGACCATAAAGGAGATCAGTGTTTTAGATGAGATGGCCGTTGATATTGCCGTTCAGACTGAAAGTATTAAGGCGATATTTGATACTCAAGGAGATCTGGACAATCAATTAGAAAATATGGCTAAAGTTTATCAGGCAAAAAAGGATGACATAAAAGAGTATATGGACCTTCGCATAGAGGGGAGAGTCTACTATAAGTAAATTAAGGATAAAGGAAATGGATAAGAAATGGCGCTTGGCAAAACCAGCCCCAAAAAAATTTATTGAGGAATTTCCTGAGTTCCACCCAGTGATTCTGCAACTTTTGTATAACCGAGGTATAACTTCCGAAAAAGAGATAGAGAAATTTATGAACCCTGATTGGGAAAGAGACTTGTATGACCCATTTTTGATGAAGGGGATGCAAGAGGCGGTAAGACGAATCAAAAAAGCAATTAATCATAAAGAAAGAGTGGCTATTTTTGGCCATTTTGATGTTGATGGCGTTACTTCTTGCGCCTTGCTATATTTTGTTTTAAAAAAGTTGGGGCTTTTGCCCTCTGTTTATATTCCAGATAGAGCAGAAAGTTATGGACTCAACCCAGGAGCCATCAACGAGTTTTTGAAAGAAAAAATAGATTTGATTGTCACTGTTGATACAGGAATTACTTCGGCAAAAGAGATAGAGTTAGCCAATAGGTTAAAAATGGATGTGATTGTTTGCGACCACCATAAGGTCCCGAAAACTCTTCCAAAGGCCAAGGCAATTTTAAACCCAAATCAGAAAGGTTGTCCCTACCCATTTAAGGAATTAGCCGGGGTAGGAGTGGTATTTAAATTGGCCCAGGCTCTTGTCAGCAGCCAACAGTCAACAATCAACAGTCAACAATTGAAGTGGTTAACGGACTTAGTCGCTTTGGGTACAATCTGTGATGTTGTGCCTTTGATTTCCGAAAATCGCCTTTTTGCCAAATTTGGTCTAATTGTTTTGAATAAAACTAAAAATTTAGGATTGCAAAAACTTTACCAAGTTTCTCAGATCAGACCGGGCAGCATAGATGTCTACACAAGTTCCTTTATTTTAGGCCCCCGATTAAACGCGCCGGGCAGAATGGACCATGCTAATGCCTCTTTTTATCTTTTGACAACTCCCTTTGTCCAGAAAGCCGAAGAATTGGCAAAAATTTTGGATAAGCACAATAGAGAGAGGCAAAGAATTTTGGAAAAGGCCATAGATGAGGCAAAACAAGAGGTAGAGGAAAGGGGTTTGTTCAAGAAAAAGTTAATTATGCTTGGCAAGGAAGACTGGCCTTCTGGAATAATTGGGCTGATTGCAGGCAGATTAGTTAATGAATACTCCCGCCCCGCATTTGTTTTGCAAATTGGGAAGGAAAAGTCAAGGGGTTCGGGAAGGTCTATAGATGCTTTTCATATGACGGAAGCATTAGAACTTGTCAGCCATCACCTGCTTCAATTTGGAGGGCATAAGAAAGCGGCGGGCTTTTCTGTTTTAACGGAAAAGATAGAGGAACTTAGAAAAGAGTTGGTAGAGTTGGCTGAAAAAAAGTTGACCTCCGAGGATATTACTCCTGTTTTGGATATTGATGCCAAAATAGATATTAATTCTATAAATTGGGATTTTTGGGAAGCGTTAGATAAGTTCGAGCCTACCGGCTACGGCAATGAAAAACCTGTTTTTTTGGCTGAAAAAGTAAAAATAGAAAGCGTAAAAACTGTTGGCAAACAGGCGCAGCATCTTAAGATGAAAATAGGGGACTTTGATGCAATATATTTTGATGGAAGTAAAACAGATTCAAAAATTGAGGCGGCTGATTTAATTGATATTGTTTTTCAACTGGGGGTTGATGAATGGAACTCTCAGAGAAGATTGCAGTTGAAAATATTAGATATGAAGAAATCTAAATGATATCTTGACGCAATTTTTTGTTTTGTGTATGTTTAAGGCAAACGGGGAGGAAAAAGTGTCCTTATTAGGGGGACTAAAGAAATTTCTAAAAAATTACAAGAGGCATAATAACCCTCGTTTTTTATTGCCAAAAGACAAGGAAAAAATTGATACGTTGTCCAAAGAGGGGATGGAATATATGAAGAAATTAAGGGAGATTGATGAAAAACTTATTGCCATTCAGAACTCCACCAGGACAACAATTCCTCAACTTGGCGCAATACACAATTACTTTCGGATGAGGGCGAAGTGGTATTATAATTGGCATCTAAAACCATACGCTTCTAAAGTACATGAGGGAATCCTTGGTGTCTATATTGTCACTATATTTTTGGGTATTGTTTTTGGAATATTTGGTGGGCCTTATAAGTCAGTAATAGCGGCTCCGGCGACGGTGGGTACTTCCACGTCGGGTTCTCCTACCACTTACTCTTTTCAGCGCAAAACTTTCTATGATTCCACCAACTCCAAATACTGGTCCTTTTACTACAACGGCACTGCTATAGCATATTCATACTCTTCCGACGGTGCTAGTTGGACAAGTTCAGGTACAGTAGCAGAAAATACTTATGACTTTTCGGTCTGGTATAATTCCGGTACGGGGAATGTTTATTTAGCCGTTAAATCGGCTGGTATTAAGATATACAAAGGGACAATAAGCGCTACTTCAATCAGTTGGAGTAGTGGTACCAGTATCGGTAATGATACAGGCAACCTGGAACCTTATGTTACTCAAGATTCTAATAATAAAATTTGGGTAATCTGGAAAACTATGCCACCTGAAGGGGTGGCTGTTTATGCGCGGAGGTCGACCAACGCTTCTGACATAACAACTTGGGATTCAACTGCAACGTTGGTTAATGAGCCGTGTTTAGATCAGTTGATTGTGCCTCTTGCTTCAGGCGATGTGTACGCGATATACGTTTCTTGCGCGTCTGGATTATCAGGGAAAAAGTATACTAATTCAACTTCTTCTTGGGATACCACCGCTACCGCGATAGATAGTTATGCCTACTCCCGTATCTCTGCTGTTTCTGATTCTTCTGGCAATATTCATTTATTGTATCTTAAATCAGGGACTATTTACTATAAGAAATATTCCTCGGGGGTATGGGGTTCAACAATTACCTTAGATTCAAATACCACAAATGATTTCCCAACCATTACTATCAATACATCAGATAACAGCCTTTGGGCTTTCTGGGGACGTTCCAATGCTATTTATTACAAAAAGGGCGTTTCGCCTTATGCCTCAGGCAACTGGGATACCAATGCTACTTCTTTGTATTCAACTGGCACAAATACCTATATAACTGCTGGTTATAATACCACCGGTAGTAAAGTTTATTTAGAGTGGACAAATGGTTCGGCTTCGCCCTACAATGTATATTTTGATAATAGCATATCTACTTCTACTGCTGTTACCCGCTACTGGATTAATAATACCAGTGGCAATTGGAACGATACGGCAAATTGGTCGGCGACTTCGGGCGGAGCAGGCGGGGCGAGTGTGCCAGGTGCTGGCGACACGGCTATCTTTGACAATGCTGGCGGCACTCACAATGGCGCTTTGATTTTGAATACCAATGTGAATGTGGCGACTTTAACTTTTGGCACCAATTATACGGGTTCAAT
>Ga0078972_1004519_pt1 | contig 37804 bp, 32 predicted proteins | sample YelNatPaOPGAMG01_FD_67568 | JGI IMG/M metagenome (GOLD analysis project Ga0078972, IMG submission 67568) | Hot spring thermophilic microbial communities from Obsidian Pool, Yellowstone National Park, USA - OP-RAMG-01 (SPADES assembly) (version 2) | ecosystem: Environmental > Aquatic > Thermal...
CATTCAAGTCCTTGACTGACAAGGACTTGGGCCGATTTGTAGTGCCAACTTTTCACGCTTGAATGTCAGCTAAGTCGTTGATTGACAAGGACTTACAGAAAATCGGGGTGTCAAAGTTGGGCATAAGGAAAAACAAAATGAGAAGGATGAGAAGAGCAAAATGCAGGGGGCGCTCGGGAATCAGCCGGGCGCCTTCGCCAATTTGACCCTCATCTACTCCAGTTGCAGTGGATTTGTCTCCGGACTTAGAATTTGCCAATGCTTATAGCCCTTCTGCTTGCCTATCCTTTCCAGGATACCATTGACTTTTCAAGAAGTTGGGCAAAGAGGGTGATCGGCGCGAAGGGCTTCAGCGCCGGCTACGGGCTGGCGGCAGGCGATGTTGATAGGGATGGCTACGAGGACCTCGTGGTGGGGTGCCCTGGGGTGGACAAGATTTACATCCTTTACGGCCCTCTCGCCGATACGGTTGACCTTCTCTGGCCCTCGTCTAGGAGAACGGTGATAAAGGGGGTGGATTCGGTTGGGAGCGCGGCGGCGCTCGGGGATTTTAACCGGGACGGATACACCGACCTAGCGTTCTCCAACCCTGAGGGCAACGGCGTGGTCTACATAGCCCTCGGACCAATTGCGGACAGCCTTGATCTCCTGGGAAATCTCTGGGGGCAGAGAATAGTCTGTTGCCCCGGCCTCTCCGGCATGTTCGGCGCTTCGCTCGCGGTGGGTGATTTCAACGCGGACGGTTATTCGGACCTGGCCGCGGGCGCGCCCACGGCCACATTCCTCTGGCGCAACTCGGCTGGCATTGTCTACATAATAATGGGAAGGGAGCGGTTCGATCCCGTTGAATACCTTGACCCCTGGCACGATGTTAAGGCTATACTGGGTGCCCTGAGCTACGACCAGCTGGGCAGTTCCTTGGCCGCCGGGGACTTCAACCTTGACGGCTACGATGATCTGGCCATGGGCGCGGTGGGGCTGAACTTCAGGGAGAGCGCGGGAGGCATTCTCATAATGTATGGCCAGGACACGATCCCAGACACCCTGGACATGCTATACACCGAAAAAGCCCACATAGGGCTTATATTCGGGGAGATGAAATACGGTTTTGTGGGGAACTCTCTGGCTGTTGGGGATTTCAACGGCGACGAGAACCCTGATCTGGCCGTGGGTGCTTGCGGGTTTCCGGAGCCTGAGGTGAACGCGGGAAGGGCTTACATCATCTATTTCCCAACAGAGGCCGAGACCCTTGACCTGGCTCTGGCTACGAGGCTCACGAGGATAATCGGTTCCCAGTCAAACGCCTTCCTCGGGTGGAGGCTTTCTGCCGGAAGAGTTAACCGCGACGCTCGGTCCGACCTTCTACTCTCAGCCCCACTATACGACCTCCCGGGCCGCGCGGACGCGGGACAGGCATACTTGGTGCTTTCCCCATTCTCGGACACGGTTAGGCTGGACGCTGACCCTCCTGGTGTCCACCACTTCTGGGGTGGCGCGGCGAGGGACGAGCTGGGGAGGGGGCTTTTCCTCTGGGACATGAACGAGGACGGGGAAGCGGATGTTCTTCTCGGCGCGCCCTACGCGGAGAGCTTCGGCGGTAGGGAAAACGGGGGAATCTCTTACATAGTGGAGGATTCTGTTGATACGACCGGGAATGTGGGCCAGCGCGAGGGCGCGGCTGGCTTGCCCGGATTAGCCTGGTCGGCTTTTGCCGGAGGCGTGATTTTCGTTTCTCCGGCCGAACTTCCCCTGAGGGTATATTCGGCTGACGGAAGGCTCGTCCGCTCCGTTTACCTAAGGATGGGCGAGAACCGGATAGCCCTGGAGAGGGGGGTCTGGTTCTGGAGGGCCGGGGATTTCTCCGGAAAAGCTGTTGTGAGATAGAGCGCTTCCCTGCGTCTGATTGAAAACCCAGCCCCCTGGATGATATAATTTACCAGTGCTGAAGTGGTGTGCTGGGCTTTTCGCCCTCGCATCGGGGATAAGGATTGCCTATATCCTTCTCGTGCCCCAGAAGGAACCGCTTCTGCTCGATCAGGCCGCCTACGACGCCCTCGCGGAGGATATACTGGCCGGAAGGCCTTACATCCTGGAGCAAGGAGAAGGCTACGAAAGCCCCGTTGCCCCTCCTCTACTCTGGGACCCAAGCTCCCCCACCGGGGTTTATCCGCCAGGTTATCCAGTTTTTATCGCCGGGGTCTACCTTCTCCTAGGCCACAGCCACACCGCGGTGAGGCTCGCCCAGGCTCTCCTCTGGGGCATCGCTACAGTTATACTGTTCCTGCTGGGAACAAGCGCCGGGTTGGGCAGGCTCATTTCCGGCCTCGGCGCGGCAGTGCTCGCGCTATCCCCTCCCCATGTTGAGCTCTCGGCGCTACTTCTTTCCGAAAACATATTTACCCCTCTGGTTTTTCTGGCAACCCTTTTTCTGATCCTCTCCATGAGTAAAAACCCTTGGTGGGCCGCGGCCTCAGGGGCTTGCGCGGGGCTTGCTGGCCTGGCAAGGCCAACGGGCGCTGGGCTCGCGCTGGCCCTGGCGCTCATCCTGATCCTCGCGCTCAGGTCCAGGGGCATAGGGCCGGCTATCGCGCTGGTTCTTATTGCGGCCCTGGCCCTCCTTCCGTGGGCAGTGAGGAATCAGAGGGCCTTTGGCAAGCCCATATTTACAAGCACAGCCGGCGGAAAAGCCCTTTACCTTACAGCGACAGGCATCCCCGAATACGAGGACTGGGATTCCATACAGGCGTTCCTATCCAGAAAAGGGGTGGAGCCCTCGCTCCTTTATCAGGCGTTGGACGAGTCCCAGCTGGACAGCATATACATGGAAATGGCAAAGGAAGCCTTCAAGAGAAACCCGACGAAGGCAATACCAACCTTGGCCCTGAACCCGCTCAGGTTCGCGTTCAACATGCCGTATCCGGGCACAAGGCCTTCCGCTAGGACCATCGCCTACGCCATCTTTACCGCTATTGTGCTAGCGCTTTCGGCGTGGGGGCTAGCGAAAAGGGGAAACCCTAGGCTTTGGGCAATGGCCCTCGTGTTCGCCTACTTCATGTTGGCGCATACGGTGATGTCGCCCGCTCTAGTCAGGTATTCCCTTCCGGCAGTGCCCCTTCTTTATCCGATCGCCCTGTCAGCCTTCTCAAGGGATCACGAGAAAGCCGTCCCGCAGGGCAATCCACCACCGTAAAACCCCGTAGCCCAACGGTGGGAAAAACATAAGCAAAAGGAGCGCCAGGCTGAGAGCCTTCCCGAGCCTCCCCCTTTTCCAGAGCCAAAGTAGGGCGACGGCCGCGAGGGGGGAATAGCCGAACGAGGCGAGCAAAAAGAACTTGACGAAATCCGGAGAAAAGAAGAACTGAGGGACGAGAAGGCAAACCGAGGCCGCGGCGAGGAAGAGAGCCAGGCCGGGCCTTTTGACGGCGCTGTCCCTAAGGGCGAGGAAAAACCCTGGAATCGCTAGAACGAAGGAGAGGCCTAGGTATATGAAGGGCCCGAAGACAAGCTTAAGGGGCCATTTCCAGAGTCCCATGCAAGACCACCAGAAGGCCCCGAGGCGAAACCCTTCTCCGCCTATCTTCATAAGAAAGGGGATGCCAAGAAGAAGCGAAGAGACAGCCGCTCCAGCAAGCGCCAGCCCTGCCTCCCTGATCCTCAATTGCCCGCGCCTTTCAAGAATCGCCTCCGCTGGGGGAACAGAGACGAAAAGCCCTACGGATAAAACTGCGAGGATTATCTGCATGAGGGCAAGAGGGCCAACGAGCAGACCTGCCAGGAATGACCTTCTCAGCCCTCCGCTCATGAATAGCCAAAGAATGAGGAGAAAAAGAGGAAAACCGAAGGACATTGGCATTTGAAAGGCGTATGTGAAGAAACCCGGGAACGGCCCCAGAAACCCGATCCACTTCATCAGGAGATAGTTGTCAAGGGGACCGGTCCTCAGAACTGAAAAATCAACCAAGGGGACGAAGTTTCCTGCCCATAAGAAAACGAGCAAGGCCGCGAGCGCGGCCCTCTCACAGAAGAAATCCCTGAGGATTCGCCAGTATAGCCAAAGTGTCGCAAGGGAGAAGACCAGAACAACTATGTGAAGGAGCGGCCCGAGGTTTCCACGGCCCATCCAAGCGCTCGCAACGAAAGCCTCGGAACCGTACGGGTAAAAGCCGCCCACGACAAAAGGCCTCGCCGAGAGCGCTATGGCCGAAGGATGGATGCCCCTGACCAGGTCCTGCACGGCGGGGATGTGGTGCTCCATGTCCCAGATGATGATAGGGTAAAACAGCAGGATAACTGCGGAGACAGCAAAAGCCAGGAGAAAGTCCCTAGGGAGCCTCGGAAAGACCCACCTGATCCTCCAGACTCCGAATATGCCCAGTGCAAGAATCAGAGCGGCGTCCCCCGCGACCGTGTGCGGGAATGGGATGTTGAGGAGATACCTCAGGATGTGGAAAACAGAGACAAACACCGCGGCCCCTATTGGCAGGGCAAAGGGCCAATTCGCGGGCTCGCGTGAGGCTCCGAGGAAGGCGAAACCCGCGGCGCAAAGCCCCACAAGAAGGGCAATGCCTGTCCCCAGGGATATAATTGTAGCGACCGCGGAGCTCATTCGCCCAAAGCCCCCCTGAGGAACCCGTTGTTCTCGGCTATGAACCGCCAGTTAGGGACGGATGATACTATCATATCCTCAGCGCACTCCTCGTGTTTCACGGCCATATATTATCTTATATTAAACTATGGGCCTGCAAGCTCTCTCAAAGCAGTGCAACCTCCCGGCGCTACGGAACATTTTCTTGGGAACCGGGGTCTAAAAAGAGGTGAAGAGGTTGGTTGATGGCCCCCGAGCTTGCAAAAGCTTGACGCAGGCCTCTATAATGTTCGGGCTGAACCTTAAGGAGGTTTTAAGATGAGGTATTTGACGGCACTACTAGTTGGCGGCGGCCTCCTTCTGACCGTGGGATGCGGTCAGATGGGCCAAGCGGCAAAGGCTCTGGAGGAAATCCAGACCACGATCAGCGAGGTGAAGGACGATGTGTCTGAGCTGGACAAAAGGGTCACAACCTTGGAGGACAAGGTTGAGGCGCTCACGGCTACGGTTGATTCTCTGAAGGCCGGGAAGAAGACCACGACCACCGGCGGCACAACCCCCAAGACCGGCAAGGGCACTGGTGGCACAGGCGGCACTGGTGGCACGGGCGGAAACACCCCCATCAAGGGCGGCAAAAGCGTGAAATAGGTTTTTAAGGAGGTTAAACCATGAAAAAGCTACTGGCAATAGGCAGTGTCGTAGCAACGGTGATAGCGTTCACCGCTACCACGATATCGGTGATCCTGACATCATGCGGCGGCAAAGAAACCGGCCCGCTAAACCTGCAGTATGAGGTCGTCAACAACGGTCTGGATGTGAAGCTCACATGGGATCAGATAGAGAGCGCCAGCTACTACACCATAGCTGTGGACGGCAAAGTCATAGACTCCACCGCGGACAACACGGTAACAGAGTATACCGTCACGGCGGATCACGCTGGCAAGGTCATAACCGTTACCGCTGTTGACGCCGACACCAGCGACCAGATTGACCTAGGAGCTTTGGTTGTTACCACATCACTCGGATCTGACTTCGGCGAGGCCTCTTCGTCCTACAAATCCGCTGTTGGCTTCAACTCCGACGGCTCTGCGGTCATATACTCCCTCACAGAGAGCGGCAACTACCCCTACTTTGACTTCTGGATCTCTGACGGCACAGCCGGCACCGTGGATCCTAACGAGATAGACATCTGCTCCCCGAATGTCAGTTATGGCGGCACCGGCAACTTCAACTCTGAGGATAACTGGTCCACAGAGTGGGGCACTGGCTATGTTGCTCCCACCACAGGTTATCAGAACATCTATCCCGGCTCCGGCGGCATAATGGGCGGCAAGTCTTACGCGCTCTGGATTGACCCATCAGGCAACGGCTGGGACCTCAACGACCACTTCGTCAGGATAGACATATCCTCTGTGGCCAGCGATGGCCAGGTTCAGGGCAAGGTCAACTATCAGACCGTCGGCGGCCTGCTCTGGATACCTGTGGACTGATAGGGCAACCGGAGGAAAAAACAAGGGGGCTTTTCAGCCCCCTTGTTTTTTGGGCGATGTGATCCGCTACTTTACATTCTTCACTTTGGGAACCTCTCCCGCGCCAGCAGACTTTGAGAGCTCGTTGACCTTGTCATAGAGGATCTTGTAATTGCTCTCAAGGGTTGATATCCGCGATTCAAGGTTCCCGGCCTTTTCCGCGTTGGCTTCTGCAGCTCCCTGAGCCTGAGCAACCTTCTTCTCAAGGTTGTTCACCCTCGCCTCAAGGGCCTTCACCTGTCCGACAGTGGCGCAACCTGAAGCCACAAGGGCTAAGACAGCTATGCTCAGATACCTTCTCATCTCTAAAACCTCCGGTTTTGTTCCGCAGGCTCAAATGATAATGGGGGCGGGGAGACAGATTCAATCAAATACCTTACCAGGGCGGGTTTTTCAATCTTTTGTCGGAATAGAAAGGGTGTTTATGGAGCGTGGCCAGAAGGATTCCCGTGGCCCTGTTGCCCGTAACCCCGCGCTGGCTCTAGAATATAAATCTGAACAAAAGGAGGCCTACGATGAAAAGGATATATTGGGCTTTGATTGCCGGCGTGCTCTCAGGGTGCAGTCCCAAGGAACCTGACACGCTAAACCTGAGCTACGAGGTCGTGGAAGACGGAGGAGCGATAAAGCTCAGCTGGAACGAGATTGAGGGCGCGAATTACTACAAGGTGGATGTGGATGGCGACTCGGTTGCCGGGGTGACCGGCACCACCTACACGGTCAGAACCCCGGGCAAGACCCTCACCGTAACAGCAATTGGAGTAGATTCCTCAGAAAGCGTGAGCTTTGAGGTGGTCCTGAGCCAGGGGGTTAAGGTCTGGACCGTGAACGACCCCAACATCGCTCACCCTTCCTGGGTGATCTTTGATACCCTCGGCAACGCGAGGGCGGCATCATACGCCGAAAAGGACAGCGCGGCCTGGTTCATGAACGACGACGCGGCCGACACGGCGTGGCTGAACACAAATTGGGCGGGCGAGGGCGGCTGGAACAGGAACCTAAGCGTGTGGTTTGCTGTGGAATCCGGCAACATAGATGATATAAAGTTGGCGCCTGGCCTCGGCGATTATTACTACAGATTCCCGCCGGACTATGGGCTCGGCGACAATCAGGTCGGCGCTTTCTGGTATGACGGAGGCGCGGACGGAAGCCTCGGGCACGAGGATCACTTCGGCAAGTTCATCATAACGGATTATACCCCGGCTGATCCCACTTACCCTTCCGTTACCATGGACATCTACTGGCAATCCGAGCCAGGGCTAAGGTGGCTTGTCCGCTAGCCCGCGTTTCCTACCCTAACGCGCCTGAAGAGGGAAGGGGCAGTGCCGTGGGCAACCCGCATGGTTTGGCCGGGCTCGCCTTTTCCGCAGTTCGGCACCCCCCAAAGCTCCCAATCCTTTCCCACCGCGACAAGCTTCGCCCAGAACCTCGGGGTTATGTCCCAGTAGATCGGGTTGCGGACCATCTCAGCTAGCTTGCCCTTCCGTATCCTGTAGCCTATCTCGGTCCCGAACTGGAAATTGAGGCGTTTCTGGTCTATTGACCATGACCTATTGGTGTCAACGAAGATCCCGTCGTCAACCATCGCCAGGAGCTCCTCAAAGGACTTATCCCCGGGGAGCATGTTCACATTCACCATGCGGACTATGGGTATTCTGTTCCAGGAGGAGGCTCTAGCGGCGGCCGTAGAGGGCTTGCCAATTACAGGGGCCGTATCCTTGGAAGAGAGGTAATTGACCAGGATGCCTTCCTTAATCAGGGGCTCGGTCCGCGCCGAGGTGCCCTCGTCGTCCCAGCCAAATGTTCCGAGGCCGCCTGGGGTCCTCGTGTCAGCGACTATGTTCAGAAGCTCCGAACCATACCTGAAATTGCCCAGCTTCTCAAGGGTGGCGAAGCTCGTTCCGGCATAAGAGGCCTCGTATCCCAAAACCCTGTCCAGCTCAAGCGCGTGGCCTATGGATTCATGGACCTGGAGGGCCATCTGGTGGGTCCCTATGATGAGGTCCATCTCCCCCTCAGGGGCAAGCTGAGCCTTGAGAAGCCCCGCGGCCTCCGAGGCGACGCGCTCAGCGTGCCCGAGGAGATTGAGCTCCTCAACGAACTCCCAACCACCAGCACGCATGTTGCCGCCGTGGCTCGCGGGATACGACCTCTGCTGGAGGATGCCGTCGCCCATGGCGAAAGCCGTATATCCGGCGCCGGTGTGATATATAGTCTGCTCGGTGAAACTGCCCCTCGTATCAGCGAATATCTTGTAGTCCCTTATGAAACGAAGATGAGAAACCCTGAGCTTTACTGCCGGCTCGCGGGAGAGCGCCTCGTCAACCTTTACCAAAAGCTCTATCTTTTCCTCTATAGGAACCTCAAAGGGGTCCTTCTTTATGGGGGTGGCATATGTTCCGAGCGCGGGTTCCTCGTGCGCCAGATCGTAGGTTCTCCCTCCGGGCATTGCCGCGGCCCTCGCAAGGGCGGCCGCGTGCTTAACGACCCTTTCAGCCTCCTCCGGGGAAAGGCGATTGCACGAAGAGAAACCCATGAAACCGTTAATGAAAACCCTAACGCCGAAGCCTGTGTCCTCGCCGATGGCGATGCTATCAACCTTGCCGTTTTTCACCGTAATGGCTTCCTCACGGCTGGAGACCAAGCGAACATCAGCGTAATCTGGCTTTTCCTGCTCAAGAAAGCTCAAAACCTTTTTAACGAAGTCCTTCATAGGCATATTTTGGCACAAATGCGCGGCCTCCTGCAACTATAGTTCTTATCCCACCACCTCAAGGATCAGATTAGCCAATTTGTTCTTGAGGGCCGAGTTCAGGCGCCTCGGTTCAGCAATAGGCTTCTTTTCCAGCCTAACCCGCGAGAGGTCGCCATCACGAAGGTCAAAGATGAGGCCCATTTCAATGAGATTGAGATCAACCCTGCCGAGCTTGCCCGCGAAAACCGTGAAAGAAGGGACGCCCAGAAGCGCCGCTTCTCTGGTTATGGTTCCGCCTGCGCCCACAACCAAATCCGCGTGCCAGACGAGATCAGGGCCGTAATACGCTTTTTCCGGAATAAGCGCTCCCCGAGCCCTTCCCCACTCCGCCTCTTCGGGTGTCCTGGGAAGGAGCACGACCCGGGCGCCTCTGGCAATAAGCCCCTCAACCACCGAGAGAAAAACCCTGTTTTCCCTTCCATATGCCGCATAAGTTGCAGGGCCCCTTGCCAGGACAATGACCTCGTCCCCCCCTAGGCCCATCTCCTCGTAAGGCGAGGGGCCTGGACTGTAATCAGCAAGATAAACCTCCTCCTTGAACCCAGGATACTGGATCACCCGGCGAGCACCTTGCCTTCTTGCGATTTCGGCCGGAAATGCCTCCGGCACGAAGACCACCTTGGCGAGGCTGAAGGCTATCCTGTTGGCGGGCTGGCCCTCGTAGTCCATAAAGGTTATAAAGGGGACCCTTGCCAGACGGGCCGCGACGGCCTGGGAGTATGAGTTGTGAGAGAAAGCAAGACAAAAACCCTTGTCCCTTGCCCACCGGGCGAGCTGCCCAGCGTGCGAGAAAAGGTTAAGGGTTTTCCTTATGAGCCCCTTGCCGGCGTGACGGCCTATGACAACCGGCTCAAAACCCATGAGCCTCGCCACCTCAAGGGTGTTGCCGAATCGCCTGCTCGTAGTGAGGACCTCGTGCCCAGCCCCCCGGAGTATCCTAACTATGGGGCCGAAGAACAAGGCGTGGGGGGAATTAGCGAGGTCAAGCCAGAACTTCATCTTTTAATTGGCGTGTAGGGCGGGTTTTCCAACCCGCCGCAAGGTTGAAAACCCTGCCTGAACGGGCTGGGAAGGAGTTGGGGATCAAACGAGAGGGTCATCTTTATGTCTTGCGTAGAATCCCATTACCAGCCGCGCCTTTCCAGGCGTCTCCCCCTCACCTCCCCTTCTTCAGCTCCCCCAGGTTCAGGATGGTTCCCTGATCAGAGACTATGACTTGGACATTGTCAGAGAGCTTGTCCACATACATGTAGGTTATGTATTCTGGATTGCGCTTGAGCTCCTGAGAGACTATTCTTATTGCCTGGGCCGTGCCCTCTGCCTCTATCCTCTTGCGCTCGGCCTCCTTCTGCTCCTTCTCAAGCACATAGCTCATGCGCTCCGCCTCCTGTTGGGCTATCTGCTTCTGCTCTACGGCTTTGGAGAAATCCGGCGGAAAGTGGACATCCCGGAGCATAACCCCCTCTATGATGAACCCGTCGCGCTCAAGGAGGCCCTTTAGGGTGCCGAAGATCTCGTCCTCTATCGCCTTCCGGCGAGCCGAATATACCTCCATTATGCTATACTTGGAGATTACATGTCTGGTCACGGAGCGGCAGGCTGGCTTTATTATCTTCTCCTCGTAATCTGGGCCGATGCGTTTGTGTATGTCAACTAGCTGATCGGGGTTAAGACGATACCACACCGTCAGGTCTATGCCGACCGACAGCCCCTCCTTCGTAGGGGACCAGAGGGTCTCATCAGCGTTGGGCGGCTTTTTCTGCCCCTCGCCAGCGGAGCTCATGGTGTAATCCTGGCGACGCATGTCATATATGTAGACATTATAGACAAGCGGGGGGAGGAAAGCGACCCCCTCGCCGGAGACCTCGTATTTCTTGGAAGCCACATTGAATTTAACCATGGCGTGGCCAACAGGCACAACCCTAACCGTTGAAAAGATGGCCAGGAGGACCAAAACAGCGGATATAATTATCACGAGGGTGGGCGAGAGCTTCAGCTTCCGCACGGTAACTATCTCACCCTGACGCTCGGTCACCACGACCCTGGTGCCGAAGCGCCAGACGAGCCAACCCGCGCCAGCAAGGACAACCAAAACAATAACCAACCATATCCAGTTCATGGGAATATTATAATGGTTAAGAGTTGCGAGTTGCGAGTTGCCTGGGGTTATAATCTGAGCGTGCTTCTGGCTATTCTTCTTGCCGTATCCGGACCATCCCAACCTGAGACGGGGCCGGGAGGAAAGGAATACCCACACCGCGCCTACACCGTCAAGAAATTTGGCGAGGACGAGAAGGCTTTCTGGATATTCCTGCCATCTGACCCTAGGCCCGATACCGCGCCCGTCATACTCTTTCTGCACGGGTGGCTTGAGGTTGACCCCCGCGGCTTCATAGCCTGGCTTGAACACTTAGCCCGGCGGGGAAACATAGTGATTTACCCGAGGTATCAGAGGAGCCCCCTGCACCCTAGGCCGGAAATGTTCGCTGAGGCTACGGAGGCCTTCAAGAAGGCCTTGGGGATTGTGCCGTCCCTCGGGGTTGTGCCGGACACATCACGGTTCGCTGTTGTTGGGCACTCAATAGGAGGGATGATGGCGTTCGCTATAGCGTCCTCGTGGGATTCCCTCGGCCTTCCGAGGCCAAAGGCTGTAATGTCAGTTCAGGGAGGGGGAAAGCCGCTTCCGTCATTCGCGCCTGAGCGAATAAACCCGAATACCCTGCTAATTGCGGTGGCCGGAGAGGATGATTTTATAGTTGGGGAGGGGCTATCAAGGGAGATGATCACGAGGGCAGTCCAGGTTCCCGATTCAAACAAGGACTTCCTGGTGGTCATGTCCGACGACCACGGATTCCCTCCGCTTTTTGCCGATCACATATCAGCTCTCGCGGGCCCGCCGGGAATGGGCTGTTGCGCGGCAAGCCTTATAACCAGGTTCTACGGCAAATCCAACGCCAATGTTGACGCTCTGGACTGGTATGGGTGGTGGAAGCTCTTTGACGGGCTTTGCGATGCGGCCTTCTACGGCAAGAACAAACGCTACGCGCTTGGCGGGACGCCTGAGCAGTTATACATGGGCACATGGAGCGACGGCATGCCCGTAAAAAGGATGAGGAGGCCGCTCTTTGAGGGGCCGGAGCCGGAGTAAGATTATTTTTCCAGAAGGTTCAGCAATCTCGTGCTCTGTCTTGGCCCCAAGGTAAGATCTGAGGTGCTTCCTCATGATACTACTTTCTTCATTACCGTGAAGGTGGTCGCTGTATATTCTCCGCCGAAGATCTCCGGTTGTCCCACATACAATGGTTTCTCCTCCCCTGTCCCCGCCCTTTCAGTTATCAAATAGACTCCTCCGCATTCAGGGATTGAACCCCTCTCCAGTTCTCCAAAAGAAACGCCATCGCAAGACAAGATCCTCAACAAGGACGGCGCCCAGTCTGATATGGTTAGTTTTATCATTTCTTTACCTCCGTGGTTAATTATCTAGCATGGCCCATTTTCAACCCCATCTAGGTCCTTGAATACCAAGGAGTTTCGCTCAATACCCGATGGCGCAAAGGTTGTAGAGACTATGATCGGTGAATCTCTATTATTTTATCGGGAAAATCTGATTTCCAGTTCATCATGTTTGGGGCTGAGTTCGGCCAAACTCAGCCATCTGACACAGGACCGATCCCGGAAACCTAAGCTATCAGAAAGGTCACTGATAAGCATACCTTAAGAAGATCAACTATCCGTTTTCATTGGCCCATGAGGATTTCCAGGATCATGGGCTTGTTGCGAGATCTCGGCTATAAACCATCTCCTCAAGTATCTTGAACATGCACGCGGGATCAACAAGGTTGCCCGTGCCGACCTGGACGGCCTTGGCGCCCGCCTTGAGATAGCGCCGAACATCGCAAGCGTTCCTTATGCCACCAACACCGATGATGGGGATGCCCACCGCCCTTGAAACCTCCCGGACCAGGAACAGGCTGAGGGGCATTATGGCTGGGCCGGAAAGCCCACCGATGAACTCCGAGCCATCATCCCTTATCCAAAGCCCCTTGTATGTGTTTGCGACGACCAGCGCGTCAGCACCGCCCCTTTCGGCGGCCCTCGCTTCCGCAAGGACATCCGTCAGGAAGGGGGTGAGCTTAACCCAGAGGGGTTTGGAGGTCCTGGCCCTGAGATCGCGGACAAGGGCCTCAAGCGCGGGGTGGTTTCGCCCGAACTCCGTCCCTCCCTCAACATTCGGGCAAGAGACATTCACTTCAAGGCCAGCTACGCCATCCACGGGGTCAAGGGCCTCAGCGAGAGCGAGGTAATCCGAGGCGCGCTCGCCAGCGATGTTGACAATTACGGGGGGTCCGAGGCCCTTTATTCGCGGGAGGATGTCCGAGAGAAAAACCTCAAGCCCAGGGTTCTCAAGCCCAACCGAGTTGAGCATTCCGCAAGGGGTCTCCTGGGCACGGGGGGGAGGGTTGCCCGGCCTGGGTTTAAGGGTCACGGCCTTCGTGACAATAGCGCCAAGCCTTTGCACAGGCAGGCGATCAGCGAGCTCATATCCGAAGCCAAAGGTCCCCGACGCTGGCATCACGGGATTCGCAAGCTCAAGGTTTCCCAAGCGCACCTTCTGCACGAGGAGATTATGGGGCAAGGGCTTTTCACGAGGCAAGCGCGAAAAGATCGGGGCTTTCTACAGGCCGAATTTGGCCTTCGCCCAAATGTAGCAGGTCCCCTCAACCGAGACCATGCACGGGCCATAGGGGTTTTCCGGCCTGCACGCTGACATGAACAGAGGGCAATCCGTCGGGTATGCCCTTCCAGTGACAACAAAGCCGCAGGAGCAACCTTCGGGCATATCCTCGGCGTGATCGTGGTATTCAACCCCAAATCGGGCGCGAGCGTCAAGGCGGGAAAGCTCAGCCCTGAGGAAAAGCCCGGATCCGGGGACCATGCCGAGCCCGCGCCAAAAGGCTTCCCTTACCTCAAAGGCTTTTTCCATGAGTTCCTGAGCCTTCCTGTTGCCCTCTTGCTTGACCACCCTAGTGTATTCGTTGTGGAGGCCGGCCCCGCCGCTAGTTATATCCCTTAGCAGGCAGACCAGACCCAAAAGCACATCCAGAGGCTCAAACCCGGCAACAACAGCGGGTATCCCATACCTCTCAGGGAACACGGCCCAGGCGATCGCTCCGATTATAGAGGAGACATGCCCCGGCGCTATTATGCCCCTGAGTGGAACCCCATCAGCTATAAGCGCCTCAACGGCCGGAGGGGTGAGTCTGTGAGATGTCAGTATTGAGAAATTCTCGGGCGGTTCAGAAAGCGCTAAAGCCGCTGTGGGCGCGGCCGTGGTCTCAAAGCCTATTGCGAAAAAGACGACCTCCCGGCCGGGGTTTTCCCGCGCAATCCTCACCGCGTCAAGCCCAGAGTAGACTATCCGAACATCAGCGCCGCGGGACTTCGCCTCAGCAAGGGAGCCGTAGGGGGTGACATCCCTGATCATATCCCCGAATGTGCAGAGTATTGCCCCTCGCTTGGCTATCTCAATTGCCTCCCTGACCTCTTGGGACGAGGCGACGCAAACCGGGCAACCTGGCCCAGAAACGAGCTCCAGGTTTTTCGGCAAAAGCGACCTCAGCCCCCACCTCACGAGGGTGTGCTCGTGCGAACCGCAGACATGCATGAGCTTTATCGGCTCCGGCAATCTCCGGGCCAAGGATTCTATTTCCCTGAGAGCCTCTTCAACCCGCTCTCTTTTTCGGAATTCGGATAGGGGGCCGGTCATCCTTTCAAAAATTATGAACCACGCGCCCGCGCGCGGGCAAACCCGCGCTATCCCCCGAACCTCGCCCCAGCGATGACGGCCTGGCCCAGGCAAAGCCCGCCGTCGTTGGGGGGGACCCGCTGGTGCCAGTAGACCCGAATATTCCCTGCCTCCCCAACAAAGAGCCTCATCAGGACCCTGTTCTGGAAACAGCCACCTGAGAGGAAAACCCTGTCGTGGCCGAGGGCCCTCGCGAGCTCAAGCGCCGAGATGACGAGAGTCCTGTGAAACTTCATGGCCATGAGGGACCTGCTTTTGCCTATCTTGAGCTCACGGATCATTTCCCTTATCATGGGCCTCCAATCAATCTCAAAAAGCGCGCCCTGTCTGATTATCTCATATTCATAATAGGTTTTGGTCCTTCGGGTGGAAAACTCAAGCTCCATCGCGGCCTGGCCCTCAAAGGAAACCCTTTGCCTTATCCCCAGGATGGAGGCGACCCCATCAAAGAGCCTGCCGACAGCGGAGGTCATGGGCGAGCGGAAGCCGGTTCTCCACATCCTCGCAAGGACATCAAGGTCTTGGCGCGGAAAGTGCCTCAAGGGCCCAAAGTCAGCAACCTCAAGCGCCTCCTCGCCGAAGGCCTCAAGTAGGAGCGAAAGCCCGCACCTGGCTGGCTCCTTTATGGCGGCCTCGCCCCCGAGCAGTCTGAAGGGCCTGAACCTGCCAACCCGCTCGTAATTCACCCAATCCCCAACCAGGAACTCCCCTCCCCAGACAGTCCCGTCAGGCCCCCAGCCTGTCCCGTCCCAGCAGAACCCAAGCACAGGCTCATCAACATCGTGCTCGGCGGTCGCGGAGGCGAGGTGGGCGTGGTGGTGCTGGATGCGGATCAGGGGAAGCCCCATCTTCTCCCCGAACCTCGTTGATGGGTAATCGGGGTGCATGTCAACCGCGATGGCCTCAGGCTCAAACTCCCAGAGCCTCATCATGTCCGAGACGGTCTCTCGGAAGGCAGAAAGCGCCTCAGGGGTATCAAGGTCCCCTATGTGCTGGGAGATAAATATGTTCCTGCCGATAGCGAGGGCTATTGTGTTCTTATGGTGGCCGCCTAGAGCGAGGATCCGCGGGAGCTCTTTTTTAACCCGGACCGGCAAAGGGGCAAACCCCCTCGCCCTCCTCACGAGAACCCGGGTTTTTCGGAAGATGAAGAGCACAGAGTCATCAACCCTCCTGGCTATGGGCCTGTTGTGAAAGACAAACGCGTCGGCTATATCCCCAAGGCGCTCAATTGCCTCGTCGTTATCCACTACCATAGGTTCGTCAGAGAGGTTCCCACTCGTTGCCACGCAGGGGAACCCAGCTGATGCCATGAGGATGTGATGCAGGGGGGTATAGGGTAGGAAACAGCCGAGATAAGGGTTGCCAGGCGCTACCTCAGGGGCAATGTCCGAATCCGGACGCTCGCGCAGGAGGACAATGGGCGCCTCTGGCGAGAGAAGGGCAAGCGCCTCCTCACGGCTCACGAAGCACCTTCTCTTTATCTCATCTAATGAAGGGAACATAACGGCAAGGGGCTTCTCGTATCGGCGCTTTCTCTCCCTGAGCGTCCGGACCGCTTCGGAGTTCCTCGCGTCGCAAAAGAGGTGGAAACCGCCGAGGCCCTTTATGGCTAATATCTTGCCTTCCCTGAGAAGGTGCGCGGCGGCACGGAATATCCCCTCACCTCTGAAAACCCTCTTATCGGAAAGGACTAACCAGGCCTCAGGCCCGCACCTGGGACAGGCGTTCGGCTGTGCGTGGTAGCGCCTGTTCCGGGGGTCGCGATACTCAGCGAGGCACTCCTCGCACATCTCAAAGCCCTTCATGGTGGTGTTCGGCCTGTCGTAGGGCAGGGCCTCTATTATAGAGAAACGGGGGCCGCAGTTGGTGCAATTGGTGAAGGGATAATAAAACCTCCGGTTATCCCGCACGAACACATCGCCGAGGCATTCCCCGCATGTGGCTATATCCGGGAGAATGAGGACGGTTGGCCTTGCGGATTTCACGCTCTCCCGTATTTCAAACCCCTTGTATCCCACAGGATCGTGCCACGAGAACTCAAGGGACTGGATCCTCGCCGCTGGCGGAGGATTATTCTCCAGCATCCTCAGAAACCTGGAAAGGGCTTTCTCCTCACCCTCGGCCTCAATGAAAACCCCCTCCTCGGAGTTAAGGACCCAGCCAGCCAACCCCGTCTCCCGCGCCAGCCTGGCCACGAAAGGCCTCATGCCAACGCCCTGGACAGCGCCGCGGATTACGATCTTGAGGAGCTTGCGCAGATCAATATTATCCGGCAAACAAAAGAGGGGCCGCACTTTCTAATGGCCCTCCTCCGGCACATAAACATATATCCTTGATATGTTGAACTCGTGATGCAAAATGTAGGGCGGCTCCACAACAAGGCTGTCAACCTTGAACCTGGTCCCGCCCATCCTCTCGGGTTTCTGAGGCACCCTGAAGAAGTATATCCTGCCCGGCCTCATCGGTTCATTCCCGCCCGGAATGGGCTGTCTTGCTGTCAACTGCTTGTCGTAAGGGAGATACCACCAGACCTGCGCGCCCAAGGCCCAGAGGTCAAGGACAACTGTGTCCTGAGTCTCGCGGAGCGCGTCCACAGAGGCCAGAAACGATGTTATCTTCCTCTCCAGGACGGGGTTCTCCAGGGTGTATTCAATGTAGCGGTGGGTCTTCCAGTAGAAAACGATAAAGAGCGCGGTGCCAAGCAGGAACGTAAACATGTAGGAGATGGCGAGCTTTTCCCACTTTTTCAGGTAAAGATAAACTATGTAAAGCAGAGAGAGAAGAAAGGGAAAGGAGAAATTATATATCCTCCTCGCCCTCACCCCGAAAACCAGGGGAAGGAGTATCACCCCGAGAGCTATTATCCTTAGGGCCCGTGGCTCTATGTCAGTCTCCGCCCTTCCGATGCACCAGGCTACTGGGAAAAGAAGAAGGAGTATCATAGGCACGAATATGTGGAGCTCGCCCAGCAATCGTCCGGGTTCGTAGTTTGGCCTGTTCTCCAAGAATACCTCAGCGAGGGTCAGCTTGCCGGCCGCGTGCGCGGCCAGAAGGCTCACCCCAGCGACAAAAACAAGCCCAGCGAGTATCCAGGGGGCGCGCCGCAGGTATTTTCTGTCCCTGAACGCGTAAACGGCCATGACTAGCATCAGAAAGAAGGGTATGGTGACGCTGAGCTGGTGGCCCCAGAAGCAGAAAGGCAGGAGGAAAAAGGCCATGGCTTTTAACCACTCCCTCTTAGCGAGGAAGCCAACCGCGACCGTCCCAGTGACCCAACAGGCGACCGTGGCCTCAGGCCTCTCGGCGTGGGCAAGGGCTGTGCTCCAAGGACTCAAAAGCAGGACGACGAGAAAGATCGCCGGCACGAGGCTCCTGTCTTTTCGTATGGACTTGATGAACCAAGCGAAAAACAGCGCTGATACCGTTATGCTTACCAGGGCCCGAAGCCGCGCCGCGAAAACGCTGACGCCAAAAGCCTTGAAGAAGAGGAGCAGGCTGGCATAGTTCAGCCAAGGCGAGAAGGGTCCCCATCCCCTGACATCGTTGTAGCCCGCTATGGGGTGGGTTGGCCAACCCATCTCAGCCCACCTAATCGCCTCCTGAGCGAACCAGGCGCCATCCCCGTAAAAATCAATGGGTATAAGACCTTTCAGGAAGATCAGGTTCAGGATAAACCAGACGCCGACAAAGGCTAAGACGAAAATCCAGTAAGCGCGATCCCCTCGCTTCATGAGCTGAAAATTAACCCCAAGGCTTTCTTGAGTGAGAGGAAGATGCCGAGGCCGGTTCCATCTCCCAGAATGGGTTCAGAGTTGCGCTCCGGGTGAGGCATCATGCCGAGGACATTCCCGCGCTCGTTTATTATTCCAGCTATGGAGTTCAGGGAACCGTTGGGGTTTTCCCTGTGATACCGGAAGACAACGAGCCCCTTTCTTTCCAGCTCCTCAAGCTCCGGGCCAGGAAGGTAATACCTGCCTTCCGAGTGCGCTATTGGCATACGGATCACCTGTCCTTTCCGATAATACGAAGTGAACGGGGTATCAGGGTTCTCAACCGAAAGCTCAACCGTCTTGCAGATGAAACGCCTGGTTATATTTTTGGCAAGGGCTCCGGGGAGGAGGCCGGCCTCAGTGAGTATCTGGAAGCCGTTGCATATTCCGATCACAAACCCCTTTTCCTTCTCAACATAATCAATCACAGCGTCCATAACGGGCGAGAAGCGGGCGATGGCGCCGGCCCTCAGGTAATCGCCGTAGGAAAACCCTCCGGGCAGGACCACGAGCCCGTAGCCGTCAAGCCGAGTATCCCTGTGCCAGACGAATTCGGCCGGGATTCCGGCGACCGAGAGGGCGTGAAGGGCATCGGCATCGCAGTTTGAACCGGGGAACACTACTACACCCGCCTTCACGGTTCCATCTCCTTTTCTAACGAAGAATAGGCCTCGCGGAGCGCCGAAAGGCTTATTCCTTTGCCGTTAAGGGCAAGCTCATCGCCGCCGGTTGTGCCGATGCTCATCACAGGAACGCCATATTTGTCAGCGATTTTGGCTACCGCTGATTCGTTTCCGGCTTTAACGCTTACGACAAACGCCCCTCTACCCTCCCCGAAGATGAGCTCAGGGCTCTCGGGCAGGCTGATCCTTGCGCCAATCCCCCCCAGGATACAGGATTCAGCCAGCGCTGTGAGTAGGCCGCCATCAGAGACATCGTGGCAGGAAAGGAGAAGCCCGTTCTCGTGCAGAAGAAGGATTGCCTCAAGGAGGTTCCTCTCGTAGGCCAGGTCAGTTTGCTCAAGCCTCCCGCCTATCTCGGAGAAAACGGCCTGGAAAGCGCTTCCGGAAAGGGAACCCCTTCTCCCCACCAAAAGCACAGAAAGCCCAGGGGCCGGGAATCCGGCCCTGCACGCCTTAGATACATCCTCCAAGAGTCCAACCATACCTATAACGGGCGTCGGAAAAACCTTATGGGTCTCAGTCTGGTTGTAGAAGCTAACATTCCCCGAAACAACTGGAATATTGAGGGCGGCAGAGGCCTCAGCTATGCCAGCAACAGCCTCCGCGAACTCCCAGAGAACCTCCGGGTCCTCAGGATTGGCGAAGTTAAGGCAATCGGTGAGCCCCAGCGGCCTCGCGCCCACCGAGACCGTGTTGCGGGCGGCCTCGCAAACCGCCCTCCTGGCACCCTCCCTCGGGTCCATATAGACATACCTGCCGTTGCAATCCACTGTAAGCGATAGCCCGAATAGCTCTCCTTTTACCCGGAGGACAGCGGCGTCGGCCTGGCCAGGAACGACCACGGTATTAGTCATAACTGTGTAGTCGTATTGCCTGAAAACCCATGTTTTATCAGCGATGTCCGGCTCCGAAAGAAGTCTGAGAAGGGCCTCGTCCCAGGGGAGATCGGGGATCCGGGGGATCTTTCCGGAAAGCAGGGCGATACGGCCGGGCTCCCTCCTAGGAAGGTTTCTCACGGGGCACGCGCCCAGCGCCTCCGAAGGTATCTCGGCGACTAGCTCACCCCGGTGCCAGGCGCGGAAAACCGGCTCCTCAATTACATGGCCTATTACCTCAGCGTTCAGGTCCCACTTGCGGTATATATCAATAATCTCCTTCTCGCGCCCGCGCTCAACGCAGAGAACCATCCTCTCCTGGGACTCGGATATGAGGATCTCCCAGCTCGCTAGGTCCCGAACGCGCAGGGGAACCCGCTCAAGGAATATCTCAGCGCCGAGCCCTCCCCTGTGGGCCATCTCGCCAAGGCCGGAAAGCCCTCCGGCGCCGAGGTCCTGCATCCCGAGTATGGCGCCGGTCTGAAGCGCCTCAAGGGTTGCCTCTATGAGGAGCTTCTCCATGAAGGGGTCGCCAACCTGAACGGCCGGCCTTTTCTTTTCTGTGTCTCCAACCAGGTCCTCTGAAGCAAACGCCGCTCCTCCCATCCCATCCCTACCCGTTGTTGAGCCGGCGAGGATTATCGGGTTTCCGGGGCCAACGAGCCTCGCCCGCATAAAATCCTCCTCCCTCATCAGGCCAACGCAGGTAACATTGACAAGGGGGTTTCCTTTGTAGGATTCGTCAAAGTAGACCTCACCCGCAACCGTTGGTATGCCAACGGAGTTCCCGTAGAGGGATATGCCGTGGACAACGCCCTCAAAGAGCCACTTTGACCTCTCGTCGGAAAGGGGGCCGAACCGAAGGGAATCGGCGAGGGCGACGGGCCTCGCGCCCACAGAGAGGATATCCCTGATTATCCCGCCTATGCCCGTCGCGGCGCCGTGGACGGGCTCAACCGCGGACGGGTGATTGTGGCTCTCCATCTTGAATGCGGCGCACCACCCGTTCATGAGCCTGACAATGCCGGCGTTCTCTCCGGGGCCCTGAACCACCCAGGGGGCCTCTGTGGGGAGCATTTTCAGGTAGGGCCTTGATGATTTGTAGGAGCAGTGCTCCGACCAGAGAACCGAAAAAACCGCCTCCTCGGTCGGGTTTGGGTCCCTTCCGAGGAAGCCCTTTATGGCCGCGCTCTCTTCAGGGGTGAACAAGGGAGAAATTATAATGGCCGGGCGCGTTTGAACAACACAACGGGCATGAACCGACCGGCCCTCGCGCGCTATCAGGACTTGCCCCGCGCGCTTAGCGCGCGTTATCCTTTATCCATGTTCATAAACCTTCTTCTCGGGACTGTATGGACAGTCTGCCTTGATCCGGGCCACGGAGGCTCCGATGCCGGCGCAGTAGGGCTTTATTACCTGGAGAAGCAGGCCAACCTTGATGTAGCTTTCTGGGCAAAGTATTACTTTGAGCGCGCTGGCCTTCCGAGGGACACGGTAATAGTTGGCATGACCAGGACAACGGATGTCTATGTCTCCCTCGCTGACAGGGTCTATTACGCTAACTCCCAGGGATTTGACCGGTTCGTATCGGTGCATCACAACGCCTATAACACCGCGGTTCAGGGCACGGAGACCTACTGCCACCCTCAGGGATCGGCGAACTCGTTCGCGATGAGGGACAGCACCCACCCCTGGCTCCTCTGGGCTTTTGGCTACAACGACCGGGGCGCGCAAACCGCTGACTTCTATGTGCTCAGGGAAACCGTCATGCCGGCCATACTCGGAGAGGCTTCTTTTATTGATTACCACGACGGATACGACGAGTCATACAGGTTCTACACCCATTGGAACAGGCACGACGAGCGCGAGGGCTATGCCTACGCCAGGGGGGTCTCAGGCCACCTGCACATAACGCCACCTGTCTTTCAGCAGGCCTACAGCATCTCAGGGACAGTGAGCCTTTCCCCGCCGCAAAACCAGACAATTCGCCTCTATTGCTACAAGAACTACTCGGATTCCCTGGTTGCCTACAAACCCCTTTCCGGGCCTGGGCCCTTTAGGATTGACTCCCTGCTCCCTGACACCTATGACCTATACTTTTCCAGCGAAAGCTACAACTCCGCCTTTATACCCAACATCGTTCTGAGCTCTGACACCACGGGCTTCTCCGCGACGCTTTACGAGGCTAGGCAAGAGGTAATCACGGACAACCTTGATCCGGGTTGCTTCAGACAGGGGACATGGCGTGTTTCGGAGTGGTCAACCCAGTATTACGGCCTAAACTACATTTGGGCCGACGGAACGGGGGTAAAAAGGCTGTTGTTTATGCCAAACCTGCCGCAGGCTGGCGAATACGAGGTCTCGGTCTGGTTCACTCAGGGCTGGAACAGGGCGCAGAACGCGCCCTATGTGGTTCATCACGCGGGAGGGGTTGACACCTTTTATGTTGACCAGACAAGCGGCGGCGGACAGTGGTTAGCCCTCGGAACCTTCAGCTTCAGCGAGGGGCAGGCCGGCTATGTTGAGCTCGGCAACTGGGGGCTTTTGCCGGACTCCACGAGGGTGGTGATAGGGGACGCAGTGAGGTTTTCGCTCTCCACAAGCGCCAAAGAGGCCGAGCCCGCCCCCCCATGGCCCTTCTTTGACCAGGCAAGCCTGAGGCTGGTTCTCCCCCCGGATCACCCCGGCGCAAAAGCGAGCGTGTATGACCCCACAGGGAGGATAATAGTGAGCCAGAGGATAGGGCCTGGCCAAACTCAGTGGGAGATAGGGGAGCTTCCGAAGGGGGTCTATTTCCTGAGGCTCGCCTGGGGGGACCGGGCCCTCGTCTTCAAGTTCGTAAGGAGGTAGTATGCGTTTTTACCACTTGGGGAAGGAAGCCACGAGGAGGTCATCATGTTCTACTGATTACAGATTCACCGCCGAGCGCGTGCCATCGTGGCCGGATGATACGCTCACCATCCACATGTCTAAGAATCTACGATATGGCACCGCGATGGGCTTTTACATAAATGGCAAACCAACTTTTATCAGTAAAGAGGAGCTAGCAAAGCTATGATCCTTCTCCTTGCCTTGACTATCAAGACGGACACCCTCTGGGTTCAGCCCTCTGACCCGAGGGTATACGGGGCCACCCAGACCGGCGGCGGAAACATAGTTGCCTGGACGCGCGACCTATCCCGCTGGATGGCCATCTTCACAATAGTCAAAGGCTTCCAGCTGCAAAGCGCAATAATGGCGCCGGGGTTCCTCTCGGACTGGTTCTCCGGCGGGGTGGGGGACGCGGGCGCGTTCCTGGAGGACGGGACGCCCCTCTATATGGGCCTCAAGGGGAAGAATCAGGCCTATGTGTGCGCCGGCTACAATCTCTTCGGCCCTTACAAGGAGGGTATTGGCGAGTTTGTCCTTTCTCCGGACGGAAAACACTGGGCAAAGGTCATGGGCAAGAACGATGGGTATGTTCTCGTAGCCGACGGAAAGGAGGTCGCAGGTCCTTATGACTTCATAGGCCCTGTGTTTTACGATTCGCTCTCCAGGCTATACTACAGGTTCACCGAGGGGGATTCCTGCGGCCTGGCGAGGGATGGCAAACTGCTCTTCCGGTATCAGTGGATAGGCACCAAGGTATTCCTGAGGGGGGACACGGTCTTCTGCGAGGTCGGTAAGGATGGCAAGTGGAGTGGAGATAAGTGGAAGGGTTCTGAGGCGTTGGCCAGGAACGGGGAGGTCATCTCAGATTGGTTCAGCGCCTTTGATCTATCAGGATTTGCGAAAGGCAAACCGGTTTTCCTTTGCGGGGACAAAGACAAGGACTGGATCGCTATCGGGGATAGCGTGTTCGGGCCTTACCCTAAGATCATGTATCAGCTCAGAGGCCCCGATGACAGAATATACTATGCGGTGAGCGAAGAGGGGGGAATGAGCCTTTACGAGAACGGAAAGCGCCTGAGCGAGAAAGGGGACAAGGCTATGCTCTCGGCTTTTCTGGACGACTCCTCGCTTGGCTATTCGCCGAGCGCCTCACATTCTGGTTTAGCCTACACCAAGATCGCTCCGAGCGGCGAATCCTATGTTATCATGAACGAAAAGAGATTCGGGCCATACAACACCGTTTTACTGAGTCCGCCGTTTGTCTCCCTTGACGGAAAGCACATCGCTTGGGTAATGAAGGAGGGGGATACAGAACGGGTGTGGCTGGACGGCAAACCCCAGCAAGGATTTGATAAGATATACGCCAAAGAAAGCGTGAGGTTCTCCCCGGATGGCAAGCACATAGCGTATCTGGCCAAGGATAAATTAGGGGTCTGGGCGGTCCTGGACGGAAAGGCGGTCGCGGGGCCGTTCGTTGACCCTTCATATGCCCGCGGCTTGGGGACAACCTTCTCGGACATATATCTAACGGACAAGGAGATGGCTATCATCGGAATCCAGTGGAAGGAGGGGAACAGGGTAATGATCCTCCGCGTGAGGGTGAGTTTTTGACTTAACAATACGGGGGTATCGGGTGCGGGAGCACGGGGTTGGACATTATAATTTCGCTATGCCTGAGATAGCGAGGATAGCAGGCTCCCTGGTGGTCGGCGATGGCCTTCGGGGGGTCCAGATGAACGAGATAGTCAGGGTTGGGAAGGAAAGGCTCGTTGGCGAGGTAATAAGGCTCTCCGGGGACACGGCTTTCATCCAGGTCTACGAGGATACATCCGGACTCTTCGTCGGCGAACCAATAGAGCGCACGGGCCAGGCTCTCTCCGTTGAGCTAGGGCCGGGGCTACTTGCAAAGGCATTTGATGGGGTCCAGCGCCCGCTAGAACGCATAAAGAAAGAGGCCGGAGATTGGGTTACAAGGGGTATAGATGTCCCCGCACTTGATCCCGCCAAGGAGTGGGATTTTGAGCCCAAGGTTAAGGAAGGGGACAGGGTTGAGCTGGGCGATGTCCTCGGCGAGGTCCAGGAAACAAAGAGCATAGTCCACAGGATAATGGTCCCACCATCCCTGAGGGGGAGGTTCCACCTCATCCAAGCCGATATGGACGAGAAGTTCAGGGTGGTGAGCATCTCCGGCGGAAAGCACAGGGTATACGATACAATAGCGGTCCTCGAGGATGAGGAGGGCCGTGAATACGAGGTAAAAATGGCGCACCGTTGGCCTGTGCGCATACCGAGGCCGTTTGAGAAGAAGCTCCTTCCGGAGGTTCCGCTGATAACGGGCCAGCGCGTCCTTGACTTCTTCTTCCCCATTGCCCTCGGCGGGAACGCGGCCATACCGGGAGGGTTCGGAACTGGAAAGACCGTCACTGAGCAAACCCTAGCCAAATTCGCTCGTGTTGATGTGGTCATCTACATAGGTTGCGGCGAGCGCGGGAACGAGATGACAGAGGTCCTCGCTGAGTTCCCCGAGCTTGAGGACCCCACGAGGCCCGGCGCACCACTAATGGATAGGACTATACTGGTCGTCAACACATCAAACATGCCGGTCGCGGCCCGGGAGGCCTCAATATATACGGGGATCACCATGGCCGAGTATTATAGGGACATGGGATACGATGTGCTTCTCCTCGCGGATTCAACATCACGGTGGGCAGAGGCGCTCCGCGAGATGAGCTCTCGTCTTGAGGAGATGCCCGGAGAGGAGGGATACCCAACATACCTCGGCTCAAAGCTCGCCGCTTTCTACGAGAGGACGGGAAGGGTTTATCCCCTTGGCGGGAGGGATCAGATAGGCTCGGTAACCGCTGTTGGAGCGGTTTCGCCCCAGGGCGGGGATTTCTCAGAACCCGTTACCCAGAGCACCCTCAGGGTTGTCGGCGCTTTCTGGGCCCTGGATTCTGACCTCGCTAGGCGCAGGCACTATCCAGCCATAAACTGGCTCACCTCCTATACCCTCTACTACGGCCTCGTTAAGAAGTGGTTTCACGAGAAGGCTGATCCTTCCTGGACGGAGATGAGAAACTGGGCCTCGGAGATGCTCCAGCGGGACGCCGAGCTCACCGAGATAGTCCAGCTGGTTGGCCCGGACGCGCTTGAGGACGCTGAGCGCGTTCTTCTTGAAACCGGCGCCCTCCTCAGGGAGACATTTCTCCAACAAAACGCCTTCCACGAGGTTGACGGCTCCTCATCCCTCGCCAAGGATATGATGATCCTCAGGATAATAAGGTTCTTTAGCGAGCGAGCGATGGAGGCCGTGAAGGCCGGGAGGTTCCACGCCGAAGACCTGCACGCGCTCCCTGAGAGGGAGGAAATAGAGAGGCTCAAGGAGCTTCCGGACAAGGAGTGCGAGGCGAAGATAGCCGAGATAGAGAAGTCCCTGAAGGAAAAGCTGGGATGAACCCCCTGGCCTGAAGCTCCGAAAGAGAGCCTATGCTTATAGCCCTCATCCTCGCCGGCCTCAACGATATCTCCGCTGTCAGGGTTCACGGCGCCACTGTTTTCTCCGAAAAGGAGATCATAGAGATCAGCAACCTGCGCCAGGGAAAACCTTTTCGCAGGGCCGCGATCCGCGGCGCGGTGATACGGATAAAAAGCCTCTACGAGTCCAAAGGATACTTTATGGCCGCTGTGACCGACAGCGTCATCCAGACCGACAAGGGGATGGAGGTTCACCTTTTCATAGACGAGGGGCCCAGGGCTAAGATAGTGGACATAATCCCGGAGGGAATGGAGTCCATAGACAGCCTCTCACTGCGGAGGATGCTAATGAGGTCTGTCCCCAAAGAACTGCCCGTCCCATACGACGAGGCAATAATAGCCTCCATAGAACAATCCCTCTACTCGCTTTACCAGAACTCGGGCTTCCCCATGGTGGAGGTAATATCTGAAACCGAGGGGGTTGCTCCGAACCTGATCGTTATAAGGGTAAAGATAAACGAGGGCCCGCGGGTGCGAGTGAGGGAGGTTGTAGTAAGGGGCAACAAGAAGGTGAGAACTGACATAATAGAGAGGGAGATAGTGGTAAAACCGGGGCGGCTTTACAGCTTCGGCGAGATAGCCGAGTCTCAGCGCAGGATATATGCGACGGGGCTCTTTTCCTCGGTGGAGTATTCCATTGATAGTCTAGGGCCGAACGATACCCTCACAGTCCTTTACTTCACCGTGCACGAGGCCAGCCCCCGATACATAGACCTGGGCGGAGGATACCATACCCCACAGGAACTGCAGGCAAAGGCCGCTGTGGGCCACCTGAACTTCTGGGGTAGGGGCCAAAAGGTGGAGCTCTCAGCAGAAGCATCGTGGAATTTCCTCTGGTTCAGCCAAGATACCATACCGAAATTCCCGAGGCGAAGGCTCGGATTAACCTACTCCGAGCCCTACTTTCTGGGCTTCAGGCTTGATGCCACCGCAACCGGCACCTACTCCTACGACATTGACCTTGATTACGAGGATTACACCATAACCTTTCTGACGAGGAAATATTTGGGAAACCTCTGGAGCGTTTCCCCGGGAATGAAGTGGTCATACAGCAGGAACATCTCCGGCAAGCCAATAGTGGCCCCTAAGATAACCCTGAACGCTTTCACCCAGGAGATAATGCTTGACTCAAGGGACAACATCTTTGACCCTATGTCCGGGCTATACGGCAGGTTAAGGTTGGAGGAAGCCGGCTGGATTCTCCGCGGAGACGCCGACCTGATAAAGAGCTTTATCTCGTTCTCATCATACTCAAAGCTAACGAAGGGCGGGTATCTCCTCGCTACGAGGCTATCTCTTGGGGATATAGAACCTTACGGCCGCTCATCCTCCGTTCCGTATCCGGAACGGTTCAGCCTCGGGGGGGATGGCACAATCCGAGGCTACAGCTGGTATTCAATAGGGGCATACGACCCCCGAGGAATAAGGTCCGGCTCCGCCTTCCTGAACGCTAATCTGGAGCTCAGAAAGCACCTTACGAAAACATGGGGGTTCGCCCTGTTCACGGACGCCGGCGGATTGTGGAGAAACTTGAAATCAGCGGATCTAAGCAATATAGCACTATCAGTGGGCCTCGGCATCAGGTATTATTTGCCAATAGGGCCGGTCAGGCTGGATTGGGCGAGGCCAGCGTTCAACTACTCTGGCTGGGGAATAATCCACCTGGGCCTGGGCCACATGTTCTAACTACTTCCTTCTCAGCCTGAAAACCCTCCCACCCTCTCCATCAAGGACATAGAGAGCGCCGTCCGGTCCCACCTTTACATCTATGGGCCTCCCCAGGTCAAGCGGAATGTCCGCGAAAACATAGCGACCCCTCTTTCTGAAGATCTTTATTAGCCGGGGCCTAGTCTGATCCTTCCTTAAAAATGGGTCTCCAAAGCAGGCAACATAGAGGGTATCGTTCCAGAAGCAAAGCCCTCTCGGATAATCCCCCGGCTCAAGGTGAACCGAAAACCACTCGCCTTTGGGATCAACCCTGTAGACCCCGTCAAGGGTCTGGCGGTAATCCGGAGGATAACATCCCGGATCACTGACCCAAAGGGTGTCCCCCTGGAAGGCGAGACCCCACGGATCGTGAAAACCCCTTGAGAAAACCTCAAGTCCGGCGCCATCCCTCTTGAACCTGAGGATCGCGCCCGCAAGGCTGTGTGAGGAGGAGAAACAATCCTCCTCTCCCTGGCCGAGGTAAAGCCTGCCGTCTGGCCCGAGGGCTAGGCCGTTGTTTGAACACAAGCCAAAAGAGGGAAGGCCAACAACTACATCGGAGAGGATTCCGTTTGCGAAGGCGCTCACCTTTCCCCTGTGGGAAACGAAAAGGGTTTCCCCAACAAAAACGAGGCCGTTCACTGGAGGTTTCAGGCCCTTAAGGACAACGCGAGGCGTGTCGCCGTTCGCGGCCAATACCCTGCCGTTCTCCTCCGCCACATAAAGGGTTTCTCCAGCAAAAACCATGGCTGTTGGCCTTCTGAAGCGGAGGATCAGGGTATCAACCTTGAATTCTGGCCCCGCTGAGAGGATCATGGGAATTAAGGGAAGCATCCTTATATGACGGAAAGCAGGTGCCCCAGCTTGCGTTTCTTGGTTTCCAGGTAGCTCCTGTTGTAATCGTTTGGCTCTATCTCAAGGGCTACGCGCTCGGTGATCTCTATGCCCATGGCCGCTAGGTCAATTATCTTATCAGGGTTATTGGTCAAGAGCCTTATCCGGGAGATGCCTAGATCAGCGAGTATCCTGCCCGCCACATCGTATGTGCGCATGTCAGCCGCGAACCCCAGCTGGTGGTTTGCCTCAACAGTATCAACGCCATTGTCCTGCAGGGCATAGGCCTTTATCTTGTTGGCGAGCCCTATACCCCTTCCTTCTTGCATAAGGTAGATCAGGACGCCGTTCTCCTCCTGGCCTATCATGGACAGGGCCTTATCAAGCTGGAGTCCGCAGTCGCACCGCAGGGAACCGAGGGTATCGCCCGTAAGGCACTGGGAGTGAACGCGGACCAGCGGAACCTTGCCGTTAGGGCCACCTTTAAGGAGGACAAGGTGATCCCTACACTTGTCGCCATCCGCCATCTCCCTGTATACCATAACCGTGAACTCGCCGTATTTTGTAGGAAGGTGAGCCTCAGCGATCTTATGAACTCTCATTGGGCTTTATAAATTATAAATCCAGGCTTTAGCGCCTTTCAACGAGAAACTGCGGGGCAGGGACTCGAACCCCAACTAGCAGATCCAGAGTCTGCCGTCCTGCCAATTAGACGACCCCGCAGTAGTTCAAAGCGGGAGACGGGATTTGAACCCGCGACACCCAGCTTGGAAGGCTGGAACTCTACCAGCTGAGTTACTCCCGCAAGGCCCATATTATAAGGCAAACAGGAGAGGTTCTGCCACAATCATTGTTTCTATGGACTACGCGGCCGTATAATAACAATCTCAGCTTTGCCTTACCGAAAAAGGAGGCAACCGCTTTGAAAGTCAAAGGATTATACGAAATAAGGTGGCACGGCCGAGGAGGAATGGGAACGGTTACTGCGGCCCTCCTCGTTGCCGATGCCCTTGTGAGAAAAGGCAAGTTCGTGCAAGCCATCCCGGAGTTCGGGCCTGAGCGCCGCGGCGCGCCCGTGAGGGCTTACAACCGCATATCCGACAAGCCCATCCGCCTACGCTCAGGCATCACCGAACCGGACATGGTCGTGGTCATTGACTCAGGATTCATTGACTCGCCGGATGTCCTGGAGGGACTTGCCCCGAACGGCATCATCCTGGTCAACTCAACCCTACCACCGGAAGAGCTCAAGAAACGCATAAAGATCAACGGGCGCAAGCTATTTTCGGTTGATGCTTCAGGGATAGCCCTTGCATCCTTCGGCAGGAACATCCCGAACACCCCGATAGTGGGCGCAGTCTCAAGGGTCCTGGGCGATCTTCTTCCGCTCTCAGCCCTTGAGGAAGCAATAGCCGCAAGGTTCCGTCTCAAGGGTGAGAAGATGGTGAACGAGAACCTCACGGCCCTGAGAAGGGCATACGAGGAGGTGAAGGAGATATGAAGAGCTGGAAAGAACTTGAACCAGCGCCCTTTATACCTGAGCCGTGCACATCAAGGGCAATAAAGACGGGCGATTGGAGAACGAGAAAGCCTATATGGCACGAGGAGAAGTGCAACCACTGCCTTTTCTGCTGGCTCTATTGCCCAGACTCAGCTATCCTCGTCAAGGAGGACAAGATGATAGGCATAGACTACGATTACTGCAAGGGTTGCGGCATATGCTCTGAGGTGTGCCCGGACAAGTGCAAGGCCATAGACATAGTCCAGGAGGTGAAGTGATGCCCAGGATACCTATGACAGGCAACGAGGCCGCGGCCTACGCGATGATGCAGATAAACCCCGATGTGGTTGCGGCTTATCCGATAACTCCGTCCACCCAAGTGGTGGAGCGTTTCTCAGACTATGTCAATAACGGGGAGTGCCAGACGGAGTTCGTCCCCGTTGAGTCAGAGCACTCAGCGATGAGCGCCTGCATAGGCGCATCGGCGTGCGGCGCGAGGGTAATGACAGCGACCGCGGCCCAAGGCCTCGCTCTCATGCACGAAATGCTTTACATAGCCTCCTCAATGAGGCTACCCATAGTAACCGTGATAGCATCCCGCGCCCTGAACTCGCCCCTTAACATCCACGGAGACCACTCTGACACGATGGGATCGCGCGACTCGGGCTGGCTCCAATTCTACGGGGAAAGCGTCCAAGAGTTCTACGATCATGTTTTCATAGCCCTCAGGGCGGCAGAGCTCTCCAACCTTCCGGCCTTCGTCTGTGAGGATGGGTTCATCCTCTCGCACACCCTTGAGCCCGTTGATGTCCTGGACAAAAACGAGGTAGCGAAATACCTCGGCGAAAGAAAACCCCTTTATAACCTTCTGGACACGGATCATCCTATAATGGCCGGCCACCTCTCTTTGCCCGATAGCTACATGGAGCACAGGCGCAAGCTGGCTGAGGGGATGATGGAGGCGCCTAAGTTCATAGACCAGGCCTACCGGGAGTTCGCTGAGCGCTTCGGCAGGAAATACGATTGGATAGAGGTCTACGATCCGCAGGACGCCGAGGTGGCTGTTCTCATAATAGGATCCGCGGCCGGAACAGCAAAGGAGACCGTTGACCTTCTAGCTGAGGAAGGGAAAAGGGCCGCCGTCATAAAGCTTTTGGTTCCCAGACCCCTTCCGGTTGAACGCCTTAGAAAGGCCCTCAGCAAGTTCAAGGTCGTGGCAATCATGGAGAGAACGGATTCCTACAAGAACCACGGAGGCCCCATGTTCTCTGAGATAGCGGCAGCGCTGTATCACCACGACACACGCCCCATTCTCAGGGCATACCACTACGGCTTCGGCGGAAGAGACATATTCCCCGAGGACTTCATGAAGGTTTTCAACGACCTCCTGGACATGGCATCTGGCAAGAAGGAGATCCCCGAGACCATGAACTATGTTGGGCTAAAGGAGGACTGAAATGGCTATAAGCATAAGAAAACTCGCGAGACAGGCCCGCGAGCTGGCGCCGGGGCACAGGGCTTGTGCCGGCTGCGCATTTCCCTCCATCATAAGGATAGTCCTCTCGGTAACGGATGACCCCATAGTTGTTGTGAACGCGACCGGTTGCATGGAGGTCGTAACCTCCATATATCCATACAACGCCTGGCCCGTTACATGGTTCCACAGCGCTTTTGATAACACCGGCGCAACCATATCCGGCATAGAGGCGGCCTACAAGGCCCTCGTGCGCAAGGGAAAGATACCCGCCGATAAAAAGATAAGGTTCGTTGTCTTCGCTGGGGATGGGGGAACATACGATATCGGGCTTCAGGCGCTCTCGGGAGCGCTTGAGCGCGGCCACGATTTCCTCTATGTTTGCTACGACAACGGCGCTTACATGAACACGGGCATCCAGCGCTCTGGCGCTACCCCTCGCCACGGAGCGACGACCACATCTCCAGCCGGAAAGGTGATACCCGGAAAACAGCAGAGGAGAAAACCGCTTACGGAGATAGTAGCCGCGCACGACATACCTTACGCCGCTCAGGCATCCCCGAGCCACTGGCTTGACCTCGCCCGCAAGGCAGAGAAAGGGCTTTTGACCGAGGGCCCCGCGTTCCTGAATGTTCTTTCCGCGTGCCCACCAGGCTGGGGATTCCCTGAGGAGAAGACCATAGAGATATCCCAGCTGGCGGTTGAAACGGGGTTCTGGCCCCTCTACGAGGTTGAGAACGGCTACTTCAGGATAACATTCAAACCGAAGGAATTCAAGCCCATAGAGGAGTTCCTCAGGGCGCAGACCCGTTTCAAGCACATCCTGAATGACCCCAAGCTCCTTGAGGACTTCAAGGAGGACATAAAACGCGAGTGGGAGCGGCTTGAGTTCCTGGCCTCAAGGCCGAGACCCCAGGAATAGACCCTTCCTTTGGAAATAGGCCGGCCCACGTGGGCCGGCTTTTTATGTTTGAAATTTGACAGACGGGCGCTTTATAATCTGGAGCAAGCACGTGGAGGTGTTTTATGTTAGTGATATATCTCGTAGGGGCAGGCCTTACCCAAAATCCAAGCGCTGGGTCCAAGGCTACTGATTTCTATCAGCTCTACAGGGAGGTCGTCAGAGGCGACTTCACCACAGGGGCCACGAGCCTCCTCTACTCCGGCACAGGTAGTATAGTCATATCCGACATACCGTCCAATATGGTGATTGAGAGGGCTGGGCTCTTCTGGGTCTGTGAGGAATACGCGCCTACAGGGGATCTGAACTGGGGCTACTTCAACGGCAACTACATCACAGGAACCCAGCTAGCCTACGACTGCGACAACTGCTGGGACCCTATTGATATGTCAACCCTATACTACGCGGATGTGACCCCGTATGTATCCGGAAACGGCACATATAACCTCACGGGCTTCCCTTATCCCGGAGGATTCGTACCAGTCGAAGGGGCCGACGGCGCAACGCTGGTTATAATATACTGCGACCCGCAGGGCAACCTTCCCAAGAAGACCATCTCCATATATGCTGGCGCGGTTGAGCTCTTGGATTGCGGTCCTGAGGGCACATCGTGGCTTCAGACCGGCTTCACAGCCACCAATCCCGTGACCAACGCGAAATACGCCATATCCGTCGCCAACACACAGATGGGTTCCTCCAACTACTTCTACCTCAACGGCAACCTCATGGGCTACATGTATGGACAAGACCACCCGGGCCCATCTTGGGACCACTGGTATGGAGATGCAACGAGCCTAATTCCGGGCGGTTCTACATCTGTTAGCTGGGAAGTCTACAGCGATGGTAGCGATTGCATAGAACCCGTTATCTCCATCATATCCGTAACCTCAACCGACGCTCTGACGAGCGATTGCAGTCTCGGAAGCGAGGAGCGAGAACCCGGCCGTGAACGCGGGCTTTTCCTCCTCTCAAGCTTGCCGGGCAAGGACCGCGCGATAAGGCTCCTTTCGGTTGGCGCGGCGGGCACAGAGTTTCTCGTTGTCAACGCTACCGGTTCTGTTGTAAAGGAGGGCGTTGTGCCGCAGGATGGCGAATTCAGATTCTCCCTCCGGGACATTGCTCCTGGCGTATACGCGCTCGTTTGGGACGGAAAAGGAAGGGGGAGTTTCCTCGTAAGATAGGTTGCTATCGCGCTTGAAATCATAGAGGGCAAGAGATTATAATAATGGCATCCGGTGAACACCGATAGGGATTTTATGGCCAGGGCTCTTGACCTGGCCATTTTAGGAAAACCCTTTGCAGGCTCAAGGCCCTGCGTTGGAGCTGTAATAACCCGCGGGGGCCGGATAGTCGGTCAGGGCTTCTACAGGGGCCCCGGAACCCTCCACGCGGAGGCCGAGGCTATACGCATGGCCGGAGAGCACGCTAGGGGGGGCACCCTCTATGTAACCCTTGAGCCCCACTGCTACCATGGAACTCAACCCCCGTGCACTGACAAGATAATTGAGGCCGGAATAAAAAGGGTAGTGATCGCCTCGCTTGACCCCAATCCGAAGGTTAACGGCAAGGGCGTTGAACAGTTGAGGGCCGCTGGCATTGATGTTTCAGTCGGGTTGATGGAGGAAAAGGCTGTGGCCATAAACCCCGGCCACTTCAAGTGCCACACCAAAGGCCTCCCCTACACCCTTCTCAAGATAGCTGTCTCGTTGGACGGGTTCATGGCTGACAGCCAGGGCAAAAGCCAGTGGCTCTCTTGCGAGGAATCGCTCAACCTCTCGCACACCCTGAGAAGCGAATCCTGCGCCGTTGCGGTTGGAGTGGGGACTGTACTGAAGGACGACCCCCTGCTGACTCCCAGGAGGGTCTACGCCCCGCACAAACCCACAAGGATCGTCCTGGATTCGCGCCTGAGAACGCCCCTTTCCGCTAAAGTTCTAAATCAAGACGCGAAGACCGTGATCGCCACAACCGAAAGCGCACCGTCCGATAAGATAAAGGAAATAGAGTCCATGGGCCACGAGGTCTGGATTGTGGGAAAGACCCTGGATATAGAAGCGGTTTTGAGAAGGGCAGCCCATGAGGACATGAACACCATCCTGTTTGAGGGGGGAGCCACGCTAGCGCGGAACCTGATTGAGAGCCCTTGGCTGGATGAGCTCTGGGTCTGCGTTGCGCCTGTTGTCCTTGGCGGTGGGATCTCGCCATTCGGCGGGCCGTTCTCCCTAGAAAAGTCTCCTCGCTTCAGCGTTAAGGAGGTGGAGAGGGTCGGGGAGGATGTCTGGTTCAGACTCACCAAAAGGACAAACCAAAAGGAGCAAAAGTAATGGCAGGTCCGAGAAAACGAGAGCACTGGGGAAGCAGTTTAGGGCTTATCCTGGCTATGGCCGGAAACGCTGTGGGCCTCGGCAACTTCCTCCGTTTCCCCGTTCAGGCCGCGAAGAACGGCGGCGGCGCTTTCATGATCCCTTACTTTATCTCGTTTCTACTAATAGGCTTACCCCTTATGTGGGTTGAGTGGACGATTGGCAGGCGGGCCGGGGTCCTCGGCCACAGCTCCACTCCTGGGGCATACGAGACCGTCTGGCGCCATCCCATAGCAAAATACCTGGGGATAATGGGCATTCTCTTCCCCCTCATTATAGTGACCTATTACAACTACATAGAGAGCTGGTGCCTGGGCTACAGCATACTTTCCGCTTTCGGCCAGCTCCCGAAGATGCCGGCGCTTGCGGAGAGCGGACTGGCGCATGTCCTCAAGCCTTTCGCCGATTTTCTCGCCGGATACCAACAGCCGCACACCTTAGCTGGCGGCCAGATAATTATCCCATCGGTAGCCTGCTACGCCTTCTTTATCATAACCCTTGTCATAAATGTGTGGATACTTTCAATGGGTATAAGAAGGGGGATAGAGGTCCTGGCGAAGATAGCGATGCCCATCCTTTTCCTGATGGCCGCGGCTCTCGTGGTAAGGGTCTTCACCCTCGGAGCGCCCGTTCATCCGGACCAGACTCCGCTTGCTGGAATGGCGTTCTTGTGGGAACCCCAGTGGTCAGCCCTCCTGAACCCATCGGTCTGGCTGGCGGCCGCCGGCCAGATATTCTTCACCCTTTCTCTCGGTTTCGGCGCTATAATAACATACGCTTCATACCTGGAGGAAAGGGACGACATAGCCCTCAACGGCCTTACCACCGCGTCCGCTAACGAGTTCGCTGAGGTCATCCTCGGCGGTTCCATCGCTATTCCGGCGGCGGTTGTGTTCTTCGGGCTGGCCGGCGCAAAAGAGGTGGCATCGGGTGGCGCTTTCAACCTCGGGTTCGTGACCATGCCTGCCATATTTTCCTCCATTCCCTACGGCGCGGTCTTCTCCGCGTTCTGGTTCGGACTCCTTTTCCTCGCGGGCATAACCTCCTCGGTTGCCCTCAGCCAGCCTATAATCGGCTTCCTCGTGGACGAATTCGGTTGGTCAAATCTGAGGGCATCGCTATACTTGGGCATCTTCCTCTTCATTTTCTCCCATATACCCATTATGCTCCGCGGGGCGCTGGACGAGATGGACTTTTGGGCCGGGACATTCGGCCTGGTCCTAGGCGCAACGGTTGAGGTCATACTACTCATGTGGCTCTTCGGGTCCGAAAGGGCGTGGGAGGAGCTCCACAAGGGCGCGCTCATCAGGGTTCCCAGGTTCTTCATGTATATAACCAAATTCGTTACCCCTGTGCTCCTCGTGATAATACTTTTGGCCTGGACCGTTATGGACATAATAACCCCAGCGATAAAGACCATGGCGAGCCAGGGCCTTGCTGGCTGGTTCAAGGGATTTATCGGAGCAGGCATCGGGGTCTGGTCAGCGAGGCTTTTCATGCTCGGTGCGGCCATCTTCTTCGCCTGGCTCGTAAAGCTGGCTTGGACGGGCAGGCAGATCCAGATCAACGGAGGTGAATCTTGAGCTGGCAGGGCTGGGCCTTTGTGATACTCGCCTGGGGAATAGTCGCCGGTCTTTTCTTCTGGTGCTTCTGGAAGGTTCTGAGAGGAAGTAGGGCCGAAAAGGGATCAAAATAGGGCTTTGGATTAACACGGAGCGCAGAGCTTCGGCGAATATTTCTCGCCAGCCTCGCCCTCGGGTGCGGAAAGGAAATTATACCTCTGATTTTACATGAACCTCCAGGACCCGCTCAATCCGCTACAGCTTTCAGAAGCCTGCCTTCTTTGAATGCCCCTCTTTTAACCAAAAGAACGGTATCCTTCCCACTGCTTCTTCCAGAGGAGCTTTTTCTTCTGCAGGTCATATAGAGCTAGCTGAGGCGAAAGGTTCAAGTTGCCGGAGCAGGCGCACTGAGCAAAGGATAACAAAAAGGGGCCGTTTTTCAACGGATAGCAATACTAGGAGTTCAGGGGTTTCTTTGAGGCACACTCCTTATCCATCCAATCGCCGAATGCCCAGTAATCCTAGCATGCATCCTTCGGCGGGGGCGAAAACTTCTTGTAGCCCTTGATGCTCACGGAAAAGGTATCCAGAACCTGGCCGTCCGCGAGGGAAAAGAGATAACACTTGAAAGTGAATGCATCAACTGCAAGAAGGGTATCCCCGTTGGTCATTGAAAACAGCGGCGAGGCGCTGAAAAACTGGAAGCCGCTCCAGGCGCTATCAGGCCTGACGAGCCCACCCAGAAAGCGTCCGGATGTGTCCCAAAGCGTGGCTATAAAAAGCTGAGGTGTGTCCTCTTCTGGCCTCGGATACTTTGCCACAGCGAGAAGCCTTCCATCTCGCAGGGGGTAGACCCCCTTGTATGCCATGGTTAAGCCCAACTTTGACACCCCGATTTTCTGTAAGTCCTTGTCAATCAACGACTTAGCTGACATTCAAGCGTGAAAAGTTGGCACTACAAATCGGCCCAAGTCCTTGTCAGTCAAGGACT
>Ga0078972_1004521_pt1 | contig 37782 bp, 33 predicted proteins | sample YelNatPaOPGAMG01_FD_67568 | JGI IMG/M metagenome (GOLD analysis project Ga0078972, IMG submission 67568) | Hot spring thermophilic microbial communities from Obsidian Pool, Yellowstone National Park, USA - OP-RAMG-01 (SPADES assembly) (version 2) | ecosystem: Environmental > Aquatic > Thermal...
CCCCCCCTCGCCGCGCGGCGAGCGCCACGGCGGGGCGGAATGCGGCGAAAGGAAGCGAAGCTGAGGGAGGACCAGACCCCCCGCGAGGGAGCGAGGAGGGCGCCCGCCGACGCCCGGCCCTGACTCGCGGCAGGGCGGGGTTACCAGCCAGCCGGGCGGGGAGGCCAGGCCGTGCGGCTGGCGCAAGACGGCCGCACACGCTGTGGTCGAATCCATCGGCTCTTCCCCTCTACCAACCGATGCGGCAAGGCCAGCATCTGCGGGGCGATCGGCATCCAAGCGCGAGAGTCGATTTGGGGAACCCACAGCATTTCCGGTCAGCAAAGCCGACGGCTTTGCTCCGGTTCCACATCTACATTATACCATCTTTGCGAGGGTTGTAAAGTGTGGGCAGACCGGGTAAATCCAGAAGGCTCGGGCTGGCGCCCGGCCCCCAGCCCCTGGGTGGGGGTTTCGCACCGGGCGGGGGCGGAGCGTGTAGCCCGGTCCGTGGCCCGGCGGCCCAAGCTCCTCAACAGGCGTAGGCCGGGACTCTATCCCGGCCACGCTCTGCGACCCATCAACCGGGGATGGGGAAGGCCTTACACAGCTCCTGTGCCTCGCGGCGCACCGCGCGCAGCACCGCCGCGTCGTTGGGCTCGCGCAGCACGCGGCCAATGAGCTGCGCCACCACCCGCACCTCCGGCTCGCGAAAGCCGCGGGTGGTGATGGCCGCCGTGCCCAGGCGAATGCCGCTCGTTTCGCGCGGGCTGCGCGTGTCGTAGGGGATGAGGTTCTTATTGCAGGCGATGCCTGCCGCTTCGAGGGCCACCTCCGCCTGCGCCCCCGTGAGGCCTGTCGACGACAGGTCGACCAGAAGCAGGTGGTTGTCGGTGCCGCCGGAGACCAGGCGCAGCCCCTGGGCTGCCAGCTCGCGGGCCAGGGCCTGGGCGTTGGCGACAACCTGGTGCTGGTACTGGGCGAACTCGGGGCTCATCGCCTCGCGCAGTGCCACCGCCTTGGCCGCCACGATGTGCTCGAGGGGGCCTCCCTGGATGCCCGGGAACACCGCCTTGTCGATGGCGGCCGCCCATTCCTGGCGGCAAAGGATCAGGCCGGCGCGCGGTCCGCGCAGGGTCTTGTGGGTCGTCGTCGTCACCACGTCGGCATACGGCACGGGGCTTGGGTGTTCGCCGGCCGCCACCAGGCCCGCAATGTGGGCCATGTCGACCATCAGCCGCGCCCCAACCTCGCGCGCGATCTCGGCCAGGCGCTCGAAATCGATCACGCGCGGGTAGGCCGAGGCGCCGGCCAGGAGCAGCTTGGGCCGGTGCTCGCGGGCCAGTTGCGCCACCTCGTCATAGTCGATCCGCTCCGTCTCGCGGCTCACGCCGTAGAAGTAGAAGCGGTACAGGCGCCCGGAAAAGTTGACCTGACTGCCGTGAGTCAGATGCCCGCCATGGGCCAGACGCATCGAGAGGACCGTGTCGCCGGGCTGGAGGAGGGCCAGGTAAGCGGCGGCATTGGCCTGCGAGCCCGAGTGGGGCTGCACGTTGGCGTGCTCGGCGCCGAACAGAGCCTGCGCCCGCTCGATGGCCAGGCGCTCGACCACGTCGACCCACTGGCATCCGCCGTAGTAGCGGTGCCCCGGGTAGCCCTCTGCATACTTGTTGGTCAGTATCGAGCCCTGGGCCTCGAGCACGGCCCGGCTGACATAGTTCTCCGAAGCGATAAGCTCGATGGTATCCTGCTGGCGGTGCGCTTCGCCGCGGATAGCGGCATGGATGTCAGGATCCACCGCTGCCAGGGGCAGGTTGGCCCCGGCGCGTTCGAGCCGGCGCGCGCCGGCCGTACCAGGGAGGGCATGTGATGGCGTGGTCATAGGGACTCCTTTGCCCATTCGGGTCAACAAGCAGCCACCTCACGGGTGGCCACGAGCCGGGCCTGCCCCAACCCTTGAGCAGTGCCCGGGCAGTCGCCCACGTAGCAATGCCACCGGCGTCGGCCGCCGGTGGCGTTCCTGCCAGTATACGCCCGTTGTCGTGGCCGTCAAATCGCGCATTGACACGGGTTCCCGCCCGGCGATATAATGGAGTTGCCGCCCTCACTCATGTGCGTTGCGCCGGCGCAGGCCGGCCGTAGGGGAGATTGCCATGCCTTATCGCGCCACCATCGGCATCGAAGTGCACGCCCAACTGCAGACCGCCTCCAAGATGTTCTGCTCCTGCCGCGCCGATTACGCCGCGGCGCCGCCCAACACCCTGGTCTGCCCCGTCGATTTGGGGCTGCCGGGCGCCCTGCCCGTCATCAACGCCAAGGCCGTGGCCGATACGGTGTTGACCGGCCTTGCTCTGGGCTGCCGCATCGCCGGGGTGTCGTGGTTCGACCGCAAGAACTACCCCTACCCCGACCTCCCCAAGGGCTACCAGATCTCCCAGTACGACCACCCCCTCTGCTCCCATGGCGCCCTCGAGATCGAGGTACAGGGGCAGAAGCGCCGCATCGGCATCCGCCGCGTGCACCTGGAGGAGGACACCGCCAAGCTGACTCATGCCGGCGATTGCACCCTCGTCGACTTTAACCGCGCCGGTGTGCCCCTGATGGAGATCGTCAGCGAGCCCGATATGCACACCCCCGAAGAGGCGTACGCCTACGTCACCCGCCTGCGCTCCATTCTCCGCTACCTGGGCGTCAACTCGGGCGACATGGAAAAGGGCGCCCTGCGCCTGGAGGTCAACGTGTCGGTGGCCCGGGAGGGCGAACAGGGCACCAAGGTCGAGATCAAGAACCTCAACAGCTTTCGGGCCGTCTTGCGCAGCCTGGAGTACGAAGTGGCGCGCCAGACGCAGGTGCTCGAAGCCGGCGGGCAGGTCGAGCAGGTCACCATGGGGTGGGACGAAGCGCGCGAGGTGACCTTTGTGCAGCGCACCAAGGAAGAAGCCCACGACTATCGCTACTTCCCCGAGCCCGACCTGCCGCCCCTGACCCTCGACCCCGCCTGGGTCGAGAGCATCCGCGCGCAGTTGCCCGAGCTGCCGGCCGCCAAGGTCGAGCGCTACCAGCGCGAGTACGGCCTTTCGGCCTACGATGCCGGCGTGCTCACAGCCGAGCGCGCCGTGGCCGAATACTTCGAGGAGGCCGTGGCGCGGGCCGGCGATGGGGTGGATGCCAAGATGATTGCCAACTGGCTGACCGGCGAGCTCTTCCGCTTGCTGCGCGCGGAGGAGCGGCCCATCGAGGCATCGCCGGTCAGCCCAGAGCGCCTGGTAGAGCTGCTGCGCATGGTCGCTTCGGGGCAGCTCACCGCTGCCAACGGCAAGGCCGTGCTGGCCGAGATGTTCGCCACCGGCAAAGGGCCGCAGGAGATCGCTCGCGCCCGCGGCCTGGCCCAGATCTCCGACCGCGCCCAACTGCGCCAGGTGGCCGAGCGGGTGCTCGACGAGAACCCCGGCCCCGTCGCCGACTATCTGGCCGGCAAAGAGCCGCTGTTGCGCTTCCTCATGGGGCAGATGATGCGCGCCACCCGCGGCCAGGCCAACCCCCAGATAGCGCAGGAGGTGCTGCGGGAAGCGCTGGAGGCGCGGCGCAGCACAGGCGCCCCTCGCTAGAGCCGCAATACCGATTTTGCGCGTGAGCACGGCTTGAGAGTATAATGTCAGACAAAGGGTAGGCGCGTGCCCCACCCTGTCCATTTGGGTTGTGGTAGTGCAGCCGCCAGGTCGCTGCGGCTGTGGAGGCATATCCGTCCGGTCTTGGTCGCGGTCCGCAGTGTGGCGGACCCAAACAAGGAGAGTTGGCCCCATGGAAAACGAGCGGTCCCCCTACGAAATCGCGGTGGCCCAGTTCGACAAGGCTGCGGCCTATCTGCCCCTCAAGGCAGGCATCCGCGAGATGCTCCGCTACCCGAAGCGTGAGCTGACTGTCAACTTCCCCGTGAAGATGGACGACGGCTCGGTCAAGATGTTCACCGGCTACCGTGTCCATCACAGCGCCGTCCGCGGGCCCACCAAGGGCGGCATCCGCTACCACCCCGACGTCACGCTCGACGAGGTGCGCGCCCTGGCCATGTGGATGACGTGGAAGTGCGCGGTCGTCGGCATCCCCTATGGGGGCGCCAAGGGCGGCGTGGTCTGCGACCCCAAGAAGATGTCGCTGACCGAGCTCGAGAACCTCACCCGCCGCTACGCCACCGAAATTGCCGTGCTCATGAGCCCCGAGGGCGACATCCCCGCCCCCGACGTGAACACCAACGCCCAGACCATGGCCTGGATCATGGATACCTACTCCATGCACCGTGGCTACTCCACGCCCGCGGTGGTCACCGGCAAGCCGGTAGAGATCGGCGGGTCGCTGGGCCGCACCGAGGCGACCGGCCGGGGCGTCATGTTCACGGCCCGCGAGGCGCTCAAGTACAAGAACATCCCCATCGAGGGCGCCACGGTGGCCGTGCAGGGCTATGGCAACGTGGGCTCCATTTCGGCCTACCTGATGCAGGACAAGGGCGCCAAGATCATCGCCGTCTCCGACTCTCAGGGCGGCATCTACAACCCCAAGGGCCTCGACGCCCGCGATGTGATCCGCTTCAAGAAAGAGACCGGCACCGTGGTGGGCTACCCCGGCACCGACCGGATCACCAACGAGGAGCTGCTGGAGCTGGAGTGCGACGTGCTCATCCCCTCGGCCCTGGAGAAGGTCATCACCGAGAAGAATGCCCCCAAGATCAAGGCCAAGATCATCGCCGAGGGCGCCAACGGACCCACCACCCCCGAGGCTGACGAGATCCTCTACGACCGTGGCGTCTTTGTGGTGCCCGACGTGCTGGCCAACGCCGGCGGGGTGACCGTCTCGTACTTTGAGTGGGTGCAGGGCCTGCAGTTCTTCTTCTGGCAGGAGCGCGAGATCAACGTCCAACTGCGCGAGATCATGGTGCGCAGCTTTAACGACGTCGTGCGCATCGCCGAGGAGAAGAAGGTCGACATGCGGGTGGCCGCCTACATCCTGGCCATCGACCGCGTGGCCAAGGCGACCATCATCCGCGGCATCTACCCGTGACACGTAAAACGTAATGCGTAAAACGTAAGGGGGCCAGCCGCGAAACGCAGCCGGCCCCCTTACGTTTTACGCATTACGTTTTACGTTTTACGTGTCGCGCCTATATCCCCGCCGGCACCCCGATCACACCCATGGCCAGCGGCCCGGCATGCGTGGCCAGCGCCGGCCCCACTTCGCTCACGTACAGGCGCTCGCGCGGAAAGCCGAGGCAGCTGACCAGGCGTTCGGCAAAGGCCTGGGCGGCCTCGGGCTGGCGCGTGTGGAAGAGCGCCAGCTCCTGGTATGGAGCCCGCGCTTCCATCAGCTCCAGCAGGCGGCTCAGGCCCCGCTCATACGAACGAGCGGTGCCCAGAATCTTGAGCTGCCCATCTACAAAGGTGAGGATGGGCTTGATGTTGAACACCTGCAGCAGCCTCTCCACCACGGGGATCAATTGGTCGGCTCGCCCACCCCGCCGGATGTCCTCAATGGTGTTCAGCAGGATGGGGAACTGGATATTGCTCCGGAACGCCTCCAGGCGCCGCAGGATCTCGGCCAGCGGGGCGCCACTTTCGACCGCCTCGGCCGCTTTGAGGGCCAGGAACCCTGCGCCCCAGGTGATCGAAAGCGAGTCGAACACCGTCACCTTGCCCGGGAACTGCTGGGCCGCCAGCCAGGCCGAGTTGAAGGTGCCCGAGTGCTTGCTGGTGATCACAATGCAGAGCACTTCATCGCCCGCCTCCACCAGCTCGCGAAAGACCTGCTGGAAGGTGCCCGAGGCGGGCTGTGACGTCTGCGGGTGGCTGCCATTGCGGGCCCTGGCCCAAAAGTCGTCGAGGCTCAAGCGGCCATCGGCAAACACCACGTCGCCAAAACGCACCACGAGGGGCACAACCCTCATCCGGTAGCGCGCCACCACATCGGGCGGCACGTCACAACCATCATCCACCACAATGCGCAACGCACACATCTCTCCCGAATTCTCTCCTTGCTTGCTGAGGCAACCCAGTCCACCTATACAACACGCCGCCCGGCCCAAGGGTGCGCCACGCCTGGGGCACCGTGGAGCCGCACGATTATAGCACAAACCCGCTGCGCGCGCCTCCGTTCAACTGGCGTAAAAAAGCCGCCCTCCTGCGCCCCTGCGGGTGGCCCCGAGGTCAGCGATGCGAAAGGAAACCATCCCCGCCGAGAGACTAACCTTGAGACAGCACGACAATACGCCGTGGAGGCTGGGGATGGACTCTTGGCAGGTCATCAGGCGTGCGGCCTGGATCACGCGCCGCTACCCGACGCTATGGCCATTTGGCTTCCTGGTCGTCCTGATCGGCGGGGCGGCCGCCTACCCGCAGCTCTTCCTCGTGGTGTTGCGCTGGTCGCTGCCGGTCGAGAGCTCCACAGCCTCGCTCTCCCTGCCCGGCGGCTCCCTGGCAGCCGTGCTGGCGCTCGCGGCCTGGCTGGGCGCAGCGGCCGTCGCCAGTTACCTCAGCGAGGGGGCCATGGTGCGCATGGTCGGCGAGATCGAGCGCTCTGGCCTTGCCAGCATCGAACAGGGGGTACGCGCTGCTTGGGGGTGCCTCACCGCCGTGCTGCGCATTGCGCTCCTCACGGGGTTGCCGGTGGGCATCGTGTTCGCGCAGTGTTCGGCGCCGGCAGCCCTGCCGTTCCTGTGGCCCTCACCCGAGGCCTCGGCGATCACCGAGGTCATCTGCAGCCTGTGGCCGATGGCGGCCCTGGTCACCCTGCCCCTGGCTGCGGCGATGAACCCGCCCTACGAGTTCATCCTGCGCAGGTGCCTGCTCGAGGGGCGGCCGGCCGGCGCGGCCATCCGCGAGGGGCCGCGCCTGCTGCGGCGCAGCCTGGGCCGGGCCGCACCCCTGTGGCTCACCCTGCTCGGCGCCGGCCTGGCCGCGGGCCTGCTGCTCACCCTGCTCAACCTGCTGGGCCTCTTTGCCGTCATCCGCGTGGCGAGCACCCTCTGGGCGGCCTGGCACTCCCTCGCCGCCGCGACCCTGTCCGCGCTGCCCTGCTTCCTCCTGCTGGTCGTTGCCTTTAGCTTCCTGCACGGCCTCTACCTGGTCTTCTACTCGGCGGCGTGGACCGTGGCCTATCACGCCGTCACCGAAAGCGAGGAGGCCGCGACGCCACTGCCCACGCTGGTGCTCCTGCGCGCCTGAACACCGCCAAGAACGCCGAACAGAACCATGAGATGCCACGCGCCTTCGTGGCTAGGGGTACCGCCACCCCTGGCCCCGCCCTTGCAGGGGGTGGGGAATAGAGGAATGAGGGGGTTTGCGCGGGCGCGCTGCGCCCGCGCAAACCCCCTCTCACTGCTTCTCCCCCTTCCCGCGAGGCGGGAAGGGGGCCAGGGGGGATGGGCGCTGCATCTAGCTTTCGTAGGGCGGCTTTCAAAGCCGCCCCTCCCCACGCATGACGGCCGGGCCGTGAAAACCCGGCCTACGCCGCCCCGGCCACCGGCACCGCGCCCTCGCTGCCCGCCAGCCCCAGCCGCAGGAAGACCCACGGCGCCACGGCGCTGGCCACCAGCCCCACGCACGCATAGCGCACAAAGCGCCACAGGGCACCCTCGAGCGGCGCCGCGCTCAGGCCAAAGTAGACAATCCCCACGAGCAGAAAGCCGAGCACGAAGCGCGCCGCTCGCCGCGCGAACGCGCCCTGCGCCGAGAAGCGCAGCCGCTCACCCTCGACCAGCCCGCCCACGCCAAAGCCCGCCAGCGCCCCCAGGCTCCCCGCTGCATCCTCCGTGCCGCGCCCCCCAAGCAGTAGCACCGGCAGGGCGAGGAGGATCAAGGGCACGCCCAGCGCCACCCCGTAGCGCAACGCCCGCGGCCAGGAGAGCCAAAGGTCCTCGACCCGCGGCGCAGCCCACACAAAGATGGCCAGCACGGCCAGGCCGATCGCCAGCCCCCCCAGCACATCGTGGGGATAGTGCTCGGCCAGGTAGATGCGAGAGAAGGCCACCAGCAGCACCAGCACCGCAGCCGCCACCCAGGCGCCCCAGCGCCGGGCCCGGTGTGCTAGGTAGCCAAAGGCCACCGCCACCCCCTGGGCGTGGCCGCTCGGGAAGCCGGGGCCCGTCTCGCTGCCCAGCAGCCGGATCTTGACCACCTCGGGCGATCGGTAGGGGCGCGGCAGGTTGCAGGCATACTTGACCCAGAGGTTGATCACGTTCGACGCCATCACCAGCACGGCCAGGCGGATGCCCAGGCGCTTGTCGACGCACCAGTAGACAAGGGGCAGGAGCAAGAGGTAGAACTTTTCGTCGCCGAGCAGAGTGACGAGCCTGAAGAACAGGTCCGCCGCCGGGCTGCTGAGCTGCTGCACCCCGGCAATGACCGCAATGCCCCAGCTTTCGATGCCGCCCATGGAGTACCTCCTTTACAACGCGCCAGCCGGCGCCCAAAGCACTACCCCTTGCAGGATGACGGCATTCGAGCGGTTGCCAGGAGCCCAGCCCGCTCTGCCGGCGGTTGAAATGCGGACAGGGCTGCAGCTTCCCCCTCAGGCGCACCCGCCGGCGCGCAGGCGCAGGCAGGCCAGCAGCCACTCGGCGGCGCGCACCATATCGGCCACCGCAATCTGCTCGTGGGTGGTGTGCACCTGGTCCATGCCGGTGGAAAAGTTGGCCACACGGATGCCCGCGGCGTTCAAAATGTTGGCATCGGCGCCACCGCCCGAAGGGACGTAGCTCGGCTCGATGCCCACCTCGGCGGCAGCCTCCGCCAGCAGCCGCAAGACCGGCTCCTCCGGCGCCAGCCGATAGGCCGTGTACTCGTGGTTCACCTGCACGTCGGCGCTCACGCCGCGGCGGGCCGCCGCCTCGTGCAATGCCGCCACCATGGCCTGCGTCTGCTCGGCCAGCTTTTGGGCACTGCGGCTGCGCGCCTCGCCGCGCAGCTCCACCCGGTCGCACACGATGTTGGTGGCCTGGCCGCCCGAGATGACGCCGATGTTGGCCGTCGTCTCTTCGTCGATACGGCCCAGCCGCATGTGGCAGATGGCGTCGGCCGCCACTTCGATGGCACTGACCCCCTTCTCGGGCGCAGCGCCGGCGTGGGCCGCCACGCCGTGCACCACCACCTCCAACGTGTCCTGGGAAGGCGCTGAGACCACCACCGTGCCCACCGGCCCGCCACAATCCAGGCCAACGCCCTCCCGCGCGCGCAGCCGCGTCACGTCGAAGGCTTTGGCGCCCTTCAGCCCCACCTCTTCCTGTACGGTGAAGAGGATGTCGAGCGGCGGCAGCGCGATGCTCTGCTCCTGGGCCGCCCGCACGGCCTCCAGGGCAATGGCCACGCCCGACTTGTCGTCGCCGCCCAAGACGGTGCGGCCGTCGGAGCGGATGATGCCGCCTTCCAGCACGGGCTGCACGCCGTTGCCCGGCACCACCGTATCCAGGTGTGCGTTGATCAGGAGCGGCTCGCCCCGCCCGTCGAGCTGCGCGAAAACGTTGCCCAGGGCGTCACGTTCGACCCTGGCCCCCAGGGCCCGCAGCATCCCCATCACATGCTCGCCCACCTCGTGCTCGTGCCCCGACGGGCTGTCGATCCGCACCAGGTCCAGGAAACAGCTCACCAGCCGTCGCTCGTCGATCATCCTACACTCCTTCACTCTTGAGCCGCGCTCTTGACCCCTGCCGGCACCCGGTTCTGCTTCCACTCGCGCCCTTGCGCCAAGAGCTCCTCGGCGTTGAGCACTGAGGCGCCCGTGTTGTTGCCGCCCAGCAGGCCGGCCAGCTCGTGCACCCGTTCCCCGTCGCTCAGCGGGCGCACCTGCGTCACGCTGCGCTCATTGACGACGCTCTTGCTCACGCACATGTGGCAATCGCCCAGGCTGGCGATCTGCGGCAGGTGGGTCACGCAGAGCACCTGGTGGTCTCGGGCCAGGTTCCAGAGTCTGCGGCCCACCAGGGTGCCCACGCGGCCGCTGATGCCGGCATCGATCTCGTCGAAGATCAGGGTGGGCACCGAGTCGGCCTGCGAGAGCACGCTCTTGAGCGCCAGCATGAGGCGCGACGCCTCGCCGCCCGAGGCGATCCTGGCCAGCGGCTTGGGCGGCTCGCCCACGTTGGGGGCGATGAGGAATTCGACCCGGTCGATGCCAGTGCCATCGAGCGCCCAGCGCTTGCCGTCGATCTCGGGGCCTGCCGGGTCCTCGGCGCGCTCGATGGCCACCACGAACCGCGCCCCTTCCATCTTGAGCTCGGCGAGCTGCGCCTCCACCGCCCGCTCCAGGAGGGCCGCCGCCTCCTTGCGGGCAGCCGAGAGCCGCGCTGCCTGCTCGCCCGCCCGCCCGAGCAGCGCCTCCTCCTGCTCGCGCAGCGCTGCCAGCCGTTCTTCGTTGTGGCTGATTGCCTCGAGCTCGGCGCGCGCGTTCTCGCCAAAGCGCAGCACTTCGGCCACCGTCTCGCCGTACTTGCGCTTCAGGCTCTGGATCAGCGACAGCCGCTCCTCCACCTGCTCCAGCCGGGCCGGGTTGTACTCGATGCCATCACGGTACACGCGCAGAGCACGCGCCACATCCTCCAACTGGTAGAGGGCATCCTCCACAGCCTGGCGGTGAGGGGCCACCGCGGGGTCCAGCTTTTCCAACTGGGCCAAGTCGTGCACGGCGGCGCCGAGGAGGTCGAGCACGGCGCGCCGCTGCGGTTCGCCGCCGTTCAAGAGGGTATAGCCCGAGTTGGCCAGCTCCATCAGCCGCTCGGCGTTGGCCAGCAGGGTGCGTTGCTGCAGGAGTTGCTCCTCCTCGGCCGGGTCGAGGCGTGCGGCCTCGATCTCGCCTACCTGGAACTGCAGGAGGTCCATGCGCCGGGCCAGCTCGCGCTCGTCGCGCAGGCAATCCTGCAGGGCCTGGCGCACCCTGCGCAGCTCGCCCACCGTCTCGGCCAGGCGTGCCCGCTCCTCCGTGAGGCCGGCGTACCGGTCGAGGTAGCCCAGGTGCTCGCGCACACGCAATAGAGACAGGTGCTCGCCCTGGCCGTGGATGTCGATGAGCTTTTGCCCCAACTCCTCCAGCACCGCCACCGTCACCGCCCGCCCGTTCACCCGGCAGACGTTGCGGCCCGAGCGGTTCAGCTCGCGGCTCAGGATCAGCTCATCGCCGCCGTCGTCGAGGCCCAGCTCCTCGAGGGCGGGCCTGATGAGCGCCGCGTCGCGGGGCGAGAGGGCAAAGATGCCCTCGATCACCGCCCGCTCGGCGCCGGTGCGGATCACCGTGTCGCCCGAGAGCCGGCCGCCCAACAGGGCGCTGACCGCGTCGATAATGATCGACTTGCCCGCGCCGGTCTCGCCGGTAAACACGTTGAGGCCCGGCGCGAAGGTCAGGCGCACCTGGTCGATGATGGCAAAGTTGCGGATGCTCAATTCGTGCAACATTGCTCACCCATCCTATTGCCGGAGCGTACCTGTTCCGAGTATCCCCGAAGCTTGCGCAGCCCTGTGCCAGGTAGAGAAACGTGCGGCGATCAGGGGTAGCAGCCGGGTGTTGAGCTCCGCCCGCTCCCGGCCCAGCCCCCCGACAGCGGTCTCGCACCGGGTCGGCGCGGAGCGTGTAGCCCGGTGCCTGGCCCGGCGGCAAGTTCCTCAACGGTGGCCGCGGCCGACGGCCGGGGGAAGCGGGCAGTCCGTGCTTCGCAGTGGCACATACGCCACGATGGCATCGCCGCCAAGTGACGCTGCAATGCTACACCAGCCGCGCAAAGGCCGCCCCCACGGCCAGCACCACGTAGACGACGTTAAGGCGTGTGAGGAGGGCCACCAAGGCCTGCCAACTGGCCAACGCGGCCAGGAGCGCGCCCGGCGCCGCCAAGAGGCCCAGCCCGCCCGAAGCCAGAGCGCCAGCCACGATCGAGGCGCAAACGAGCAGGGCCAATCCTTTGCCCCGCTTGCGGGTGACCCGGTAGACGACCTCGGCGATGAACCCGCCCACGGCCGCGCCCAGGAAGAAGGCGATGAAAGGGCCCACCTGCTGCATCAAAAGGCCCGCCACGAACGACACGGGCAGGGCCACCAGGGCTGCCAGCAGGTAGTGGAGCAGCCCCACCTGATACATCGGCAGCCGGCGCAGTTGGGCGCACTCGCGGCAGCGGATGCCTACCGGCGTGCGCACCCCACAGCGCTGGCAGATCGGTTTGCCACACTTGCTGCAGCGCAGCAACGTCTTCACATGCGGATGGTTGGCGCAGTACAGGGCGTCGGGCTCTGCTACTGCTGGCGCATCGCCCATCGCAACCTCCGAAACAGGGTGCCGTAGAAATCCTCCGGCGGCCCAAAGCGCACGAACCCCACCCGGCTGGGGCTCTGGGCCACCGTGACCGCGTCGCCTCCCGCCAGCTCGCGGTCGACCTGGCCATCGACGCTCAAGACGGCCTGGTAGCCCGGGCAGAGCTGCAGCCGGATGGTGCTCGAGCCGGGCACCACCAGCGCCCGCGTGGGCACCAGGTGCGGCGCTACGGGGATGATGATCAGGTCATCCAGGCAAGGGGCCAGGATAGGCCCGCCCACCGATAGGGAATAGGCCGTCGACCCCGTGGCGGTGGCCACGATGACCCCGTCGGCGCGGTAGGTGGTGAACAACTGTCCATCCACGCTGACAGAGACGGCGATCACGCGTACCCTGGCGCCGCGGGCCACCACGGCGTCGTTGAGCCCGTCGTAGGCGCCGCGTTCGCCCTTGGCCGTGCTCAGCGCGGCCCTCAGCATCGCCCGCGCATCCACGCGGTACTCGCCCCGCACCAGGCCTTCGAGCCGGGCGTGTAGCTCCGACGGCTCCAGCTCGGCCAGGAAGCCGAGCTGGCCCAGGTTGACCCCCAGCACCAGCACCGGCGTCCCCGCCACGGCGCGCGCCGCGCGCACGATGGTGCCATCGCCGCCCAGCGTAATCACACAATCGAAGGTGAGGAGGTGCTCGGCCAAAGGCCCCGCGTCGAGCCGCGACCCCGTCTCGCTGGAAACGCCCAGCGCTGCCAGGTGTTCCGCGACACTGGCGGCAATTTCGGTCGACTCGGGCAGGCGTGGGTGCGTCAGGATGCCCACACGGCGCACGCGCCGGGGCGCGGGCAGGCCTGCCGCACCGTCGCGACAGAGATCAGTCATCCGTCTCCTGTGGGGTACGCACGCGGGCGCCCAGAGCCTCCACCACACCGGCGAGGGGCACGCTCTCCTGCTCGCCGCTGGCCATATCGCGCACCGCGACGACGCCGTTCGCCAGCTCTTCGGCGCCGATGATGACTACGTAACGGTTGCCCGCCCGGTTGGCCTGCCGGAGCTGAGCGCGCAGGCTGCGCTCGCCAAAGGCCAGGAGCGCCCCCACCCCCTGCTCGCGCCAGGCGCTGACCAGGCTCACGCCCACGGCCTTGGCTTCGTCGCCCTGCGTGGCGACCAGGATCGGCGGCTCCGGCGGGGTGGCCACAGGCAGGTTCTGCTGGCGCATGAGCATCACGATGCGCTCCACGCCGCTGGCGAACCCGACGCCCGGCGTGGCCGGTCCGCCCAGGGCCTCGGCCAGGCCATCGTAGCGCCCGCCACCGCCCACGGCATTCTGGGCGCCGATGCCGCCCGCCCAAACCTCGAACACCGTCCGGGTGTAGTAGTCGAGCCCGCGTACCAGCCGGTGGTTCAGCACGTACGAGAGGCCCAGCCGGTCGAGGTAACTCAGCACCAGCGCAAAGTGCCGCGAGCAGGCAGGGCACAGCGCCTCTTCCATGCGCGGCGCCGCCTCGATCACCGGCTGGCAGCGGTCCTCCTTGCAGTCCAAAAGGCGCAGTGGGTTGCGGGCCAGGCGCCGCTGGCAGTCGGGGCAGATGGCCTGGCGGTGTTGCTCATAGTACTCGACCAGGCCGTGCACATAGCCAGGCCGGCACACCGGGCAGCCGATGGAGTTGACCTGGAACGAAAGCCCCTGAAAGCCGAGGCTGCGGTAGAGCTGCGCCGCCAGCGCCATGACCTCGGCGTCGAGGGCCGGGTCGGCCTCGCCGATGGCCTCCACGTTCACCTGCGTGTGCTGGCGGAAGCGCCCCGCCTGCGGGCGCTCGTAGCGGAAGATCGGCCCGATCGAGTAGACCTTGACCGGCTGGGGCCGCGTGTGCATGCCATGCTCCAGGTAGGCGCGCATGATGCCGGCCGTGTACTCGGGCCGCAGGGTGAGCGAATCGCCCCCCTTGTCCTCAAAGCTGTACATCTCTTTGTCGACGACATCGGTGCCCTCACCGATGCCGCGCACGTACAGGCTCGTCGATTCGAAAATCGGCGTATCCATGCGCCGGTAGCCATACAGGTCGCTCAGCCGGCGGATGGTCGCCTCGATCGCCGCCAGGTACGGCTGGTCCTCCGGGAGGACGTCCTGGGTCCCTCGCGGTGCTTGAAACACGGCTATTCCCTTCCTCGCATCGGAACGATGATGCAATGATTATAGCCGATTCCCTGCGCCTGTCTAGGGTTCTGGCTGCAGGTCGACGGCCGTCTCCTGCGCGGGGAGGATGATGCGCACGAGCAAGCCTTCGGGCGTCACATAGTCGGTCTCGTCGAACTCGGGGACCTCTACGGCCAGGCAGTCGTACTGGCGCCCGCCGACGGTGATGGTCTCATGCCCGCTCTGCACATTGAGGTGGATAGCCTGGACGGCCACACCCTCGGTCACGAAAACCGGCACCACCAGGCTCTGGCCCTCCTCCAACCTCAGGCAGCGGTAGATGAGGGCGCGCCAGCCGACCATGTTGTTGGCCATGAGAAAGACCTCGGCAGGCAGGGGCACATCCTTCGTCACCTCCTGGCCGTGGGCGCTGACCTGCTCGTGCACCGTTGTAGCCGCAAAGCGGGCCTCCAGCACGGGCGCTTCCTCGCCCAGGCTCGTGCGTGCCCGATAGAGTTGCGGGCGGCCGTTGGCGTCGACCCACAGGTCGGCCAGGGTGAGGAGTTGAGCGCCGCCGGGGGTCGCCTCAGGGGCGTTGAGCGAGAGGCCGGCCTGCAGGTGCCAGGATTCGGCGCCGTCGAGCACCTCCGGCCCGATCACCCGCCAGGTGAGGGTGCCTGCGGGCTTGCCCTGCCACACGAACGCATAGGTGTAGCGCTCGCCGCTCTGGAGCGACGGCGCACGCCGGGGCAGGGGGCCGGCGCCCAGGCCGCGGTCCATGTAATCGAGCACCTCGATGTTCAGCGCCTCGACGGTGCCCACCTGCCAGAGGCGGATGTGGGTGGCATCCAGGTCGGCAAACTCGCCGGCCATGGCGTCGAGCGGCACCCAACCGGCCTCGCCCAGGTACACCTCGGCCCAGTAGTGCTGGCCAAAGCGCCCGCCGGAGTACATCAGGCCGCCCACCATCCGCGCCGGGATGCCGAGGGCGCGGCACATGGCCATCACCAGGCGCGTCTGCGGGCCACAATCGCCCTGGCGGGTGCCCAGGCAGGCCCGTGCGCCGCCGGCGGTGACCTCGTAGGCGATGTTGCGGTGCACCCAGTCGGCAATGGCCTGTGCGGCCTGCCAGGTGGTGGCAGTGCCCTTGGCCAGCTCCTGCGCCTTGGCCACGATGGCCGGGTCGTCGGATTCCACGCCCTCTTCGGGGTGCAGGTAGCGCGCCAACTCGGGGTCGGTGCTCGGGTGCACCGGGAAGCGGGGCGCACGGTCGAGCGCGTAGCGCACCCGGCGCGTCTCCACCCGGCCACGCACCCAGCCGTCCTCCACCGTGCCGGCAAAGGTCTGGCGGGCGTCGGAGAGGAAGGCTGGGTCCACCCGTTCGCCCACCACCTTGACCTCCAACTGCGCCACCAGCCGGTCCACATTCCAAAAGGCGCTGAACTCGACGTTGGCAGGTGTCGACTTGCCCTCCATAAAGGCAGCCAGTTCCACGCTCTGCACCTGCCCCACCACGCTCTCGTCGCTGCGCTCGAGGGCCAGGTTCTGGGCGGGAATCTCGAGGCGCACCATCTCGCCGGAGGGCGCCAGCCACAGGATGGTAGTGGAGACCTGCTCGCCCGTCACCGTCACGCGCCGGCAGCGCTGGGGCGCGCCCCCCACGGAGATCTCTTGTTCCTCGGCACTGGCGCTCAGCTCGAGCGCCAGCCCGGCCAGCATCTGGGGCACGAGCACGCGCACCGCCCTGGTCTCGCCCGGCTTCAGGCGCAGGGCCGCCGCCAGGAACGCGCACTGTTCGAAGAGGTTATTATCGAGGAGGTAGGTGGCTTCGGCCAGCGGGAGCTGCCCCTCCTGGCGCTGGCCGGCCTCTTCAACGGCCAGTTGCCACCCAGAGGGGCCGCGCACGGCGCTGACGCGCTCGAGGGCACCCCCGCTGTGGGCAATGCTGAGTTCGTAGCGTTGGGGGGCATAGTCGGCCGCGAGGACGCTGGTGGCGCAATAGTACACCCGCTGGGTCTGGCCGGCCACGTCTACCTGGAGGAAGGTGTTGGAATCGACCGTGAAGAGGTCGCGGCCGCCCTGGCGTTCGCGACCACTCACCCGGTAGCTGGTGTAGCCGATGACGCGCTCGCCCAGCCGCAGGGCATAGAAGGCGCGCTGGCCCACCTGGAGGAGTTGGCCGGTGGGCGCTTCGACCCCACAGCCAAGGGGCAGCACAGTGCAGAGGAGAAGGGAGAGCACCACTGCGAACCTACGCGACGAACTGCCTGTCGAGCGCATGTGGCCCCACCTTGCCGGCCCATCCGTCCGGCCTGCGCCATCGCCTGCATGGTTAGCGTAGCAGATATGGGGAGGTTTGTCCAGTCAAGAACAAGCCCCGGCCAGGCGCGCCGACCGGGGCTTGATGGGTTGACTTCCGGAGCCTATTCCGGCAGCCGAACCACGTTGGCGGCCTGGGGCCCCTTGGGGCTATCTTCGATGGTAAACTCCACCCGTTCGCCCTGGTCAAGGTTGCGGAACCCCTCACCGGCGATGGCGGAATAGTGCACGAAGACGTCTTCGGCACCCTCCACGTCTGGCTGGATGAAGCCGTACCCTTTCACGCGACTGAACCACTTCACCCGACCGACGACTCGCTCTCCCATTGCCTGGATCCTCCTTTTGAGAAACGCCCCCCGCATCTGCGACGGGGTACCCTGTGCACGGCCACGGGTCCGCAGGCGCCGCAAAGAAAAACCGCGGAGGCTTTGCCCAGCCTTCGCGGTTCGGGCGCCACCGGGATACCTGTGCAACGTTGGCAGTGCACATTGTGAATATTAGCACATTCGGCGAGAGCCGTCAAATGGGCACTTGCCGTCACATGCGCCAGGCATCCACGTTGCAGTGCAGGGCGCCCGGCCTCAGCAGTTTGAGCGCTTCTGCATAGGCGCACCCGTGGCGCTGGCCATACTCGCGCTGTTTCAGGTCGAGCAGGAAGGTGAGCTGCGCCACCGCCTCGGGCGTGAGCTGCGAGCGATAGCAGGCCAGGGCACGGTACTTGGCCTCTCGGTAGGGCGTGATGTCGACCAGCGTGTTGGGCGCCTGCGTAAAGTAAAAGCCGATGCCCAGCATCTCGTAGGGGGTGAAGGCGGCATCGACCTGCGGGTCGGTGGCGAGGCGGGGCAGGTTGTAGAGGGCAAAGGCCTCGGCCGTGGCCAGGCCCACCTGCCGGTGGTCGCGGTGCGCCTCGTAGGGCAACCAGGGGTCCACCGTCAGCAGAAGGTCGGGGCGCAGCAGGCGGATGTGACGGATGATGTCGCACCGCAGGGCGAAATAGTCGTAGGCGCCCGCATCGGGGTAGCCCAGGCGGTAGTGCGCGCCCACACCGATGATGGCGCCGGCCTCCTCCTGCTCGGCCCGCAGGCGCGCCGCCGCCACCTCGGCCGGCAGCGCCGGGTCGATCACCCCCATCAGGTCGTCGGTCGCCGTCAGGTAGAGGATCTCGGCGCCGGCCGCGCGCAGGGCAGCCACCGTGCCCCCGGCGCCGATGTCGTTATCGTCGTAGTGCGGTTGCACGCACAGCACACGCCTGGCCTGGAAGAGGTCGGGGGTGGCGAAAAGGGGCGTGGTCTCCATGAGCGAGTCCTCCTTCGTGGGCGCGATGGCATCCATCGCGGGCCGTCCAATGGGCCAGAGGAGTATGCGTCGAATTGCACGGGCCGTCAATGGGCGCGACGGCACGCAACAGTGCCTGGCAACACTCCGGGCGCAAGTCGCTTTCGATGCAGCGCCCATCCCCCTGGCCCCCTTCCCGCCTCGCGGGAAGGGGCAGAAGCAGGGGCTGGGCCGGGAGCGAGCGGTGCACAACACCTGGCTGCTGGCCCTGGTCGCAGCAAGCTCCTTTGCCTGGCCCAGGGCTGCGCGAGACCCACTTGTCACTCTGAGCGGCTCCTGCAGCCAGCTCTCAGACCGGCGCCAAGCGAGCGAAGAGTCCTTGCTAGCCATGGCGGCACGCTCGGAGTGGTTTGGCGCCACGGCAAGCAAGGATTCTTCGCTGGAATTGGCGCCCCGGTGCTGCCTGGCCGTCACTGCCGCTCAGAATGACTCTCACGGCGACCGTGGCCAGCAAATTCACCGGCGATTCTGGGATACAGCCGCCCGCAAGTGCGTGGCAGGCGCGCTTCTGGTATAATACGACGGTGGCCCATTCGCACCTTGCCGGAGAGAGGCCCCTATGGAGACAACCCGCGCGCTCACCCCCCGCCAACGCTTCATCATGGCCCTGGAGGGCAAACAACCGCCCGGCCATGTGCCCACCTTCGAGCTGGTCTTCTTCCTGACCATGGAGCTCCTGGGCAAGGTCCACCCCTTGCACCGCATCTTCACCCAGTGGGACCAGATGAGCCCTCGCGAGCAGCGCCTGCAGGTGGCCGACTGCGCAGAGGTCTACATCGCCACGGCCCGGCACTATGGCCACTCGGCCATCTTTATCCACAGCCCGGCCGGCATGCCCGAGGGCGAGCGGCGCATCGCCGAGGAGATCCGCTCCCGGAGCGGCGACGAGTTCTTCCTCTGCCGCCACGGCGACGCTACACTGGCTATCCCCGATGGCGAGGAGATGGTCAAGCTCTGCTACCGCCTGGCCGACGAGCCGCAGGCGGTCAAAGACGAGCAGGCGCGCGCCGTGGATGCACAGCTCGAGGCTATGGCGCCGCTGGCCGGCCAGGGCCTCTTCGACGGCATGGCCCTCTGCAGCGACTATTGCTTCAACAGCGGGCCTTTCCTCAGCCCGGGCCAGTTCGCCGAATTCGTGGCCCCCTACCTGGCGCGGCTCATCGAGGGCTACCGCCAGATGGGCTACTACACCATCAAGCACACCGACGGCAACATCCTGCCCATCATCGACCAACTCGTCGCCTGCCGGCCCCACGCCCTCCACTCGCTCGACCCCCAGGCCGGCGTCGACATCGCCTATGTCAAGCAGAAGTACGGCCGCCAGGTCTGCCTGATCGGCAACGTCAACTGCGGCCTCCTGCAGACGGGCACCGACGAGCAAGTCATCGAATCGGCCCGCTACGCCCTGCGCCACGGCATGCCCGGCGGCGGCTACATCTTTTCCACCTCCAACTGCGTCTACACGGGCATGCTGCTCGAGCGCTACGAGCTGATGATGGGGGTGTGGCAGCGCGAGGGAGTGTATGGGAGCGGCTCTGACTGCGCCTGAACGCCATGCGGCTGCTCAGATCGAAGACAGGGAGAGCCGTCCGCAACCGGGCTCCGGGAGACGGAGAGAGCGCGGAGAGGCAGAGGCGCCCCCTCGCGTTCCCTCCGCGTCCGCCGGAGCCCTGCGATTTGAACGGGATTGGTACTAGAAGAGCTGCAGGTCCATGAAGGGTGTGACATCTCCCTTGAGGACCAGACGACCGCTCATGACAGCGCCCATGGGGTCCAGTTCCTGGTTGAACAGATCGATGAAAGCCTGCTCCTCGCCCAACACAGTGGCCGTTGGCTCGGGCACCGTACCCTTCCGGAGCGAGAGCTTGCCCTGGTCGGCGACAATGACCAGGTCTTCACCGTCGGTCACCTTGAGCTGGATGGTCTGGCCCATGCACTGATCCAGGGTCTCCTTGCGCTCCGGATCGTTGTTGGCCGTCTCCAAGAGCTGGCTCAGAATAGTCTCGAGCTCCGACATGCTGTTTCCTCCTTTGGCCGCGGCGGGCCTGCGCTATCCCTTCTGCAGAACGCTCTTGATCGCCCGAAAGACGCCATCCTGGTCCAGCCCGTAGCGCTGGTAGAGGTCATCGGGCTGGCCGATTGTCGAGTAGATGTCGGGGATGCCCAGGCGCAGGAATCGGATGCCAAGGCCTGCGTCGGCGAGCGTCTCGGCGACGGCGCCGCCCAGGCCACCGATGATGTTGTGCTCCTCCACGGTGATGATCGCGCCCGTCTCCCGCGCTGCTTTGAGGATCGCCTCTGTATCCAGCGGCTTGATGGTGTGCATATCGATGATACGCACCGAGATGCCCTCGGCCTCCAGCTTGCGGGCAGCCTTGATAGCCGCCATGACGGCGATGCCGCAGGCGATGACCGTGACATCCCGCCCCTCACGCACGGTAACGGCCTTGCCGATCTTGAACTCATAGTCAGCCTTGTACACGATGGGCTCGGCGCCCCTGCCCAGGCGCATGTAGATGGGCCCGGGATAGGTGATGGATTCGATCACCGCCTTGGCGCACTCGTTCGCATCGGCAGGCACGATGACAGTCATGTTGGCCATGCTGCGCGTGATGGCGATGTCCTCCGTGGCGTGGTGGGTGGTGCCCCCATTGCCCATCGACAGCCCGGCGTGGCTCGACACGATGCGCACCGGCAGCTTGGGGTAGGCGATATCCGTGCGCACCTGCTCGGCGCAACGCAGCGAGGCAAAGGCGGCGTAGGTCGAGACGTAGGGCAGCTTGCCGTTGACAGCCAGGCCCGCCGCTGCTGCCATCATGTTCTGCTCGGCGATGCCAAAGTTGAAGAAACGCTCGGGACAGACCTTGGCAAAGTCGCCGGTCTTGTTGGAGCGCATCAGGTCAGCGGTGAGCACGACGATGTCGCGGTTCGTCTGGCCAATCTGGGCCAACACCTTGCCGTACATCTCGCGGGTAGCAAAGCGATCGACATCAAAGACGTTGAAGGTGAACCCCTTGGGCATCTCTCTCTACCTCCGCACGGGCCTGGCGCGTTCGAGCTCGGCGCAGACCTCTGCGGCCCTCTCGTCGTCGAGGCCGCCGTAGTGCCACTCGGCCTTGCCCTCCATAAAGCTCACCCCCTTGCCCTTGACCGTCTTGGCGATGACACAGGTGGGCCGCGGCGAGGTCACCGGGGGCAACGCAGCAAACGCCTCGACGATCTCCCGCATGTTGTGGCCGTCAATCTCCATGACGTTCCAGCCAAAGGCGCGCCACTTGTCGGCGAGGGGCTCCAGGCCCATGATCTCCTCCGTCGGGCCATCGAGGGAGAGACCATTGCGGTCGACAATGGCCACCAGGTTGCCCAGCTTGAAATGAGCTGCCGACATGGCCGCCTCCCAGACCATGCCCTCATCGAGCTCGCCGTCGCCCAAGAGGCAGTACACCCGCCAGTTGGCCTGGTCGAGCCGCCCAGCGATGGCCGCCCCCACAGCGATGGACAGGCCATGGCCAAGGGAGCCCGTTGACATCTCGATGCCAGGGATCTTGTTCATGTCTGGATGCATCCCGAAGGGACTGTCGAGGCCGTTGAAATTGGCCATCCGCTCTTCGGGATAGAACCCGACGTCGGCCAGCACCGGGCAGACGCACAGCGCCCCATGGCCTTTGCTCAGGATGAAGCGGTCGCGCTCCGGCCAGCGCGGGTTCCTGGCATCGTAGCGGAGCACATGGTAGTACAGGGCCACCACCACATCGGTCATGGACAGTGCCCCCCCGATGTGCCCACCCCCTGCCACCACGGTCAAGTCGATGATCTTCTTACGGATATCGACGGCCTTGTCCTCAAGCCGCTGCACCACGTCGGGCGTGATCTCGCTCATCGCCGCCCCCTAACTCTGCACCAGGATCTTGATGTTCTGTGCCGTCTTGTGCTCCTCAAAAGCCTGCACTACCTGGTCCAGCGGCAAAACCTTGGAGATCAGGGGCCGCAGCTTGAGCTTGGGCAGCACCGCCACCGCCCGCGGGAAGAGGTAGGGCGACATGAAAACGCCCCGCACGGTCAGCTCGCGAGCGTAGAGGTCGAAGGGCTTGATCGCCAGCTCAAAGTTCATCGGGTAGACGGCAAAGTACACCATCGTGCCACACTTGCCCACGATGTCGATCGCCGATTTGGCCGAAGCGAGTGCTCCAGACGCTTCGTAGACCGTGTCGAAACCGCGATAGCGGGTGATCTTCATCGCGGTGGCCCACAGCTCTTCCCTGAGGGGATCGATGGTATAGTCGGCCCCCATCTCCTCGGCCAGCTTGCGCTTGGATTCGATGGGGTCGGCCACCAACACCTTGCTCGCGCCCGCCTTCAGAGCCAGTTGCAGCAGGATCTGGCCGATGCCCCCCGCCCCCAGGATGGCTACCGACGAGCCCGGCTTGATGTTGCCCAGGTCGATACCGCGCATGCAGACGGAGACGGGCTCGGTCAGGCACCCCTCCTCCATGCTCACCTCGTCGGGGAGCTTGAACACCTGCTGCTCGTTCCAGACCACGTACTCGGCCATGGTGCCCGGCGGGAACAGGACGGGCAGCCTCAGACAAAAGTGCTCTTGCCCGGCGCGGCAATAGTCGCAGGTGCCGCAATAGCGCACGGGGTTGCCGGTGACTCGGTCGCCGACCTTGAGCCCTCGGACCTTGGCTTTGGCACCCAGTTCCACGATGGTCCCCGAGACCTCGTGGCCCATGATCCGTGGTGGGTTCGACACGGGCAGCGTGCCATCCACGATATGGGGATCGGAGCCACAGATCGACGTGTAGGCCACCTTGATCTTGACGTCTTCCGGCCCCACCTGAGGCTCTGGCACGTCCTCCACCACCAGGACGCCCTTCTTCTTCCATACTGCAGCCTTCATACTCATCCTCCTCTTGATCCTGCTTTGGGCATGAGTTCCTCGAACACCGCCTGGTAGGTCGCGTTCAGTGGCTTGCCCAGCGCAGTCAGATTCAGGACCGCGCGGGTATCGCCTTCGATGACCAGCGTCCTGTTGACCAGGGCCATCGGCAGGTTGAGCGTGCCGGCCATGGCCTCGTGGAACACGCTGGAATCCATCTTGAGGGTCGCTTTGGTGGCGATGGGATCGTGGGACTGGAGTTGAAGGGTCCCCTTGTCAATGACGAGGGTGAAGGTGGTGTCGAGATCGGTGATCTGGAAGCGGAAAGACGCCTCGAGCCTGCTGGTACGCTTTTTCACCTCCTCGTTGCGCCCGAGACGCGCGAAGAGCTCGGCCGCCACCTGTTGGACCTGATCCGCACTCGTATAGACCGCCATGCGTTGCCTCCTCGCTGTGACCGCGCGACCATGAACGGTCGCAGGCATCGATGGAACACAACCACTGCCAACCGGACTTATAGGACGGCGGATGCGCTCTTGCGTGCGCCCATGGTCCGCGCAGCGAACTCGCGATCGCCATATTCGAGCAGCGCCTCCATGGCCTGAGCCGCAGCCTCAGCATCTCCAACCCCCAGGGCGTCGACGACCTTGGTCAGACCCTGGAGGATGATTTCGGGCTTTTCGCAGTATTCGAAGTACAGCTTCTGGTAGCTGGAGAGCGCGGCCCAGGTCACGCGCACGATCCGCGAAAGCACCCGGCTCTGCCCGATGTCGGCAATCCGGCAGTGGAGGTTCTCATCGGCAGCGGCGATGGCATCGGCATCGTGGCGGCTCACCCCTTGGGCAAAAGCAGCGAGGTTCTCACGCAGGCACGCCAGGTCGTGAGCTGTAACGCGCTTGGCCGCCAGTTTCACCAGGGCAATTTCCAAGTAGCGGCGGAAGAGGAGGAGTTCGTCGACCACCTCGAGGTCGAGCCGGTCCTTGTCGAAGAGTGCCATGAGGATGTCAGAGGCATCGCGGGCAGTGCTGGGCGGGCTGACAAAGGTGCCCTCACCCTGGCGGGTATACACGAGGCCACGCGCTTCCAGGATGCGGATGGCCTCGCGCACGACCAGCCGGCTGACACCATACTTGGCCGCCAGCACTCTCTCTGCTGGCAACTGCGTGCCGAGCTGGAGTGCACCGTCGCGCATCCGGCGTTCCAGGTCACGCGCAATCTGCTCCGACAGTCGTTCTCGCACCAGCGTAGGCACGGCTCCACCACCCCAGGGGCTACTGGTCCGATGGTAAGACCAGACAATATACATTGTACACCATCCGTAGCCTTTGTCAATACCTCAAGACCGGAAAAACAGGGCCTTTTCAAAGTCCCGCTTATGTCAATGCCGTTCAAATAGGACAGGGGCGGCCGTCTACAGCCCGACTCCGGGAGACACAGAGAGCGCGGAGAGGCAGAGGAGCTGCCTCGCGTTCCTCTGCGTCCGCCGGAGCCCTGCGATTTGAACGGTATTGCCGCTTATGTCACCGCTTCCGTCTGCTCTGGGCAAGCCCTGAGCAGGTTCTGCGGGCCTTCCAACGTGGCGAATGCCGGCCTAAGAAGGGTCGTGGCTACGCATAACGCCGACCCTGAAAAGGCCCTGCCTGGGCGGCGCCATAACCCTTGACATGCCCCCCCTTTCAGAGTATGCTAGCGCTATTCCCAGGCATGTCTTCACCCGTGTCGGGGACTTGGTGGTGATGGAGCCGTGCAGCAAGGATTGTTCTACGACGAGGCCAGGATCTATGTGCGCGGCGGCGACGGCGGCTCGGGCTGCGTCAGCTTTCGCCGCGAAAAGTACGTGCCCTACGGCGGGCCCAACGGCGGCAACGGCGGCGCCGGCGGCGACGTCTACCTGGTGGCCACCGCGCACGTGACCACGCTCATCGATTTCAAGAAGCGCAGCCACTTCCGCGCCGAACGGGGCGGCCACGGCGGCGGGAAGGATAAGCAGGGCGCCCGCGGGGCCAACCTGGAGATCCCCGTGCCGGTTGGGACGGTGGTGCGCGACGCGGAGGGCAACGTGTTGGCCGACCTGGTGGAGAACGGCCAGCGCGTGCTGGTGGCCCGCGGCGGCCGTGGGGGCCGGGGCAACGCCGCCTTTGCCACCCCCACCAACCAGGCGCCGCGCATTGCCGAGAACGGCGAGCCGGGTGAGGAGCGCTGGATCACCCTCGAACTGCGCCTGCTGGCCGACGTGGGCATCGTGGGCATGCCCAACGCCGGCAAGTCGACGTTGCTGGCCGCAGTGAGCGCAGCGCGGCCCAAGATCGCCGACTATCCCTTCACCACCCTGGCGCCCAACCTGGGCGTGGCCGAGGTCGATCAGAAGGCCATGGTGCTGGCCGACATCCCCGGCCTCATCGAGGGCGCCCACGCCGGCGCCGGCCTGGGCACCAGCTTCCTGCGCCATATCGAGCGCACGCGCGTGCTGATCCACCTCCTCAACGGCCTGGCCGATGACCCGCTGGCCGATTGGCGGCAGGTGAACCAGGAGCTGGAGCTCTACGACCCGGCGCTGGCCGCCAAGCCGCAGATCGTGGCGGTGAACAAGATGGATGTGCCCGAGGTGCGCGAACGCTGGCCCCAGCTCAAACTGGCGCTCGAAGCGGCAGGCGCCGAGGCCATGGCCATCTCGGCGGCCACCGGCGAGGGCACGCGCGACCTGCTGCGGCGCGTGGCCGTGCTCCTCGAGGCTGCGCCGGCCCCGGCACCCCTGGCGCCCGCCCCCGTCCTGCGCCCCCATGAGCGGCCCGAGCAGGCCATCCGCGTGCGACGCGAGCCCGATGGCGCCTTCCGGTTGGAGGGCGAGCGCATCGAGCGCGCCGCCGCCATGACGCCCTGGGGCAACGAAGAGGCGGTCGACCGCTTCCAGCGCATCCTGCGCGCCACCGGCGCGCAAGCTGCCCTGGAAGAGGCCGGGGTAGAGAGCGGCGACACGGTGCGCATCGGCAATGTCGAGCTGGAGTGGGAGTGAGGCGTAATGCGTACTGCGTAACCCTGTCCTGGTGCAGGTTGGCCTGCTCATCGACGCCCTTACGCCTTACGCATTACGTTTTACGCATTGCGCCTCACGCATCACAGTCTGGGGTATGCATCGTTGAGAATCGGCATCCTCGGGGGTACCTTCGATCCGATCCACTACGGCCACCTGATCCTGGCCGAAGAGGCGTGGGCGTGCCTTGAGCTGGAGCGCGTGCTCTTTGTGCCAGCCAGAGAGCCCCCCCACAAGTTGCTCCACCCCGGCTCGCCCGCCGCTGACCGCCTGGAGATGGTGCGCCTCTCCATTGCCTCGAACCCGCACTTCCAGGTGTCGGAGGTCGAGCTCGAGCGGCCGGGTCCGTCGTACACCGTGGATACCCTGGCCCTGCTGCACGAGATGCTGGGGCCCCAAGCCGAGCTCTACTTCCTGATGGGCCTCGACTCGCTGGCCAACCTCCCCACCTGGCACAACCCGGCGGGCATCGTCGCGCTGGCGCACCTGGCCGTGGCACGCCGGCCCGGCTATGGGGTGGACCTGCCACACCTGGAACAGGTGCTGCCGGGGATTACGGCCCGTGTCCACTTTCTCGACATCCCCGAGATCGGCATCGCCTCCCACGACCTGCGGCGGCGGGTGCGCGAGGGCCTGCCCATCCGATACCAGCTACCCCGTGAAGTGGAGGAGTATATCTACGCGCGTGGCCTCTACCGGGGAATCAGCACCGAGAGAGGCGGCACGTGATGGAGACGGCCCCACGCATTCTCTTCTCGACGGGCGCGCTCTACCTGCACCCCCTGCGCGCCGCCTTCGAGCTGGCCAGCGCTGCGGGCTGCGATGGGGTCGAGCTCGACGTCTCGCCGGCCTCGCTCGTGCGCTCGCCCCGGGCCATTGCGCGCCTGGCCGCGGCCAGCGGCATGCCCGTCGCGGCCGTGCACCCTCCCCTCTTCCCCTTGCCAGGCTGGAAGAACGAGCGCCAGGCCTTGCCCCGGCTGATCGACCTGGCCCTGGCCACCGGGGCGCGCACCATCGTCATCCACCCACCCAAGGTCATGCGCCTGGAGAGCACCCGTGCCGGTGCCTTCGCCGCCCGGCTCACCGAGGCCCGCCGGCGCCTGGAGGGCACCGGCACCCAGGTCACGATCGAGAACCCCGGCTTTTTCCGGCGGCGGGACCACCTCTATGCCTTCTGGCGCCTGCCGGCCCTGCGCCGCCTGGCCGAACAGTGCGGCGTGGGCATCACGCTCGATACGACCCATGCCGGCTCGTCGCCTTTCCCGCTCATGGAGTCCTACGGCATCGTGCGCGGGCGGCTGGCCCACATCCACCTGAGCGACCTGTGTCGGCCGCCGCGCTGGCTCGACCGGCCCTGGCTGTACAGTTACGTCAAGCATCATCAACTGCCCGGCGCCGGTGACCTGCCGCTAGAGCTGTTCGTGCGGGCGGCGCTCCGCGATGGCTTTCGCGGCGATATCACCCTCGAGCTGAGCCCGACCTCGCTCGAAATCTGGAGCCTGGCCCGTGCGCGCGAGCACCTGGCCGATGCGGTGGCCGCCGTGCGGCGTTGGGCCTCGGGCAAGGAATGATCCTTCCGGGTGGCGTGGCCGCCCGCTGGATAGGAAAGACGTATGCTCGACACCAACCGCATCCTCGCCATTGACATTGGTGGGGGCACCCAAGACATCCTGCTCTACGACTCATCCCAGCCCGTGGAAGACTGCGTGCAGCTCATCCTCCCGGCGCCCACCGTCATCGTGGCCGGGCGCATCCGCCGGGCCACGGCTGCCGGCCGGCCGGTCTTCCTCAGCGGCCGGCTCATGGGCGGCGGCGCCTGCGTCAGCGCCCTCAAGCGCCACCTGCGCGCGGGGCTGGCCGCCTATGCCACCCCCGAAGCGGCACTGACCGTGCGCGACAACCTCGACCAGGTGCGGCAGCTCGGCGTGCAGATCGTCGAGGCCTGCCCCGACCCCGCCGCCATCCCCATCCTCACCGGCGACCTGGACCTGCCCCGCCTGCGCGACGCCCTGGCCCCCTACGACGTGGACCTGCCCCAGACGCTGGCGGTGGCCGTGCAGGATCACGGGCAGTGCCTCAGCGGCCGCAACCGGGTGTTGCGCTTCCAGATGTGGCGCGAGTTCGTCCTCGCCGGCGGCAGCCTGCGCGACCTGGTCTACCTCACGCCGCCCCCGCACCTCACGCGCATGCGCGCCATCCAGCAGGCATACCCGGGCGCGATACTGATGGATACGGCCGCCGCGGCCATCTGGGGCGCCCTCGAAGACCCTCAGGTGGCCGCACACCGCGAGGAAGGGCTGGTGGTGGTGAATGTGGGGAACCAGCATACGCTGGGCGCCCTGGTGCAGGGCGGGCGCATCTGGGGGCTCTTTGAGCACCACACCGTGTTGATCGAGCGCGCCGGCCTGCAGGCGCTGGTGCAAGCCCTGGTCGACGCCACCCTCACCGATGAAGCCGTGCTGGCCGCCAACGGCCACGGTGCCACCATCCACCCCGCCTACCGCCCCTGGCAGCCGGCGCCCTTTGTGGCCGTCACCGGCCCACGCCGCGCCCTGGCCGACGGGCTGGGCTACCACCCTGCCGCCCCTTACGGCGACATGATGCTCGCCGGCTCCTTCGGACTGGTGGCAGCCGTGCGGCACCTCCTTGCCTCCAGCGGAGGGATGGCGTCGTTCTGAGTATCCCAGGGTTCGCGCGGGCCTATGCCAGGTAAAGGAACTTGCTGCGACCAGGGGTGGCTGCCGGGTGTTGAGCTCCGCCCGCTCCCGGCCCAGCCCCTGGTTGGGACGGTTCCGTACCGGGCGGAGCGCGGGGCGTGTAGCCCAGTCCCCGGCCCGGCGGCCGCCTGCAAAACAGGGAACGAGCCATGCTGTGCGAGCGTCCGAGGCGCTCGCACAGCATGGCTCGTTCTGACCCCGCTACTGCTTGAGCTCCGCCACAGTCTTGGCGTCGAGCCGCTTGACGAGCTCCACCACCAGGCGCACCGCCGCATCGAAATCGCCACGGTTGATGATGCCCTGGTGGCTGTGGATGTGGCGGGTCGGCACGCCGATGACCAGCGAAGGCACGCCGCTGGCATGCTGGTGGATGGGGCCGCCGTCGGTGCCGCCGCGGGGCAGCACATCGAGCTGGTAGGGGATGCCGCTGGCCTTTGCGGTCTCGATGGCCAGGTCACGCAGGCGCAGGTTGGGGATCATGCTGCCATCGTAGGCCAGGAGCGCCGGCCCGCCGCCCAGCTTGGTGGCGCCTTCCTCGGGCTTCATATCGGGAACGTCACCGGCCAACGCCACCTCCATCACCAGGCCCACATCGGGGTCCACGGCGTGGGCGCTGGTGCGGGCCCCGCGCAGGCCCACTTCTTCTTGCACCGTGCCCACACCATAGAGGGTGTTGGGGTGTGGCTGGCCTTTCAGGGCACGGAAGGCCTCGACAAACATCGCGCAGCCCAGCCGGTCATCCCATGCTTTCGACAGGTAGTTCTTGCCGCCGGCCAGGATGGTGAACTCGGTGCGTGGCACAATGGGGTCGCCCACGCGGATGCCCATCTCCTCCACCTGCGCCTTGCTGGTGGCGCCGACGTCGATGTACATCGCGTCTTTCTCGACGACCTTGGTGCGCTCTTCCTCCTTGAGCATGTGGGGCGGCTTGGCACCGATCACCCCGACCACGTCGCCCTTGGCGGTTTTGATGACCACCTGGTGCGCCAGCAGCACCTGGTCCCACCAGCCCCCCAAGGGCAGGAAGCGGATGAAGCCGTTATCGGTGATGAAGCGGACCATAAAGCCCACCTCATCCATGTGGCCGGCGAGCATGATGCGTGGCCGCTCCGCCGTGCCCGGCAGGGTGGCGATCAGGCTGCCCAGGCCGTCTTGGGAGATCTCGCTGGCTATACCCTCGAGCGCGCGGCGCAGCACAGCGCGCACCTCGCCCTCGTAGCCCGGCAGCCCCGGCACCTCGGTGATCTCCTTCAAGAACCGCTCGGTGGCATCCATGAAGCAATCCTCCTTGTTGGCGGGCCGCGCCCATCGCGGCCCGAGCGGCAACCCATAGAACCCTGGCACTCAGACGGAAGGCCCGAGCGCCCCGGCCTGCTTCGGCAGAGCTTCTCTCCCGAGGCTCACTCGGGCACGGCGATGGGCTGCGGCGCCCCCGTCTCGGCCGCCACCCAGGCATGGGCAGGGTCGACCGACGAGCGGATGACGTGGCCATCGCCGGCCATGCCCCAGAGGTAGTAAACCTGATAGCCGGGCGCTGCCGCCAGGGGGTGGTAGCCCCGTGCGGCGGCAAAGGCATCGTCGTTGCCCAGCACGTACACCTGGTTCAGCGCCCGGTCGGCCGAGTACAGGTACTGCAGGGCGAACCCCTGCGGCGGATCGATCTGGAAGAAGGCCGCCTCCTCGAGCCGCACCTCATCGGGGTAACGGTCCTCGTCGTGTTTGTGCGGGGGGTAACTCGCCCATTGGCCCGACTCTACAAAGGTCTCGCCCACCAGCAGGCGGCTGGCAGGGAATGCCTCATCGACCAGGGGGAAGACGCGCCGGCGAAAGCCGCCCGCGCCTTCCACCTCCATGGGGGTCTGCCCGGGCTCGATCAGCCTGGGCAGATAGTCCTGATCAGAGCGGGCCTGGAAGACCGCCAGGTCCCCGGGTTTGACTCCCGTCACCGTGTAGCGCCGGTGTCGCGGCACATAGACTGCCATAGCCGGCCCGGCAAACACGCTCACCCGCTCCAGATCCCACTGCTGGCCGTCGACCTGCACCGTGCAGGCACCGCTGAGGATCACCAGCACGGCCTCTCGCCCCTCCTGAGAGAAGGAGAACTGTTCATCGCGAGGCACGCGGAGCAGGCCGAACTCCAGGTATTCGAGGCCGGCGTCGCCCGGCCCAACCAACTTGTTGTAGCCCGGCTGGCGCTCGTAGTGAAACACGCGCTGCACACCGCACCTCCCCACTACGGAGTGCCCCCGATTCTACCGCATCGCCCCCAAAACGCAAGCCCCTCAGGCCTTGGGGTGCGTCCAAGGTGCGCCATCGCCCGGGTCGCAGCCGGGTTTCGCGCTGGGCGGCCACCCGGCCCCAACCCAGGGCAGGGGGTTTGGCAGGCTGGCGGCTGCGAAGCCGCTGGCGCATCTTGGATGCGCCCAGGCCTTGACAAGGCCGCGCAGTGCCCTATACTGCCGCGTATCGGTTCGCCGGTGTTCCTGGAGGAGGAGAACCATGGCTGCTGAGGATCTGGCCGCCCTCATCGCAGATTTCACCCACCGCCGCGTCTGGGCTGTGGTGGGCGTCTCGGCCGATACCCGCAAGTTCGGTTACCGGGTCTTCAAAGACCTGCGCCAGGCAGGCTACCGGGTCTACGGGGTCAACCCCAACCTTGAGGAGCTCGACGGCGAGACCATCTACCCCTCGCTGGAATCCCTGCCCGAGCGCCCAGAGGTGGTGGACCTGGTGGTGCCCCCTGCCGTGACCGAGCAGGTGGTGCAAGAGTGCGCGCGCCTGGGGCTGACACGGGTGTGGATGCAGCCAGGTGCCGAGTCGGAGGCGGCCATCGAGTACTGTCGCAGGCACGGCATCCAGGTGGTCCATGATGCCTGTGCCATGGTCGAAAAGTTCCGTTGGCCGGGCCCGTGACCTGCCTTCGCGGCGGCCTCCTCCTGCCAGCGCGCCACCGGCAGCCAAAACAAGGAGCAACCGATGGCTGTGCAGAGCCTTCCACAGGCCAATGACTCGAACTTTGACCAGGTCGTGTTCAGCGACAGGCGGCCGGTGCTCGTCGAGTTCTTTGCGCCCTGGTGCCCCCACTGCCGCAGGATGGCGCCGGTGCTCGAAGAGCTGGCCCGTGAGTATGAGGGGCGCGTGCGGGTGGTGCAGGCCAACGTCGAGGCCGCCCCCGACCTGGTCGTGCGCTACCAACTGCGCGGCGTACCCACTGTGGTGGTCTTTGACGAAGGCAAGGAGATCAGCCGTCTCATCGGCGAGGTGCCCAAAGAAGAGCTCATGATACGCCTCAACAAGGCCCTGGCGCCGGCCCCGGTGCGGGGGTGACCGCTGGAGGGTCAGCCCTCGCGGTAGGTCGCCCAGGCATCGGGCGACTCGTAGGCCTGCACGTAAGCCAGCCGCACCTGGGGCAGCGCCTCGCGCAGCGCCTGGTAGATGGTGCGCGCGATGTTCTCGGCCGAGGGGTTGATGGCATCAAAGGGCGGCGTCTCGTTCAGGTTGGTATGGTCGAAGCGGGCCAGGATGCCGTCGAGCACGCGCTTGAACTCGGTGAAATCCAGCGCCAGGCCGATCTCGTTCAGCCCCTCGCTCGCCACACACGCTACCACCTCATAGCGGTGGCCGTGCAGGTTCTCGCAGCGGCCCTGATAGCCGCGCAACGCATGGGCGGCGTCGAAATGCCGCCGTACGCAGACTTTGTACATACACGCTCCTTTCGGGCTTGTCTGCTACTCGACGATCTCGCGCCGGGCATCGGCCCAGCTCAAAGAGAGCCGGCGCCCGCCCAGGGCGATGGCAACCTCCGCCGGGTCGAACTCGGCCTGAGCGTAGGGGTTGTCGTAGCGCGGGTAGTCCTTCAGCGAGATGGCTACACCTCGCTGGCGCAGCGGCCCCCGCCAGCCGAACTCCAGGCGCCCTTGCGCCGGCGACTCGTAGCTCACCCCCAGCCGCGTGAATGAGAGGGGCGCCGCAGCGATGCGCCGGCAGAAGGCGGCCAAGTCGCCATCCGTCGCCCGGCGCCCCAGCTCGCAGACCCAAACGTTCTCCTTGCCTTCGGCCACCACCTCGCAGGGCAGGCCCCGCCAGCGCTCCTCGCCCCAACGATAGGGGTGCTGCGAGCGCAGGGCCAGGTATCCCTCCCCTTTGCGGGCCAGGATCCAGCCCTCCCGCTCGACCACCTCATCGAAGGCGGCCTGCGGCAGCCAGGCGTGGGTGAAAAGCAGTCGGTTCGTGAGGTAGAGGCCCGGCGCAGTGTCGATATTGTACACCACGATGACCACGTTTTCCACCTGGGCCGCCCGGGGCATTGTGCCCGAGCCCGCCCAGTAGTTGGGCGTCGGACCCTCGCGGCGCGCCGGGTGCGTGGTAAAGCAGACGGCATCGGCAGCGAGGGTGGCCTGCCAGATGTGCTGCTGGTCGCCGCCGTAGCCCGGCCGGTAATCCTGCGCGGTGCTGAGCATATAGTCGGGGGTACGGTAGGTGTAGAGGTTCACCTCACTGCGCAGGTTGCGCGTGATATCGTGCTCGAAGGCCCGCGCCACCAGCGGCAACAGGCCCAGGCGCCCGGCGGTGCGGATCAGCCCCCGTTGCCGGCTCAGGGGCGCAAAGTACCAGTTGCCCCACCAGCGGTAGGCATCCATCATGCGCACCATCAGGTCGATCGTGCGGGGATGGGTGTAGGCCTCCAGGCTCAGCCACACCATGCCGTCTTCCATGTCTTCGAACCCCAGCCCCCAGCGGCGCGCCTCTTCCACGCGGATGCCCATGCGCTGCCGGTTGATCATCACGGGCCGCGCCTGGTCGTTGGCAATGTCGTAGAGCACCTGCGGCATGCGGTAGCGGGGGCTGAGGGCGAAGCACACGGCGCTCATGTTGTCGGCGCGGGTGGGGCTGCCCTGGCCAAAGAGCAGCGCTTCCGTGTCGGCCGTGGCCTCGCAAGCGGCGTGCTTCTTGCTGTCCTCATAGCTGCGCCCATGGGAGCCCCCAAAGACCCCCTGCAGGCTGTTCACGGCCATGTCGAAGAGCAAGAGGTCAACCACCATGGCTGCCCGCTGCGCCAGCTCCAGGTCAGCACAGAAATCCACCAGTGAGAGCAGGGCGGCCAGGTCCTCGTCGTAGTACACGTTCGACAGCCACTCACTAAAGCCCGTGCGAAAGCGCAGATCGAGCCACCGCACGATGCGGGGGCGGGCTGCCGCCATGAGCTCCACACCAGTGCGGCCACTGTTGCGGAAAGTCTCATGGGGGTAGAGCTGGCCGGCCAGGTAGGCCGCCGAGGCATAGAGGATCTGGTGGTTCTCCGTCCAGGTGCAGAGCGAATCCTCGCCCGGCTCGTCGGGCCAGTACTTGAAGCCGAGCAGGGTGGCCCGGCAACGCGCCCACAGCCGTGGGCTGAGCGGAGCACCCTGGAACTGGTAGAGCAGGCGCAGGACGGCGTGCACCACAAAGTCGGCGCAATCGATGCGCGCGTCGATATAGTCGAGCGCCGCCTCGAGGATCCCCTCGTGCACCGCGCCGCCCATGGCCAGGCGTGCCAGTTCGTAGTAGGGCGCCTTCAGGTTGGGCGGAGCCGGGCTGTGCAGGCACATCTCGAGGAAGGCCTGCCGCCGGCTTGAGAAATCGGCGCCGGGGCTGCCGGCTGGCCAGGCTGTGGCCTCGCGCGGGTAGCCCGGCGGCGGCGCGGAGCGCACGTGCAGCCGCATATCGGGCGGCTCGGACACCGTACGAGCAGGCATTGCCTCATCCCCTCACCAAGATCCGCGCCAGGTCGGCCGCCTCCTGCGCCATCTCGGGCGACGGCGCCTGGCCGGTGCGCCGCTTTTCGAGCAGCACGCTCAGCCGCCGGTGGCGCTCTGGAGTCAGCGGGTAGTGACGGGCCACGAGCAGGGCCAGCGCCAGGAGCAGCACCGGCGCCAGCACAAAGATCAGGCGCAGCGCCAACACGAACCCGGCCGGCTGGGCCTGCTCCACCAGCCTGGTGGCGCCGTTCACCACCTCCTCCACCGGCCGCACATAGCCGGCCAGGCCGATGACCTGCGACACCAGAAAGATGGCCACGGCCGAGCTAAGCTTGCGCGTAAAGGTCACCAGTGCCGAGAAGATGCCCTCGCGCCGCTCGCCGCTCTGTAGCTCGTCCACATCGGGAATGTCGGGAAAGATGGCGTACATCATCACCACGATGCCGCCCGTGGCCAGGCCGATGACCACGGCAAAGCCGTAGATCAGCCAGCGCGGGCTCTGGGGTGCCATGAGGAGGCTCGTCACCATGGCCGCCATCCACAGGCCAGCCCCCAGGCTGTAGGCGGGCGATTTGCCGATGCGCCGGCTGAGCGCCACATAGAACGGCAGCGCCGCCACCTGCGCCACCAGGAGTGCCCCGCTGACATAGTTGGCCTCGTCGCCGCGGCCGAGATAGTACTTCATAAAGTAAACGAGCACGCTGCTCACCGTATCCATGGCCACGAAGGCCAGGAGGTACATCAGCAGGGCATCGACAAAAGTGCGCACCCGGAAAGGCTCGACGAACGCCTGCCGCCAGTCGAACCTGGCAGGGGGCTTTTGGAACTCTTTGCGCTCGCGGGTAGAGGCCACAGTGGCGACGAAGGGCAGGGCAAAGATGGCGCCAAAGGCCAGCCCCATCACGATATAGCCCTGCCGCACATCGGCAAAGCGCTTGACGATCTCCAGCGGCAAGAGCGCGCAGAGGATCGACGAGAGGGTAGAGAAGAAGATGCGGATGGAACTGAGGGTGGTGCGCTCGTGATAGTCGAGCGTCAGCTCCGATTGCAGCGCATTGTAGTTCAGCATGACAATGCTGACCACCGTCGAGAAGAACAGGTACGCCCCCACCACCAGTGCAAAACGCTGCCCTTCCGCCGGGGCGTTGAAGGGGAAGAACAGCGCAAAGAAGGAAAGGAACACGAACGGGATGCCGAAGAGCAGGTAGGGCCGCCGCCGGCCGAGGGCCGTGCGCGTGCGGTCGGCGAGCACCCCTTCAAAGGGGTCGGTGATGGCGTCGTACACCTTGCTGATCAGGATCACCGTGCCCGCCAGGCCGGGGCTGAGGCGGACGACGTCGGTGAGGAAGTAGAGGTAGTAGAAGCCGATGATGACGCCCGACCCGCCGCCATAGATATCGCCCAGGCCGTAGCCGATCTTGCGCCACCACGAGAGCTTTTCGGAAGAGGCGAGCGACACGGGAATCCTCCTCTGGGAACACGCTGCCAAAGCGACCGAACCGCCATAGAGCGGCACGACAGGACCAAACCGCCAAGGCGCAAAGAGCGCTCATCTTCCTTCGCGCTCCTTGGCGCTACAACCGTATTTGGTCCAACCTGCACCCGGCAACAGCCGGCAGACCTACTGCACCCAGCCAGCCCCGACCCGGGGCCGGGGTTTTGGCGGGGCGCACCCAGTCAGCCCCGACCCGGGGCCGGGGTTTTCGCATGCGCAGCGTGATGCCCGGATGGCATGTACGGCCCGATGGGCAACTACGGCTGCAGCATCAGCGCCCTTGCATCGTGGTGAAAATCGTTCCCCTCACGGCGATAGCCGCGTGAGATCGCGCGGGAAGAGGGTGGTCTCGCGGATGTTGGCGAGGCCCAGGAGCTGCATCAGGAAGCGCTCCAGCCCGATGGCAAAGCCACCGTGGGGTGGCATGCCGTGGCGGAAGGCCTCCAGGTAGCCGGCAAAGTCGGCCGGGTCGAGCCCTCGCGCTTCGAGCGCCGCCACATAGTCCTCGTAGCGATGCAGCCGCTGGCCGCCGGTGACCAGCTCGGTACCGCGGAAGAGCAGGTCGAAGCTGTTCGAATGGGCCGGGTCCGACGGGTTCGGGTGCGTGTAGAAGGGCCGCTTGGCCGTCGGGTAGCCGGTCACAAAGACCCAGTCGGACCCGAACTCTTGCCGTGCCCAGTCGCCCACCCAGCGCTCGTCCTCCGGGGCCAGGTCGGGCTCCTGGCGCACATCGCGGCCGGTGGCCTTCCAGATCATCTCGAGCGCATCGGGAAAGTAGACCTCGGGGATGGCATCGGGCACGCGGGGCAACTGCGCCCCCAGGAGCGCCAGCTCGGCCTGGTGGTTCTGGCCCAGGTGGGCGATGATGGCCGCCATGACGCCATTGAGGGTCTGCATCACCGTGTGGTGGTCGTGGATGAAGCCCATCTCGGCGTCGAGGCTGACGTACTCGTTGAGGTGGCGGGCGGTGTTGTGCGGCTCGGCGCGGAAGACCGGCCCCACCTCAAAGACCCGCTCGAACACGCCCACCATGATCTGCTTGTAGAACTGGGGGCTCTGGGCCAGGTAGGCCGTGCGGCCCAGATAGTCGACCGGGAACACATTGGCGCCGCTCTCGGTGGCGGTGGCCACCAACTTGGGCGACTGGATCTCGGTAAAGCCCTGGCTGTGCAGGTAGCCGCGGAAGGCATGCATGATGCCCGCGCCCAGGCGGAAGATGGCCCGTTTCTGCGGGTGGCGCAAGCCCACGGCGGCGTGGTCGAGGAACACGTCGAGGCTGGGCTTGAGCACGCGCTTGTTCAGCTCGAAGGGCGGCGGGGCCGAAGCGGGCGAGAGCACGTGCACGCGACACTGGCGCAGCTCATACCCACCCGGCGCCTGGGGCTCGGCCTCCACCGTGCCCTCCACCGTCAGCACCGACTCGTCGGCCAGGGGGGCCAGCTTGGCCAGCTCCGCCGGCTCGTCGATCACCGCCTGCGCAATGCCCCAGCCGTCACGCAGGGCCAGAAAGTTGATGCCGCCCATGCGCCGCAGGCGGTAGAGCCAGCCCTCCATCACCACCCGTTCGCCAACGTGCTGGGCAAGCTGCGTCGTCAGGATTCGTTCCATGTCGCCCTCGCTTTGTCGCCGCCGTTGCCATGCTTATACCACAAGCCCCCCGGCGGGTCAAGCGAGGGAGGAACGGGGGGTGTATCCCAAAATCGTCGGCGAGTGTCCTGGCCACCGTCGCCGCGAGAGTCATTCTGAGTATCCCAGGGCCCGGGCAGCCCTGGGCCAGGTAAAGGAACTCGCTGTGGCCAGGGGTGGCAGCCGGGTGTCGAGCTCCGCCCGCTCGCGGCCCAGCCCCTGGGTGGGGGTTTGGCGGGGGGGGGGGGGGGCCCCCCCGCCGC
>Ga0078972_1004523_pt1 | contig 37779 bp, 34 predicted proteins | sample YelNatPaOPGAMG01_FD_67568 | JGI IMG/M metagenome (GOLD analysis project Ga0078972, IMG submission 67568) | Hot spring thermophilic microbial communities from Obsidian Pool, Yellowstone National Park, USA - OP-RAMG-01 (SPADES assembly) (version 2) | ecosystem: Environmental > Aquatic > Thermal...
AGTAAGGAGCATTGTTTGGCAAAGGTGAGCGAGATGGTGAGCCACCGAAGAGCAATCCTAGCGGGTGGCCGACCCGAGCCGTAGTGGGAGGCGAGGGCGCCAACTCCCCCCCTCGCATAGCACTCTTCTTTGTAGGGGAGTTGAAGAGGGGTTCGGGGGAAAGGTAGCGTTCCCCCGAGCTTGTTATGGGGGGAGAACTACATCAGGAAGGGGGGCGAGAGCCCCCCTCCTGAGATAAACTCCCCCCCTCGCACTTGCCCCGAACTCTTCTTGATGAGATTGAATTGTGAGGGGAACGATTTATCGCATTAGCACTCTTCTCTTACCTTTCCAACCCTTTCTAACCCCTGTGATCCGGGTTATCCCCGTATCTTAAAACCCTGATGTTACATGTGTGCCCTATCCGTGCGTGGATTGACCGAGAAGTTTATAAACTATATAATTTTACAAAAGGGGAGGATGAAGGTGGGGGAAAACAGATAAAACAATGCCCCGAACAATGAGAGAGATACATAGAAAATTACGGGGTAAAGGGTTTCAGGGGAAGAATTCCCCTGAATATCTTGATAATTGATAGCTTTTATAGAAAATAGGAGATGAAAAATATGGGGAATATTTTAATTTTGATTAGTTGTAGTCATGATAAAAATTCAGAAAATGGTGAGTTTACAACCGAGAATTTTATTAATTCAATAAGTGAAAATAGAGAGAAATTTCTCGACAAAAGAAAAGAAATAAAAAAACTTATTCAGGATGGGAAGGTTGAAGATAGAGAATTGCGGGAAGGGAATAGAAAAGAAAGAAAGGAAAATATTGAATTGATAGATGGCCCTGATTTTGGTGGAAGTAACCAGGAAAAAAGATATCTACCTGCCTATAAGAGATACCAGGGAAGATTTTTCTCTCAACTGGACGAAAAAGATTGGCACACAGCAAAAGAAAAAGGTTATCATATCTTAATCATTTCTGGTTTATATGGCTTGCTCAGTTTTAATGACTCTATTCAGGCCTATAACTGCCACTTAACGGATATAATTGGTGATATTAGGGAGCAAGGGACTCTGGGTGATTACTGGGTTGACACTCTAACAGGAGGGCTGAAGGAATATATTGAAAAAAATAATATTGATATGATAATTGACCTTATTTCAGAAGAAAGTTATCAGCATTCTATCAAATGGGAAGAAGAAATAGAAAAGATGCAATTAAGAATATTACACAGAGTTTTTGAAAAAGCGGCAGGCGCCGGCGGTTCCTTTTTCTTATCAAATCTGGGGCTTTTCTTTAAAAATGACATAGTTAATAAATCTCCTGAAGAGGTTAGAAACATAAAGGTAAGTAAACCCGGTAGTTTGAACTTTATTGAAAGGGATTATTTTAAAGGAAATGACAGGATTATTTTTGAATCAAAACTTTATGAACTTGGTTTTGATGATGTTGCAAGAGAGTTAGATAGAGATATAGAACGATGGATTAAACTAAGATTTGGAAATTACTGGGATTTACTTAATGAGGGAGAAAAATATTATGTTATGGATGGGAAAAAGATTTTTGAGGATTTTCAAAAGGGTAAATTTAATACGAATGTTTCCAGTGTTCACAGTTGGTGGACAGCGACAGAAAGTGTAAGAAATAGGTTTTTGGATAGGTTAGGTAGATTATTTTATTCTCGTGGATATAGAAAAATATTTGTTCCAGATTTTAATTCCAATACAAAAAAGATAGTCATAAAAGAGATAATTTTGGAAAGAGATGAAAGTAGTTATTTTTCGAAATTAAGTCCATTTAACACAGAATTGCTTCTTAGTTATTGTTATAATTTGGAAGGGTCACATTTGGATAAGGATGTAAAAGACAAATTAAAAGTTACTGTTGGAAATATGAGAAATTTCATAAAAGACCATTCTATTTTTTCTTCATTTACATATGCCCATACATATAAACAAAGGGAATTAAGGAATGCTATTCAACATAGGTCAATCCAAATGGATAGTGCTAAGAGAAAAGTAGAAGAATTTCATAACTTATTTTTTAATAAAGAAAAATCTGTTTTGATTGCCTATCTTAAGTTAATTCATGCCATACCAAAATGAAAAGCAATGACTTTAAAGAAAAAACACGAAAAGCAGTAAAGGCATACGAAGTAATGATTAATGATATTGAAGAAGGAGAGCAAACTTTTAAAAATCTCATTTTTCAATATGGGAGTGATGGGATGTTCTATTTCCACAGAGGGATGGCATATAAACACTATTATGATACAACAAGGGATGAAAAATACAGAAAAAGAGCAATTGAGGATTTTAGAGAAGCAGATGGACTGTTTCCTTTCCCAACCTGGCAGAAAAAAGCCAGGCAAGAACTTGAAAGTTTAAACCCAGAATCAGAGCAAACATCAGAAATAGATGAGATTATAAAATATGTATGGAAGGAAAGAGAAAGAATTGAAAACAAGAAAAACAGACAGCCATATTTTATTTTTGGTCTGACTAAAACAGGAGAAGATAAAAAAGTTATATATTTTGTTTTTGAACATTATCATGAAAGAATTCGTATAGACATAGAGAGGAGAAGAGTAAAGGAAAGTCATGACTTGAAATTTGGAGACAGATTTTTGGAAGGTAAGATAGAGTTTATAGGAGATGAAATAAAAGTTATTATTCCTGTTGATAAAAATTCCTTAGATTCAGATGATATTGAAGAACTTAAAGAGATTGCAGAAAAAGAAGGGATTTATTATATTTCTGACTTTAGAGAGAATATTGAAAAACTTGCCGAATTTCTTTCAAAAAAGAGAATAAGGAATAATAAGTATCTTGACTATTTCTTTAATATAAAAAAGACGCCTGGTTTTTCCGGTTTTTCTGGAATTATAGATGAATTAATAGAAGAAAATCTAAATGAGTCCCAGATAGAAGCAATTAAAAGAGCATGTTTTCAGGATATAACCTTTATCTGGGGACCACCTGGAACTGGGAAAACAGAAGTTTTATGTAATATTTTAAATATTTTTTATAGAAATGGTTATAGAACACTTGTTGTTTCATTATCAAACAGTACTGTTGATGAGTTGTTGAAAAAGTTTATAAGTAAATTTCCCTATGAAAAAGAAGAAATTATAAGATTAGGAGATGAAAGGCCACAAACACCTCGTGAAATTTTAGAATTTTTCTCCGATGAGATTCAACCATTTACGAAAATAGTTGCCTGTAATTTTAACAACATATTCTTCAGGAGAAAAGTTGAACCATTTGATTTTGTTCTAATTGATGAAGTTTCAATGACACCAATCCCAAATATTGTAGCAATAAGTTATCTTGCCCGAGAAGGACTAATTCTTGCTGGTGACCCTGCCCAACTTCCGCCACCTTATCCAAAGGATATGGAAATACCAAATGAATGGTTTTCCAAAAATATTTTTGAAAAGATAGGGATTGGTGTTGAGAATATTGAAGAATCTTTTAAAGATAGGAGATGTGCTTTTCTGGATACTCAATATAGGATGGCAAAAGAAATAAACGACCTTGTAAGTGAACTTTTTTATGAAGGAAAATTAAGGTGCGGAAGAAAGGATGATGGGGTTTTGAATTTGAATAGAAGAGTTTATTTTATTGATAGTCACGGGAAAATTGAAACTGGACCTGAAATTATCCACAGACGAAATGAACCTCATGCAGAGGCAATCGTAAAGAATATAGAAAAAATACTGGGAAAACTGGATAAACCCATGAAAATAGGAATAATTACTCCTTACAATGCTCAGGTATGCACAATTTATAAATATCTGAAAGAAAAAGGACTTGCTGAAAATGTAAAAACTGGAACTGTTCATATCTTTCAAGGACAGGAATGTGACATAATATTTTTTAATATTCCTGACATTGATGTTGAGCCATCTCCGTTAATTGTAGATAGGAAACTTTTGAATGTTGTCCTTTCAAGAGCGAAAGAAGCAATCTTAATAATTGGTGATAAAAACTATCTCCTTTCACCGGATTTTTTTGAAGAAGAAATAAGAGAAATTTATAAAAAAATAATTGAAGCAGGTGAAAAGATAAGCGGAGATGTAAAATGGATAGATGTTATGTAAAACTGGTTGAAGTTTATTATTGCAAAAACTGTAAATCTGAAGTTGAAGGAAGAGTGGAGAAAAAAGATATCTGAATGAAGTTCCTGAAACTTTTAAATGTCCGTCCTGTGAGAAAGAATTTAAAATTGAAGGGCAATCAGCATGTTTTATTGCTTCTTCTGTATTTGATGCATCTGAGTCATGGGAAATTTCTGTATTTAAAAAATAATCTGCCTGGTCTCAGTGGATATCAGGATGCTATGTAAACACCTCCTTCACAAACAGGTTTACTTAGCAATTTCAAACCTGACCTTTCTTACAAATGGCCACGCGGACTTTTCTGCTTCTATTTCTCCTACTGCTTTAGTTTGCAATCTGGCTGCACTTATACCTTCCTTTACCAGAAAGTCCTTTACGGCATTAACACGACGTTCAGAAAGTTTCAGATTATATTCAGTAGCCCCTTCAGGTGAGGCAGAACCAACAAGCAGGACATTAACAGTTGGGTTTGCTTTAAGAATATCCGCATTTTCCTTAAGTGTCTGTGCAGCAAGAGGTGTAATCTTTGCACTGTCATAGTTGAAGTATACATCCTTCAGGTTAAGGATTATTGTTACTACTTTTTCCACAACCTTTTCAACTGGTTTTTCCACAACCTTTTCCACTACACGGACAGGTGCTTCTGGTTTTTGCTGAACTACAGGTGTTTCCACTTTAGGTGCTTCCACTTTTTCTTTCTTTGCTCCGACAAAGACATAACCTCTATTACCCCACAGTTTGTTTTCCATTCCTGCTGGAATCTTTGTAGGCATCCACCAGTAACCACCCTTTTCAGCATCATATACCGGTTCCTTTAATGCTCCTGATTTTCCGTACCAGGAAAACTTTTCCGGTAGTTCCTTAGGTGCTGTCTGAGCCATCACCTTACCTGTTGATAGTACAAAACCTAACACTATCAGCACTAACAAAAACTTCTTTGCTCTTTCCATATACCGCCTCCTTTCCCTTTTTAAGGGTTTATCTTTCTAAGTTAGAGGATATACCTGCTTTTCTTCTATGTCAAGTTTTTTCGTGCGGGAGCGGATAATATGTTAAATATATCATCTCACCTGACCCCATGATGGACTGAAAGAGTTTGCTTTTCCTGTGTTTAGTATCCTTTTCTCTCCGGTTATAATGTCCATAATCACCAGAGAAGAAGGTCTTGACCGCACATCTGTATATATGATATGTCTGCTATCAGGTGCCCATGAAACATCCTCACATCCAATACCCTCACCAATAATGCTTGTTTCTTCTGTAGATGGTTCATATACTGCCAGCCCAAAGTCGCCTTTTTGAAAGACATAGGCAATATAGTTTCCGTCTGGTGAATATGCAGGGGAAGTAGAGTAGTTTGATAAAAAACTTATCCTTTTAAGATGGCCGCCATCCTTTGTCATTGTATATATCTGCGGGGAACCATATCTGTCTGATACAAAAGCAATTGTTCTGCCATCTGGTGAGAAAGAAGGAGATGCATCCGTTGATTTAGATGATGTAATCTGTCTTTTTATCTTTCCATTAAAGTCAACAATATAGATATCCGGATAGCCCCCTTTACTCAGCACAACGGCAATCTCTCCTGTTGTAATAGATGGCGAGGCACAGGCGTTAAGTCCTGGTTCAGCAAGTAGTATCTTCTTTTCCCCTGTTCTTATGTTCATCTTTACAAGTTTGGGCCAGCCACCTTCATAAGAGATATAAAGTATCTCTCTGCCAGGTATAAGCCACTTTGGATAATGTACAAGGTATTCTGTACTGGTGAGTTGTTTCAGATTGTCCCCATCGTAGTCAATAGAGTATAACTCATATTTACCTGTGGCATCTGAAACAAAGAGTATCTTACTCAGGGCAATGCCTGGTTTTCCTGTAAGATGTAAAACAATATCATCATTAACAGTATGTGCAAGGTAAGACGGGCTATCATCTTTCTGATAGTTTTTTTCAAAGAGAACTTTCTCTTCAAGAGCATCTTCTACTAATATCCTGATGCCTTCTGATGTTTTTATACCCTGTAAAATAATCTCTGTAGTATATCTTTTTTTTGTTGCCTCAGGATTTTCAGTAAAGGCCGCTTCTACAACATTGAAATAGCCGGAATATGTTAGGTCTCTTTTAAGTGTTGATAAGAACTTTTCCCAGTAGTTATCCTTTTCAGTCCCTGATAGCAAAACAATCTCTGCTTTTTCCTGAAGATTTTTAGTTATCTGAAGAAAGATAGTAGAAGAGTGAAGTTTTGATGTAAATAATAGACATAAGGTAAACCATAAAAAACAAAGCTTTTTCATATCCTATCCCTCCGTTTTAAAGTCAATTATTATGTCAAGATAGTTATGTGTTATCTCTGCAGGAAATGGTGGTACCTGCCTTGTTGATATAACTGCCTCAAGAACAGACCTGTCAAACCTTGTATTTCCCGAACTTTTTTCAAGGGAGATGTTTTCTATCCTGCCGTCTCTGTACACCCTGAAGGAGACAATGGCTGTTCTTTCACCAAGTATATTATCAATTCTCCAGTTTTCTTTTATTTTTTTATGTATGCTTGAGAGATACCAGTCAGGAATACTCATCAAACTAGATATGCTGATTTCTGCCATCTCCCTGTCTGCCTTTTCTATCTTTGGATATTCCTGAATCTTTTGAATGGATGTTTTATTCTCCAATGGCTGGGGTATATTTGTCTTTGCAATCAGTGATTCTCTGAATTTTTCTGCTGAAAAGGTGGGTATCTCTTTTCTGGGTGGTTCCTGTGACTCTATGGTTTTCTGTTTTGTCGCCGGTATACTTTCCTGTTTTATACTTTTTTCAATCTTCGGTTTTTCAACAGTTGGTTTCTCTGGTTCTGTCGGAGGAGATACAACCTGAGAGGTGGGCAGGGCAGGGATATCTATAATATGGACAGTGAAAATTTCAGGTGTTATGGATTGTTTTTTTACAGGGGATATAAGCAAAAAGGATATACCTGCAATATGAATAAACAGAGAGATACCGGTACTCTTTTTCTCTATTGAACTTCTGCCTGTGTAGCCAGTCCTAAGGTTTCTATATTGCATTTTTTTGATATGTCCAGCACCTTTACGATATTTTTATAAAGGACAGATTCATCCCCTTTAATGATAACAGAAAGGTGCTCATTAATCCTTTTCTTTTCCTTTAAGATATTGTACATCTCTCGTAAAGTAACCTTCCTATCATCTATATAATATACATCACCGGGTGCTATGGTTATGATGGTGCTGTTTTCTACCTGAACTTTTCCTGGTGAAGAAACAGGAAGTTTTACTTCAATCCCCTGTTCAAGAAAAGGGGACATAATAAGCAGTATTATAACAAGTGTCAATGCCACATCTACCAGGTTGGTTATATTGATCTGGGCGAAGGTGATGCCCCCACTGTTTTTTCTTATACTATTCATCTTTTATTGCTTATTCTTATCAGAATATGACCTTAAGTATTCCAGAATGTAAGGGAAAACAAACTCCATTTTTTCAAGTATATTGTTTGCTCTGTCTCTGTAGTAATTATAACCGATTGCTGCAGGGATAGCGACGATTAGTCCCACAACGGTTGTAATCAATGCAGTAAAGACACCCCCAGCGACAAACCTTGCAGAAGAGGAACCTGTAGCAGCAATATTCTGAAAGGATACAAGTAGACCCCATACAGTTCCGAGTAAACCTAAAAATGGTGATATTGTAGAGATGGTCGCAAGGGAAGTGAGTTTTACTTCAAGTTTCCCCTGTTCTTTAATAAATGCCTTTTCCAGATATGTATCCAGGTTGTCCAGATTACCCTTATCCCTTACTTCAATTCCATAGTTAAGAATTGCACTTAAGGGACAGTTTAATACTCTCGGATTTCCGCCCTTTTTAATAAGTTTTTCAAATATTCTATGTTTCTTCTCTATATCCCTGAAAAGGAAAAATTTCTCAAGTATAATCTTCCAGGAATAAAGGGAAAGACAGGCAAGAACAACAATGATAAACCTTCCTACTATATCCGACTGTTTCCACGAGGCAATCCAGATATTTTCCATATCTACTTTACATTCTCCATCATATGTTGAAATGACTCTGTTATATCTATATACTTTGCATCCGCAGGGATATCAAGTTTAAAGATAGAATCGGATACAGGGTCTGTACTTATCTCTAAAAAATCAATCCACATCCCCGGTGTATCTGCGTCTCCATATAATTCAATCTTCTCGGGGAAAAGGGATGATGGATTTATCCACAAAAGGAGTTTTTTGAATATCTGCTGAGTACCCTGCATTCCAAGTCCTTGTGAGATATTTCCTGCATTAGCAATATCTTTTACAGTGATAAGATAAAATGACTTTCCATCCTTCACTTTCTCTTCAACAACTATTTTGTCAATCATCTGATAAAGTTGATTTATAGTATCACTGTTCATCATAAATCCTTGCTGTTTTCCTATCTGCCGCCTCATATTTTCGGGCAGTTTGTTTAAATCAACAGTCATAACTGTATTTAACATCTTTTGATACTGAATAACCTTCTGCCCATCTATCAGCATACTCTGTTCCATTGGTTTTGTCATCCCTGGCTGGTTCATCGTCATATCCATCCTTACCTTATTACCTTTTTGCCAGAAACTTACAGGAATCTTCATTATATTTCCCATCATTGTCATATTTATCTCATATTTCCCGCTTATACTTTCTACGCCGCTATATTTCTGAGTAATGCGGGCAAATAAGTCCTCTTTACTTACTTCTGCCTGCGCAGAAGAAAAAGAGAGCCCTAATAAAACTATATATACTACTACTTTTATTATCTTTTTCACTTTCTTCTCCTTTTCCCTTTAAGGGATTATTGTAAATAATACCTTAATTTTTAGGATAAATCAATTGAAGCAGGAGAAAACAATCTGGACTTTTAATAAATAAAATAGTATTATTTAAAAAGAAAAGGTGTTCTATTAAATGAGACAGATAAGAATATGCAAAGAAAATTTTTGGTTCCCCTTTTTTTCTCTCTTACTCCTTTTATACTCCTGACAGGCGTCACTGACTCTTTTTATCTTCCCAAATTTATCTGGATATTTCTTGCAGTGGTTTTACTTTTCTGGATAGGCATAAAGGAGGGCTTATTCAGTTATCGGAACACATTTATTTTGCCTGCTGCTCTATTACTTATCTGGTACATCATAACACTGGTCAGGTGTGTAAATATCTTTGAAGGCCTGCACAGTATCTTTATTCTTATTCTTTTCCTTACCCTTTATATCTCCTTAGAGAATGTTGTTGCCAGGGATAATTTTCTTATAGATGAGTTTATAAAGGATATGGTTATTATGACAGTTTTAGTATCCGTTTATGGTCTATTACAGGTAGGAGGTATTGATTTTGTAAAGTGGGAGGTAAGGAACAGTCCATTAAGCACACTTGGCAGGAGGAACTTTGCAGCGGAATATCTTGTAATGGTTATCCCGTATATGTATTATCTGTTGATAGATAAGAAGAAGCAGTGGATATTATACATTCCGCTTGTTTTATCAGTAATTCATCTTATATTTACATTTACGAGGGCAAGTTATATTGCCTTTTTGATATCTGGTGTTGTATTTTTTGTTCTGGCTGGTAAGAGGGTGAATGTTAAGGTAGCGGTGATAGTTTTATTAAGTTTTTTAGTTTTCAGCCAGCCACTATTTTCAGGTATAAAGACATTTGAGAGGGGGACAGTAAAAAGCAGGATGCTTATCTGGAATATAACCTTAAAGATGATAAAGAAGAATCCGATTATGGGGGTAGGACCAGGGAACTTTATTATTACATATCCGTATTATGCAACAGGAGAGGCAGAGGCACTGAGGGGTACATCGTTGCTTGTTGACAGTGTTCACAATGACTATCTTGAGGTATGTGCAGAGGCAGGGATAGTGGGATTTGTGCTATTTTTATATCTTCTTTTTTCTGTCTTTCGGGCATCTTTTGTTTTATACAGGGGCTCAGGCAGGAAAGAAAAACTTCTTATAGCAGGTATTATCTCTTCTATGGTTGCTATATGTGTTAATGCTCTTGCGTCATTTCCATTTAAGAATCCTTCCACCTTGCTGCTTTTCTGGGCAGATGTCTCTTTTATAGGTGGTATATACAGGAAGAGGGTAGGGGAGAAAAAGATAGATGTTTCATATCCATTATTGAAGGCATATATTATAATTTTTGTTATTACGGGGATTGTTTTCAGTTACAGGGGACTTAAGGCAAGCAGATATATGTTTCTGGCAAAGAATACAGGAGGGAACCTATCCCTGCAGTTTGCAGAGAAATCTACGATGTATAATCCTCTTTCTTTTGAGTATACTTTTTTAACAGCAAGAATAGCAATTGCCAGTGGTAACTATGAGAAGGGGTATCAGTATCTTCTTATGGCAAAAAACCTGCATCCTTATAATGATACACTTTATAACAATATGGGACTGGTATATTTTAAAACAGGAAGGATTAAGGAAGCAGAGGAATCATATCTATATGCTCTAACACTTAATCCTTTTATGGCAGATGTATGTAATAATCTTGGTTCTTTATATATTGAAACAGGAAGATATGATGAGGCAATACCATATTTAGAAAAAGCCATTTCGCTAAAGCCAGAATTCTACCTTGCATATTTCAATTTAGGAATGGCATACTATCTAAAAAATGACCATAAACAGGCAGTTAACTATTTCAGAAAAACACTTGAAATAAATCCACAATTCACCCCTGCGGGGATGCTCCTGTTAAAGATAGAAAAATAAAAGAAGTATTGTATAATATACTATGCGTATAAAAATAAATGATGGCTGGAGATTTTTTAAAGGCGATATTGAAAAGGCAGAAGCGCCTGACTGCAATGACAGCTTCTGGCAACAAGTAAAAATTCCCCATGACTGGAGTATAGAAGGTCCTTTTAGTAAAGAAAACTATATACCAGCAGTAATGATAGCAAATCATCTTGAAGGGCGTGCAGATAGTTATCTTCCAAAAGGTATCGGCTGGTACAGAAAAGAAATAGATAAGAGTGGATTAGATTTAAATAGTAATACAGTTTACATTGAGTTTGAAGGTGTCTTCCGCAACAGCACATTATGGATAAACGGCGAAAAGGTTGGTACCCATCCGTGGGGATATACAGGATTTTTCTATAACATCACACCATTTTTGCTCCCAGACAGGCAGACAGATATACTTGCACTCAGGGTTGATGCAAGTGATATGGAAGGATGGTGGTATGAGGGGTCTGGTATATACAGAAATGTCTGGTTAATTGTAAAAAGAAAACTTCATATTTCACCATGGGGCATATTCATTTTTACACCGTATGTTGAAACAAGGAACGCCCTTATTAAACTTGAAATAACAGTTACTAATAGTTCAGATAAACAGGAATCCTTTACCATAATTACAGAAATTATATCACCTGAAGGGAAAGTAATTACATCAGGAAAGACAGAGCATTTCATTGCTTCTTCCATGACAGAGAAATTTTTTCAGGAATACACTGTGAACAATCCTATGTTGTGGTCAACAGAAACCCCCAATCTATATACAGCAAGAACACATATACTTCTCGGGAAGGAAGAGGTTGATGTTGTTGATACGCATTTTGGTATAAGATTTTTTGAGTTTACTCCGGATAGAGGGTTCTTTTTAAATGGTAAGAATCTTCAAATTCGTGGAGGGTGTATCCATCATGACTTTGGAGGGCTTGGATGCGGTCTTCCTGATAGAGCATATGAAAAGACGGTAGAGATGCTTAAGGAAATGGGATGTAATATGATACGGAGTGCACATAACGCTGCTGCTCCTGCTCTGATGGATGCCTGTGATAGGTCAGGGATTCTTTTCTGGGCTGAACATCGTTATCTCGGGCCTGTGGAAAGGTGTGGCACACCACTGAGAGAGATGATACGGAGGGACAGGAATCATCCCTGTATCATTGTGTGGGGCCTTGCAAATACAGCAGGAAGTCCTGATGGAAAACTGACAGAATATCTCAAAACACTTAATTCCATAGCAAAAGAAGAGGACCCTACAAGACCAACAGGGGTTGCCCTTGAAGGTAATGCTGATGCTAATGAAAACGGATTTGCGATGGTAACCGATATTGTAGGATATAATGGCGGTGGTATGGGAATAGTTGACAGGGACCATAGATTATTTCCTGAAAGGAAGATGTTAATCACAGAATTTTCATCGGGGCGTGGTACGAGAGGGATATATGAACCCATAACTGTAAAGTATGATAAGAATAGCACTATTGAAGAATATGGTGATGGCAGGATTATGAAGCACACAGGTGAATATTCAACGATATTCAGGTTGTGTGAACAACACGAGAAGGAATGGGAGCATATTGCTCTTCGTCCATGGCTTGCAGGGGGTATTATGTGGTCAGCCATTGAATATTATGGTGAGACAAAGGGATGGCCATTTGTTACGAGCGAATTTGGTGTGATGGATATCTGCCGCTTTCCCAAAGATGTTTTCTATTATTACAAAAAATTATGGACATCACAACCTGTTCTGCATCTATTTCCCCACTGGACATGGCCGGGAAAGGAAGGGAAATTAATAGATATATGGTGTTATACAAATTGCGATACGGTTGATATATACCTCAATGGAAAGGTACAGAAGGGGATACCTCACTTCCTGCAAAAGGGGACATCCTTCCCGCATCTTTACTGGTCTATCCCTTACGAACCGGGAGTGATAACCGCTGAAGGAAGAATCGGTGGGAAGGTTGTTTGTTATAAAGAAATAAAAACTGCCGGGAAACCAGCAAAGGTAAATGCCATTCCTGACAGGGATTTAATAAAGGCGGACAATGAAGACCTTTCTTTTATAACCATATCTATTGAAGATCAAGCAGGAACGACTATACCATATGCTGATAATGAAATAGAGGTAAGTATTAAAGGAAATGGAAGATTAGTGGCTTTATGTTCAGGCGACCCCTGCAGTCATGAGTCCCCGAAGGGAAACAGAGTGAGGGTATTTAATGGTCTCTGTCTGGCAATTCTCCAGAGTACTTTTAAGGCAGGTATTATAAAATTTGAGGTTTCATCTCCCGGGTTGAAGTCCACCATTATAGATATTAGTTCTTATTGATATTATGGATTATTCAATCCCAGATATAAACAATCTTTCCCGGGATTGGATACTTAGGAATGATTATAGAGAAATATAAAAACAGAGATATAAATATTGCATGTGGGTACGGGTATGGAGATTTTATAATTTCAGGAGAGGTTTATATAATAATAAGTGGTGTTTTTCCAAAGAATAGTAAACAGAGATTATTATTTAAGATTGTTTTGAAAGGGATGGGTTTTAAGATTATCTTCTGGCCCGATGAAATTTGTCAGCCGGAATTTTATATAGAAAACCTACAACAGATGGGTATTGAGGTTGTATATGAAAACCCCATTTAAAAAATACATTAAAAAGTATGGTAAATATATAGATGCAGTATTTATTGCACGTCCACATATCGCTATAAAATACATAAATCTTGTTTTGAAGTATAGTAAAGCAAAAATATTTTATGTTGCCCATGACCTCCATTTTCTTAGAGCAAAAAGAAGGGCATAGATTGAAATTGAGAATAAAGATAGAATTTTGAAGGAGTCACGAAAATTCAAAAAAAATGGAATTTTATGTAATGTCTAAAAGTGATATAGTTTTACTTTTTAGTTCTGTAGAGAAAGAAATAATTCTGAGAGAGAACCCTGATTTTCATGTTGAAATCATTCCCGGTACAATATTGCCATTAAATAAATGCGAAAAAGGATTTAAAGACAGGAGAGATATTATGTTTCTTGGTGGATTTAAACATACACCAAATGAAGATGGTGTTTTGTGGTTTGTTAATGATATCTTCCCTTTTATAAAGCAGAAAATTCCTGATGTAAAATTTATTATTGTTGGAAGTAATCCAACAGAGAAAATTATTAAATTGAGTTCTTTCTGATATTCTCGTTACTGGTTTTGTTGAAGATATAGCAAAATATTTTCAAAATAATAAAGTTTTTGTTGCCCCTTTAAGATATGGAGCAGGTTTTAAAACGAAAATAGCACAGGCATTAAGTTATGGTATTCCAGTGATTACTACCTCTATCGGAGCGGAAGGGATGGGATTAAAAAATAGAGAAAGTGTCCTAATTGGAGATACCCCGAAAGAGTTCGCCCAGAATGTAATAGATGCATATACAAATGAAGAACTCTGGGAAAAATTGTCTCACAAAGGGGTAGAACATGTGAAGAATAACTATACTTTTGATGTTGCCCGAAAGCAGTTAGAAGAGGTTTTAAAGAATGCTATTATAAAGAGATAAATTGTAATAAAAACCAGTAATACTTATATGCTGAAAATAGAAAATCCTGTTAAAAAAATAATTGCTGAAATAATAAATTTCTTTGTTGCAATATTCTTTTTACCGCTCTATCACAAAAAAAATCAATTCCCACAAGATGTTAGAAAAATTTTAGTATTAAGAGTTGACCATATCGGAGATGTTATTATGTCCACAGGGATTTATAGGCATCTTAAGAAGAAATTTCCAGAATCCAAAGTTTCTGTGTTAACAGGAATATGGGGAAAAGAAATTATTGAGAATAACCCATATATTGATGAAATAATTGTTCATAATTGTCCATGGTGGAAAAGAATAAGAGGAGAGGAAGCAGGTTATCTAAAATGGCTTATAAAGGAATTACCAGAAGTTATAAAGAAAATAAAAAAGAAAAGTTTTGATATAGGTATTGATTTAAGAGGAGATTTCAGGCATATCCTATTTTTTCTTTTTCTCGGCAGGGTAAAATATAAAATAAGTTATAACCGTTCGGGCGGCGAATATCTTCTGGAGAGGGCAGTTGATTATGATATAAGTATGCATGAGATTGAAAAGAATTTTAAACTACTTGAAGAAATTGGAATAAAGAATCTTCCTTTTCCTGATAAACAACCGGAGATTTTTCTGAGAGAAGAGGAAAAGGAAAAAGTAGAATCATTTTTAAATAAGAATAAAATTTCTGAAGGTACTCTTAAAGTTGTACTTCATGCAGGTGCAGGTAATAAACTGAGAATGTGGGAAGAAGAAAATTTTGTGCACCTCATAAAAAAAATTTCTGAAAAATATAATACCGTATTTTTTCTTATTGGCGGTAGTGAAGAAAAAAAAATGTATGAGGAAATAATAAGAAAAAGTAGTGGGAATGTTTATAATCTGGCGGAGAAGTTGAATATAAGAGACACAGCTGCGCTAATAGAAAAAAGTAGTATTTTTATAGGCAATGATTCAAGTATGGGACATCTTGCTTCCTGTTTTGATACTCCTTCAATAATTCTTTTCGGTCCCACTAATCCTGAAAGATGTAAACCCTATAATAAAAATCTAAAGGTTATCTATCATAAGTTTCCCTGTTCTCCCTGTCTCCAGATAAAATGTAAAATCACAAAGAGCAAGATTAACAGTGAATGTATGAGCAAGATAAAAGTTGAGGAGGTAATGGATATATTTGCAAAAATGGTAAAGGATATTACCAATTAAGGTTTCTTACCTTTTTCATTCAATGGAAAATAGTCTTCTATATAACAATAAAATCTTCCTTTATAGATTTTTGGTAGAAATTCTCGTACTCTTTTTTTGTTGCCATGTGAATCTGAAATGGACTTGAGGAGGGCAAAACTGATTTAATCTTATTTTTTATTACTCTTCTTTTGTCCCAATCGTCTGGTAAATCTTCTGATATTATAAGTATGTCTATATCACTGTTTAAAGGGTGCCAGTTTCCTCTTACGATTGAGCCAAAAACAATAACTTCCACATCTTTCAAAATCTTTTCTGCCTCTTTTTTTATTTTTAAAGCATAATCCATGTAATCTTCAAAGAACTTTTCTCTTTCCTCTTTTATCTCTTTTAAAATCTGTATATGACTTTTGTTCATAAAAATTTCTCGCCAATCGTTTTTTCTAAAAAGTTTAAAAATTTCTCACAGTTTTCTACTATGTTTTTAATATGATTTTCACTGAACTGTTTTGAAAAATACCTTGAAGTGAAATAGGTATCCTCAAGGTCGCTGAAAAAAATCTCATTTTCATTATAAAATTTTATTATATCTTCACTATCATAAGAATTGGCCAGTTCTTTGATAAGCACCGGGAAGTAATATGTTTTGGGCCAATCCCCTATCTTCTTCCCGATTAGATATTTAACCCACATCTGTATTGCCTGTTCAAAATCAAAAGCAGATAGGTTAAATCTTTTCTTTTCAAAATCCTCAAAACCCCTTTCCCAGAATTCTTTTGCCCTTTCCTTCATAAATTCAAAGTTTTCCATACTTTTATTATATCAGAATTTAAAGAACTGATAAAATTTAAAATAGATGGTATAATAAAAAATAAGAAAAATATGAAGATAGGGATAGTGGGGACAAGGGGAGTGCCTGCGAGATATGGGGGATTTGAGACCTGTGCAGAAGAATTAAGTGTTGGCCTGGTAAAAAGGGGGCATAAGGTCCTTGTTTCATCCAGAAGATATTTATATCCTGAAAGGGCTATATCATACAAGGGAGTTTCTTTATGTTATCCGCCGAGTATTCCCGGTAAGATAACAGATACATTTTCACATACATTTTTCAGTATTCTCCGCATAATTCTGTGGTCTCCTGATGTTATGCTTATCTTTAACTCTGCTAACAGTCCGCTTGCTGTTATCCCTAAGTTATTCGGGGAAAAGGTTGTTATAAATGTTGATGGTTTAGAGTGGAAGAGGGCAAAGTGGGGAAAGGTAGCAAAGATGTATTATAAGTTCGCCGAGTTTTTTTCGTCTGTTATTGCTGATGTGGTTGTCTCAGATGCTAACGCAATAAAGGACTATTATTTAAGAAAGTATGGTAGAGAAAGCGTTTATATCCCTTATGGCGCACCAGATATTGAAAAGAAAAAGCCAGAGATATTGAAAAGGTATGGACTGGAACCGTATGGATATTTTTTTATAGCAAGCCGTCTTGAACCGGAAAACCATCAGGATATGGCTGTAGAGGCATTTCAGCAGGTTAAAACAGATAAACTTCTGGTCATTGCAGGGAGTGCTAACTGGAAAAGTCCCTATGTTAAAAGGTTGAAAGAGAAAAAGGATAAAAGGATTGTCTTTTTAGGTCCTGTATATGAGCCAGGTTATGTGGAGGAATTGCATAGCAATGCCTATGCTTATATCCATGGGAATGAGGTGGGAGGGACAAATCCTGCCCTGTTAAAAGCAATGGGTAGTGGTAATTGTGTAATTGCACTTGATGTTCCATTTAACAGGGAGGTCTTAGGTGATGCAGGTCTTTACTTTAAGGATGTAATGGAACTAAGCAAATCCTGCCCTGTTAAAAGCAATGGGTAGTGGTAATTGTGTAATTGCACTTGATGTTCCATTTAACAGGGAGGTCTTAGGTGATGCAGGTCTTTACTTTAAGGATGTAATGGAACTAAGGAGGAACATTGAGTTTTTACTTAAAAATCCGCAGGTTCTGAACTCTTTACGGGCAAAGGCAAAAGAAAGGGCAAGAAGCTTATACAGATGGGAAAATGTTGTTGATAAATACGAGAAAGTTTTTATGGGACTTTTATATGGGAAAAAGAAAAGTTCTGATATTATTTGATGGGCTCATAATCTTTGTATCTTTTTTACTCGGTTATTATTTCAGATTTTACTCAGGACTTTTTTTGTATAAGGGGATACCTTCCATCCATTTTTATCTTAATATCACCCTTTTTGCAGTTGTTATATATCTTATAGTTCTTACATCTTTTGGTGTGTACACAGAGCGGCTATTTCCAAATTTTATAAAAGAGTTTGCGTTGCTTATTCAGTCCACCTTCTGGATGGTGATTATCCTTACAGCAGGGATGTTCTTTTACAGGGGATTTGCATATTCCAGATTGGCTGTGGGTTTTGCAGTTCTCTTCTCCTTTCTCCTTCTCTGGATTTCTCATTATGCTTTTGTGAAGACGGAATTCAATAAAGAAAAAAAACTTCTTCTTATAGGGCAGGGGAAGCAGATAAGTTCCATAATAAAAAGAATTAATATACATTACCCGTTTATAAAGATAGACATTCTTCAAGAGTTCAAGGATGACCTGATAGAGGACAGGTTAAATAAAAATGCATATTTTTCTGTCATTGCCACCCCTAAAAACTACTCAGAGAACCTTAATCTTACCCGGATAGCAGAACAAAAAGGAATCCATCTTTATCTTGTCCCTGAGATATACCAGTTTCTTTACTCCGGGGCGATGGATGATATAGATGGTCTTCCTCTGCTTGTTACAGGAAGAATACCTGTTGAGAGATTTCCCAATGGTATATTAAAAAGGGCACTGGATATAACAGCAGGAGGTATACTTTTTCTTCTTTTCTGTATACTGCTTCCCCTATTCTGCCTTTTTATTATTGCAGATTCAAAAGGACCCGTTTTTTCAGACAGCAGAGGATAGGATATAATGGCAGGATATTTAAGATATATAAGTTCAGGACAATGAAGATAGTGGAAGGGGATAGAAGACCGTTTACAATTCCTGATGATAGCCGTATTACTAAAACAGGCAGGGTATTAAGACGGTATAACATTGATGAGATGCCACAGATATTTAATATCCTTGATGGAGATATGTCTCTTGTAGGCCCGAGGCCAATCTCAATAGAAGATAAATTTTTGATGGAACAGGACTATTTCAATCTGCGGTTGAGAGTAAAGCCAGGACTTACTGGCTGGGCGCAGATTCACGGCTTGAGGGGAGGACATATTGAGCCGGAAGAAAGGGTTCAGTATGACCTTTATTACATTGAAAACTGGAGTATCTGGCTGGACATAGCAATTATTTTACTTTCACCGGGTGCAGTCCGTAATGCATTTTGAAAGGAAGGAAGAGTATGAAAAAACAGAGGAAAACAAATACAGCTGATATCTATAAACTCTATAAGACAGTTGCGCTTTTTATCTTTCTTTTTATAGGTCCACTTATCCTTTTTAAGCCCGCCTATGATTATACCCTGATAAAAAATATTACGGGCTATATCTTTTGCATACTTCTTCCAGTTGTTTTTATCTTTGATAGAAAAGAGTTTGCAGCAAATAGTAAGGTCTTTATTATCATTCTGTTTTTTGCAATCTGGCTTCTTGCCTCTTCTTTTATTGCTCCCTTTGGATATGGTGCCTCGCGGGCGCTGGAAGATTATCTTCTATATCTTTTAATCTTTCTTGTTGCCCTGAATATAAAGTTAGAGAAGAACGATATTTATCTATGGATATCCTCAGGTTTTGTCGCATCTATAATTGCCCTTGGGAATTTTATAGGACCGAGAAGGTATGTGGTCTCAACCTTTGGCAATCCTAATTTCTTTGCAGGTCATATCCTGATGGTTTTTTCACTTACCTGTGCGCTCTACTTTTTCCAGGGTAATAAGAAGAGTGAAAGATATTTATTTCTTATCTGCGCCATTTTATTTCTTTTCAGTATTATTGCAACAAGGTCAAGGGCTGCTATTCTTGCATCCCTCTTTGGTATATCCACTGTAATGTTTCTATCTATTAAAAGAAATGGGATAAAAAAATGGGCTGGCTATATACTGCTTTTTATGACATCTGTTTTTTTATCACCGCGATTTTATCACTGGCTGATTGCAGATATAAGGTGGTATATATGGAGAGGGGCTTTTAAAATGATAAAGTTAAAACCAGTTACAGGATGGGGACTGGGAAATTTCCCATTTTTCTATCCATATTACAGGATAAGGGAGTATTTTTTACAGGTGGAATCCACACCTGTAACAACACAGGTCCACAATGAATATCTCCATATATGGGTGGAGACAGGACTGCTTGGACTTATTCTTTTTCTGGGCATAATTTTTATTATTATGGCTGGACTTCGTAAAAAGGAATTCCATAGGGACTTTGATGAGGTATGCATCAATGGATGTATAGCAGGAATTTCTGCTGTATTAATAGATAACATATTCTCAACAAACTTAAGAAATCCTTCAACTTCAATGTACTTCTGGTTTCTGTTAGGGGTCTCTGCCGGCTATATTAAGGATAAGGAACAGATAAGTTTCAGGTTCTCCAGATACCTGTGGTATTGGACAGCAATAGTTTCTTTTGTAATGTGTGTATTTACCTCCTTTTACAGGATTATGCCCGATATATATTTTAAAAGAGGGGTCTGGGCGAAGGAGGATGGAAATCTGAAAGAGGCAATAGAAAACTATTCAATAGTATGTTCTGTAAATCCTTATAATTATGAGGTATGGTATAAACTTGCCTTTGCTTATGGAGAGTCCGGACAGTTAGATAAGGCAGAGGCAATTTATCTAAAAATAAATAATTTTTTGTTTCCTCACTATGCAAAGACAGATGCCAACCTTGGAACTGTATATCTTAAGAAGGGTAATTATTCAAAGGCAATTTATTATTATAGATGGGCTGAGTGGTTTAATCCTTATGATATAGATGTCCTTTGTACTATGGCTTCAATAAATATTATGTTTTTGAATAATATACCTGAAGCGGTCTCTTATCTTGACAGGGTCTTGACAATAGACCCCAAAAACGAGTATGCTAATAGGGTTAAAAATTTATTGAAGGCAGAAGGGAAGATATAAAGGAGATAGGAAAATGGGTAGAATATGTGAGATATGCGGAAAAAGGAGTAAGGCAGGAAATAGCAAAAGCCATTCAAATGTAAAGACCAGACGTGTATGGAAACCAAATATCCAGACAATTCTTACTGAGATAGGCGGCAAGAGAAAACGGATAAATGTATGTGCAAAGTGTCTAAAGGCAGGGAAAGTTAAAAAAGCAGTTCCAGTAACACCTCAGGAAGGATAAATCTTCTTTACTTTCAGTACTATCCTGTAAAGATTATTATGCTTACGGACAGATGGTGTATAGAGAATGTCTATCTTTTCTGTACTGCTAAAGCTTTTTTCTGTGCCAGAAAAGACGGCTTCATATATGGCATCTTGTTTCTTTAACCAGAAGCTCCCTGTATCCTCACTGTTCCGCACAGACACCTTCTTGAAATGGACATCTTTGCACAGGAAGACAGGTTCAGGATTGCCTTTACCAAATGGCTCCAGGTAATTCATCACCTCTTCTATCATAGCAGGAGTGATATCTCTGATATCAAGGATACAATCATAGTGTGTCTCTTTATTTTCTATATTCCACTCTATTGTTTCCCAGAAGGACCTTATCTTTGGGATATACTTCTGGTCGCATTTAAATCCCATTGCTCCTCTGTGGCCGCCTAATGAATCCATATATTTGTTCAGTGGTTTTAATGTTTCGTAAAGATTACAATTTTCAGGTGCCCTTATAGAACCCTTTAAAAAATTGTTTGAGGGACATCCTACAAGAAAAGGTCTCTTATATTCTCTTACCAGCCGTGAAGCAATAATGCCACACATTGACGGTGAAAAATTTTTTGATATAACAAAGCCACTTTCTAACTCACCCTTTTTTATCTTATCCATTGCTTTTGCTACCATCTGGTATCTTTTCCTATCCATCTGTTCCATCTCTTCAACTATTCTTTTGATATAACGGTCGTCCTTTTCCATAAACAGATTCAGAGCAACATCCGGTTTTCCAAATCTGCCGGGGGCGTTAAGCAGTGGAATTATTCTCATTGAAATATCCTTTAGATGCAGAGGAAGATTGAGATTTTGTTTTTCAATAAGAAATGCAAGCCCCTTGATTTTTGTAAAAGGCATCCTGCGGAGCCCTTCTTTTACAAAGATTCTGTTTTCTCCTGTTAAAGGAAGGGAGTCCGCAATAATGGATAGAGATACCACCTCAATAAGGTCGTGTATCCTTTCTTCTTTTAATCCAGGAAGTAAAAACTCCATCCCTTCTATAAACTTATATACAATACCAGCACCACTTAAGCTTTCTGTTCCGTCAGGCCATTTCTTTTTCATCCAGGGATTTACATATATATGAAAGTCAGAGAGTTTAGATGTCTCTCCTATGTGATGGTCAAGGATTATAGTCCTTATTCCGCAGTCCCTTGCTTTTTTGAGGGCAGGGTAAGAAGAAATTCCACAGTCCACAGAGATTAAGAGTGAATATCCATCTTTTGCCAGTTCCTGTATAAGTGTCTCTTCTATCTCATAGTCCTCATCTAACCTGTGGGTAAGGCGGAATGAAAAGGTTGCACCTACTACTTTAAGCAGATTTAAAAGGAGAAAAGCAGCACAGACACCATCAGTATCTCCATCTCCATATACAAATATCTTCTCTTTCCTGAATATGGCTTTTTTCAGTGTCTCACAGGCGTCTTTAAGGTCAGGTATAAGGAATGGTTCAGAAAGGCTGGAAATCCCATTATAAAGGAAGTTCACCATAGCCCTTTCTGTTTTATATCCTCTGGATGAAAGTATTTTTTTTACCAATGGTGGTATGTGGTATTTTTCCATTATTGCTACTTCTGTGAGGTCACACGGATTTTGACCCCTGCCTCATTCAAAAGTTCAGCGGCTATTTTATCCGGGTAAGTATCTTTTATTACAACCTCTCTTATTCCTGCATTTATAATCATCTTTGCGCATACACTGCAGGGATGACAGGTGACATACAGTATACTTCCTTTAATGGAGACACCATGATATGCTGCCTGAATGATGACATTCTGTTCTGCATGCAATCCCCTGCACAGCTCATGTCTTTCTCCCGAGGGCACCTTCATCTTTTCTCTTATGCAACCCACTTCTTTACAATGGGGTATTCCTGAAGGTGCTCCATTGTAGCCAGTTGCAAGTATTCTTTTTTCTTTTACAAGAACTGCTCCCACATATCTCCTCAGACAGGTGGAACGGCTGCTTACAAGTTCAGCAATTGCCATAAAATACTCATCCCAGTCAGGACGATGGATAGATGGGGAATTCACGGGCAAACCTCCTTACCTTTTTAGCAATATCTTTTAAAACCTTTTTATTTTCTCTGTTTTTCAGTGTTTCATCCATCCAGTCAGCAATAAGCGCCATATCATCTTCTTTCATCCCTCTGCTTGTAATAAGAGGAGTTCCAATTCTTAGCCCGCTGGTAATTGATGGTGGATGTGGGTCATATGGAATAAGATTTTTGTTTGTTATTATGCCAACATCTTCAAGTAGTTTTTCATATTCATCCCCGGTTATTCCCTTATTTCTCAGGTCTATTACAAAGAGATGGTTATCCGTCCCTCCACTTACAATCCTGTAGTTTCTGTTTTTAAATTCTTCACATAATCTTTTACAGTTCTTGATAATCTGTTTCTGATATTTAAAAAAGTCAGGGCTCATTGCTTCTTTAAAAGCAAGTGCTTTTGCTGCTATTATATGCATAAGCGGACCACCCTGAATACCCGGAATTATGGAACTATCAAGTTTATTACTGTATTCCTGCTTACAGAGAACCAGTCCTCCTCTTGGGCCTCTCAGTGTCTTATGGGTGGTGGAGGTAACAAAGTCAGCAAGATGCACAGGAGAGGGATGAAGATTTGCAACGACCAGTCCTGCAATATGTGCTATATCTGCAAGTAGATATGCATTAACTTCACGGGCGATACTGTAAAATCTTTGAAAGTCAATAATACGGGAGTAGGAACTTGCACCACAGATAATCATCTTCGGTTTCTCTTTCAGTGCTATCTCCCTGACCCTGTCATAGTCAATTGTTTCTGTATCTCTATCCACATTGTAAAAAACGGACTGATAAAATATTCCTGAGAAATTAACCTTCAGTCCATGGGTGAGATGACCACCTGCAAGCATATCCATTGCAAGAATTTTATCCCCTGGCTTAAGAACAGAAAAATATGCAGCCATATTTGCCTGACTTCCTGAATGTGGCTGGACATTGGAATGTTCTGCACCAAATAACATACAGGACCTTTTAATGGCTAATCTCTCAACCTCATCAACAAATCTGCATCCACCGTAATACCTTTTTCCTGGATAACCCTCTGCATACTTATTTGTAAATATAGACCCCATTAGTTTCAGCACATTCCTGCTGACTATATTTTCTGAAGGGATAAGCCCGATGGTGTCTCTCTGTTTTTCCTGTTCGCAGATGAGGGCATTATAAAGTTCTTTATCAATATCTTTAAGCATCTTCAACCTCCACAATTGGTATTAACGAAAAGTCCGCAAAGAGAAGGAACAGGTCATTAACTTTTTTCAATAATGCCAACCTGTTATTTCTTATTTTTTCATCTTCACACATAACAAGGACATCGTCAAAAAATCTATCAATTATATCACGCCACCTGCCTAATTGTTGAAGAAAGTCCTTGTAATTTCTGGTTTTACTGTCAAGTAGTTCTGCTATTGTAAGGTTTTCTTTATAAAAATGATATAGTTCTTTTTCTGTTTCTTCCACAAGTAATACCTCTTCAAAGTCCCCCGGTGAAATGCCTTTTTCCTTTGCCTGTTTCAGGATATTGGCAACACGGATGAAGGGGACAAGTATATTTTTTGCTGAACCGGTTTTGAAAAAGTTTTCAAGGGCATCTATCTTTTCCCTCAGGATTACAAGGTTTTCCCCATCTACTGCCATAACTGCCTTTCTGATACCTGGAGAAATGCCTTCACCTGCAAACAGGTTATCAACACGCTGTAAGATAAAGTCCATTATCCTGTCTTCTCCCTCGGGAGAATATGCACCAAAAATTTTCAGGGTCTCGCCAATAACCTTTCTTAATGGAAAGAGCAGTTTTCTGTCCCATATTATTTCAATCAGGCCGTTGGTGGTCTTTTTAAGTCCATAAGGGTCTCCACTGCCTTTTATCTCCATATTATCCAGCAGAAAACCGCATATTGTCTCAATCCTTATTATAATGGAAGATATGGCTGCTTCCTTCGTTTGAGGAAGTTTATCTCCACTGTATCTGGGCCAGTAGTGCTGTTCAATCCCTGATGCAACCGTTTTATTATATCCGTTTTTCTCTGCGTAGATTCTGCCTATAACCCCTTCCAGTGAAGGAAACTCTGTGACCATTAAGGTTGGCAGGTCATTTTTACAGAGAGAGATGATACTATAGATGTTTTCCTTTTCTTCATCACTTAAGTCAAGATAGTCGGTCAGTATGCCATATATCTTTTTAAGTCGTTCAATCCGTTCATACATACTCCCCCACTTAGGATGATATGTGATATTTTTGAGGTCCTTCGTATAACTGGCAAAATTCACCTTTAGGTCCTTTTCTATAAAAAATACAGCATCCTCCATTTTTGCATATAGAACATCCTGATAGTTATTTTTTATCTCATCTCCGCCTGTTCCATCAAAAACAGCTATATATCTTTTGTCCAGACATCCATCCCTGTTTGACAGGGGGATACCATTAAGTTTCATTATCACTGCACTTACTATCTCCTGTGGGATTTCCATATATTCTTCTTTCAATTTACAGACCTCCACGACCGGATATTCTACCAGAGAGACGACCTTTCTTAAAAGTTCTTCATCAAACACCAGACCCTTAACACCTGTTTTTCTATGTATTTCTGCTTTGACAAATTCAAAACGGACATCAGGGTCAAACATAACAAATTTTTTAAGAACCCGGTCCATGTAATCAGAAGGGCTTAAGACCTTAAATTTAGCAGGAGCAAGGATTCTATGTCCACAGGAGAATCTTCCACTTTTCACCCCGCCAAGAGAGATATTTATTACTTTTTTCCCATAGAGCAACAATATCCACCGTATGGGTCTTAAAAACCTGAAGTTCCCTCCATTCCACTTCATTCCTCTTGGTATCTCCAATCTTTTTATGCTCTCTTCTAATATCTCTCCCAGTACCTCAGAGATTTCCTTTCCTTTTTCGTATTTCACAAAAGCAAGGACCTTCTTACCCTTCCTTTCTCTGATAAGAAGATGGTCAACGCTTATATTATGTGAAGTGGCAAACCTTTCTGCTACTGATGTAAAGTGTCCATTTTCATCAAGTGCTATCTCTGCGGGAGGGCCATATATTTCAGTTGTGATAGGCCGTTGTTTTGAACCAACACTTTTTATATATATAACCAGCCGTCTTATGGTATAAAAAAATCTCACTCCTCCATACTCAACCCTGTATTCATCAAGTAATGAAGTAAAGATTGGTATCCACTGTTCTCTGAAATAATCCCCTGCCCAGGAAGGAAGGTCTTCACAACCAATTTCTATTATAATGTCTTTATTTTTCATTACAATTCCTCTGGGGTTAATTTTTTATTATACCTAATTTTGCTCTTCTCCACAACAGGAAAAAATAAAAGGCAACTGATAGAACAAGTAAGATATGGACAAGCCAGACACCGAAAAATACAGGGAGTTTGCCTGCTTTTGCAAGTGTAAGTCCGGAGGAGAATATACCGTAGCATATAAAAGACAGGAATATAGAAAGCCCCAGGACAAATACTCGGGAAATTTTATGTTTTATATAAAAGAAAGGCACAAGTATGAAAAGAAGGAACATATTCAAAAGCGGATAGGCAAATCTTTCTTGAAAGGCACTTTCAAGATATACAGGTAATATATTGAGTTTTTTCAGTTCAGACATCATCTTTTTTATCTCTTTATAGGAAAGTTCATTTATATCCCGTGATGTTTCAGCAATAATATCAGGTTCAAGCATAATAGAAAGAATTCTGCTTTCAAAGTCCTCAGAATTTTTTAGATGGCCTGTATTGTCAAAATGCCATAACTTACCTTTTTTGAAAAGCCAGTTTCTATTTCCAATATATACAGCACCTGTTGCATTTACAGTAATAATTTCACCATTTTCAAGTATCTCTGAAAACTGTATCTTGACAAAATTAGAAGGAGGTATAAATTTTTCACTGTAGAGGAGATATCTCTCGGTTGAAAAACTCAATATCTCTATTTCTTTCCTGTCTTCTATCTTACGCAGGAAGAATGGAGCGGAGAAATTTTTGATGTAAAAGACACATCCTGAAATGATAAATCCACAGATAAACAGGACTTTTAATATACTTACAGGTCTTATCCCTGAAAACTCAAGGACCCTTACCTCTCCGTATTTTACCATCTCTCCGAGTAAAAACATACTGCTTAAAAATGTGAGGACAGGGGAGATTTCAACGAAGATAGATGGTAGTTTATAGATTGGCTTCAGGATAGTGAACCTGCCTCCATGTTTCATAATGGAATAGGTATTGTCAATAATCTCTATGAAAAAAAATAGCAGAAGAAAAGAGATGCTTACCAGTAAAAACAGTCTTAAAAAAGTAAATGCAGTATATCTTGTTTTTATGCTCATTTTAAAAATCCCCATACTATAAGCAAAATAAATACAGGTAGCCAGATAAATAAAGACAGCCCTGTTTTATAAGAAAGCATCTCTCCAAAAACCACCAGTTGGAGAAAGAGTAGTGCTATGCCTCCACCAATGCCTATATGAAGCAATCTGCTTTCCTGTTGTAATCTTATGCCAAGTGATGTACCTATAAGAACAAAAACAATCGGGATAACAGAGAAGACAATCCTTTTTTGTATTTCTATCCTTTCTCTTATACCGTTGCTGGAAAGTAAATCATAGAGACGCATTTCAGAGACCCTTGGTTTTATGGTCTCTCTTGCACCAAAATTATGGGGCAGTGTTAATACGAACCTGTAATTAGCAAAGTCAAGTTTTGATATTGTCTGGACAGAGTCATAGATGATAAGAAACCCATTCCGCAGGTTGAATATCATCTGGTTGGTATCAGGACTGTAGTTTACCGTACCACCTTCCGCCTTTAAAAAATGCGTTTTTCCCATCTCCTTATAGGTAATAGAGATATTCTTCATTCTATAGGATGGCCTTATCTTTTCAATATAGATAGTAATACCCGGTATCTCTGTGGTTATATTTTTTTCCTGCAAGAGAGAAAGCGGGTTTTTAAACTGAAGGAGATATACCATCTCCCGCCTTTTATAACTCATTTCAGGTAGAAGAAAAAAGTTAAAAAGAGAAAGGAATATAGAGCCGATAAAGGCAGAGATAAGAAGTACACCCATCAGCCTGTGTGGATTGATTCCGGAGGTAGAGAATATCAATATCTCTCTGTCTATTGTAAGGCGAGAGAAAAGAGAAGAAGATGCATAGAGAAAAGAAAGCGGTATGATATATAAGAAAGAAGAAAACAGGGTAAGGAGAAAAATAAAGAATACAACTACAGGATAGAAGGTGCCCTTTACAATGATTTCAATTATCTGAAATATGGCATCAAGCGAAAAGATAAAGATTGTAATGCCTACAGCGAAAAGAAAATTTATAAAGAACTCCTTGCTTATGTAACGGGTCTTAATTTTTATTTCCATCACCATTATTGTAAAATATTAATCCAATTATGTCTATCAATAAAATCCTGAATATTTTCTGGGGTGCAAGATGTATGGGATGTAAAAGCCCATCTATGCTTAACAGATATGGATTTTGCAGGGAATGTGAAGAGCGGATGATATATATGGAAAATTATAATGATGCAGAGGTCTTTCATATTCTTAGGTATGATGGACCTGTAAAAGAAGCCATATATGGATTGAAATACCACAGGAAAAAATATTATGGAAAAAGGTTTGCTTTACTTATCCACGACTTTATCATTAACAGCAATATAGATGATTTTGATGTAATAGTCCCTGTACCACTTCACTGGAGAAAAGAGTTTTTCAGGGGATTTAATCAGTGTGCTGTCATTGCTTTTTATCTTTCAAAACTAATGGGAAAGAGATATCTTTCAGGAGTGCTTGTTAAATATAAAAATACTCCTTCACAGACAGCAATGGATAAGACAGGAAGGGAAAAAAATGTTAAGGGAAGTTTTGCTATAAGGAAGAGGCATCTTATAAAAGATAAAAAGGTTCTTCTGATAGATGATGTTTATACATCAGGGGCAACGACACAGGAAGCAAAAAAGACACTATTGAAAAATGGTGCAGAGAAGGTGATAGTCCTGACTATAGCAAAGGCATAAAAAAATTTGCTTATTTTCAAAAATAAGGTATAATTATTATTCAACCATTTTCAATTTTAACAAAAGGAGGAGAGGATGGTTAAGATAGGAGTTAATGGCTTTGGAAGGATAGGAAGGTTGGTATTGAGGGCGGCTATAGAGAAGAACTTCCCTGAGATAGAGTTTGTGGCGTTTAATGACATAACTGATGCGAAGACCCTTGCCCATCTTTTTAAGTATGATTCTAACTATGGTATCTATCCGGGTAAGGTTGAGGCAAAAGAAGGGGCAATTGTGGTGGATGGAAAAGAATATAAGGTGTTTGCAGAGAAAGACCCGAAAAATCTTCCATGGAAGTCACTTGGAGTGGATATTGTGGTGGAATCAACAGGTCTTTTTACTGAAGCAGCAAAGGCAGCAGCCCATATTGAGGCAGGAGCAAAGAAGGTAGTCATTTCTGCACCTGCAAAGGGCGAAGATGCAACGATTGTAATGGGGGTTAATGAGGATATGTATGACCCGAAAAAGCATAACATAATCTCAAATGCCTCCTGTACAACTAACTGTCTCGCTCCTATGGCAAAGGTTCTTGATGATACATTTGGAATAAAAAGGGGCCTTATGACCACCATACATGCCTATACAAACGACCAGAGGATTCTTGATGCACCACACAAGGACCTGCGCAGGGCAAGGGCAGCTGCACTTTCTATGATACCGACAACAACAGGAGCTGCAAAGGCAATAGGTAAGGTCATCCCATCTCTCAATGGTAAGATGAATGGGCTTGCTATCAGGGTGCCAACCTCTTCTGTTTCTCTTGTGGACCTTGTTGTTGAACTGGAGAAGCCAGCGGATGAAAAGACAATAAACGCTGCCTTTAAATCAGCAAGTGAAGGGAAACTTAAGGGAATACTGGAATACTGTGATGAACCACTTGTATCAAAGGACTTTTTCAAAAATCCCCATTCCTGTATCTTTGATGCCCTCTCAACCTATATTATTGAAGGGACAATGGTAAAGGTAATGGGATGGTATGATAATGAATGGGCTTACAGTTGCAGGGTGGTTGACCTTATAAGGTATATGGTGAAAAGGTAAGGAGGGGAAGATGGAACTCCAGACAATAGAAGGTAAGGATTACAGGGGCAAACGTGTTTTTTTAAGGGTTGATTTTAATGTCCCTGTGGAAAATGGAAAGGTAGCAGATGATACAAGGATAAAGGCAGCCATTCCAACCATAGAATATCTTCTAAAACAGGGAGCTTCTCTTATTATTGCTTCTCACCTTGGCAGGCCTAAAGGGAAGGTTGTTCCTGAAATGAGTTTAGGAATAGTGGCTAAAAGGTTATCAGAACTAATAGGTAAGGAAGTAAGATTCATACAGGACTGTGTGGGTCCCGAAGTGAAAAAGGTATCCGAGTCGCTCAAGCCAGGAGAAATTATTCTACTTGAAAATGTAAGGTTCCATAAGGAAGAGGAGGAGGGTGATGAAAAATTTGCACAGGAACTTGCTTCCCTTGCTGATTGTTACGTGAATGACGCCTTTGGCACCTGTCACAGGGAGCATGCATCTGTATATGGGATAACAAAGTTTTTCAAAGATGTAGCGGCAGGTTATCTTATAGAGAAAGAGACCGCTGCCCTTTCAAAACTTCTTGAAAATCCTGAAAAGCCATTCCTGTTGATTCTTGGAGGGGCTAAGGTGGCAGATAAGATAGGGATGGTGAAAAACCTTCTTGACAAGATAGATACTTTTATTACAGGTGGTGTTATGGCTTACACATTTATAAGGGCAAAAAACTGGGAGATAGGCAATTCAAAAGTGGAAGAAGATGCCATACCACTTGCCAAAGAGATTATTAAGGAGATAAATAAGAGGCATTTAGAGTTTCATACACCTCTTGACCATATCATTGCTGATAAGATAGCAGCCGATGCACACTATTTTGCTACAGAAAGGGGTACAGTTCCCCCTAACTGGATAGGTGTGGATATTGGGCCGCAGGCAATTGAGGAATACACCGACTGTATAAAAAGAGCGAAGACCATCTTCTGGAATGGCCCTATGGGGATATATGAGATAGAACCATTTTCAGCAGGAACTGTTGCCCTTGCGAAAGCAATAGGTGAAACAGAGGGTGTTTTTTCTGTAATAGGTGGGGGCGACTCTGCCGCTGCTGTAAATAAGGCAGGAGTTGCAGATAAGATATCGCATATCTGTACAGGTGGTGGTGCCTCCCTTGAGTTTCTTGAAAAGGGGACATTGCCCGGGATAGAGGTCTTAAAAAGGTAATATATAGATAAAACAGCCCCCTCGCATAGAAAGAGATGGATGAAAGAGCGAGGGGTAAAGGAGAAATAGATGAGGAAGAGTTTGATTGCAGGAAACTGGAAGATGTATAAAACACCAAAGGAATCAGTTGAGTTTGTGAAGGGACTAAAAGGAGCCATAAAAACATATAGTGATAGGGATATTCTTGTATGCCCTCCCTTTACATCTCTTATTCCTGTCTTTGATGAATTAAAAGGGACATCCATAAAACTTGGAGCGCAGAATGTCTTTTTTGAAGATGAAGGTGCCTTTACAGGAGAGATTTCTCCAAAGATGCTAAAAGAGATAGGGGTTGAATATGTTATATGTGGACATTCCGAAAGAAGGAATATCTTTGGAGAGACAGATGAGATAATAAATAAAAAGGTTAAAAAGACCGTATCTGCTGGAATGACGGCTATTCTTTGTGTGGGAGAGAAACTGGAAGAGAGGGAAAAGGGAGAGACATTCAATGTGATTAAAAGGCAGGTTGAAAGGTGTTTAGATGGCATTAAAGAAACTGAAGGTATTGTCATTGCCTATGAACCTGTCTGGGCTATAGGAACGGGGAAAAATGCAACTCCAGAGCAGGCAGAGGAGGTTCATTCTTTTATAAGGGGTATAATTGAAAGACATTATGGAAAAAACTCTGCAGAGGATATAATAATACTTTATGGGGGTAGTGTAAAGCCGGAAAATATTGATTCATTAATGGCTCAGAAAAATATTGATGGTGCTCTTGTAGGTGGAGCCAGTTTAAAGTTAGATTCTTTTTTAAGGATAGTGGACTACAGGTAAAGGGGGGAAGATGTATCTCGCATTATTGATTTTCCATATTATTGTTTCACTGCTTCTTATAGGGGTGGTTCTGTTACAATCAGGGAAAGGTGCCTCTCTTTCAAATATATTTGGAGGTGGAGGAATGGAGACGGTCTTTGGTGCGGAGACATCTGTCATATTAAACAGAATAACATCTATCCTTGCAATTATATTTATAATCAACTCCATTCTCCTTGCTACTCTGCCGGGAAAGTTGACCACGAGAAGTATCCTTCAACAGGAGATACAGAAGGAGCAGCCCATTCTTCCCCCTGCTTCTCCCGGGCATTCACAAAACTAAGCCAGGTTTTATGAACAAACTAATAGAACTTCCTGAAAAAGGCAGGGTGGTATTTTTAGGTGATACCCATGGGGATTACAAAACAACCCGTATGGTCATAAAGGGATTTATCAACAAAAAGAAACATTATATCGTTATGCTTGGTGACTATGTGGATAGAGGAGAGAGTTCAAAGGAAAATATAGATTTTTTGCTTGAAACACGAGAAAAGCATAAGAATCTTATAATGCTTGCAGGCAACCATGAGATGTTTTTTATAAGAGAGTGCAGCCCTTCAAATTTCTGGGACTCTCTTTCAAAGGAAGAGAAAGAGTATTACAGGGATGTTTTTTCAAAACTTCCCCTTGCTGTTTCAGGGCAGGGGTTTTTAGCATTGCATGGAGCACTACCTGATGTAGAGAAGATAGAGGACATAGATGCCATACAACCGGGTGATGAAAACTGGCTCAAGGTTATATGGGGTGACTTCAGGGATAAGCCCGGAGAATATCTTGGGAGTTTTCTCGGGAGACCAAAGTTCGGGAGGGACTATTTTTTCAGGGTAATGGGCATCCTCAAAAAAAATGTTCTTATCCGTGGACATGACCCGGTTGTTCCTGAAAGAATCTTTGATAACAGGTGTTTAACCCTATTTACATCTTCTGCTTATGGCCACAGAAAGATAGCCATACTTGATTTAGAAAAAGAGGTTAAGACCATAGATGATATTGATATAATACCCATTGACCCTGCTGATATTTAGGTGTCTCGGAATTTCAATAATTCCGAGACACAAAGTGGTTGTTTTTTTAAATCTATAAGGTTTTTGAAAAGAAAAGAGTTAAGATATTCGTAAGGGGTTTCAGGGGAAACATTCCCCTGAATATCTTGATATGAAAAGACAAGATTTTGGTGGATACAAATTAGAAGAAGTCATAGGTGGTGGTATGTACACCAAGGTTTACAGGGCGCACTCTGCCCTTGCCAGACCAATCTATGGTGATACAGTAGCGATAAAGATACTATATCTGAAAGGAAGTTTTCGCGAACGCGCAAAACTTATAAGCCAGTTTGAAAGAGAGGCAGAGATAGCAATAGGACTGAACCATCCCAATATAGTAAAGGTTTATAACTTTGGGAAATATCACAACCAGTATGCGATAATTATGGAGTATATAAATGGAACAAACCTGAAAGAGATGCTTTATCAGAGAGATAAACTACCCCTTAATATTCTTATTAAAATACTCTATGAAGCAGGGCAGGGGCTCTCTCATATTCATAAGAACAATATAGTCCATAAGGATGTAAAGCCAGATAATATCCTTGTATCAGAAGACCTTTCTATTGTTAAGATAACCGACTTTGGCATAGCAAAACTTCCAGGTAAACTATGGCAGAAGGATATATTTCCCAAAGGGGGCACTGTTACGAAATACGGAACTATTTCCTATGTTGCCCCAGAACAGGCACAGGGAAATGCATCTTTTTCTTCTGATATATACAGTTTTGGTGTTACTATTGATGAGGTAATAACAGCAAAGGTTGAGGTTCCTGATGAGCCGGAAAAAAACCAGGAGGACTATTTTAAAAGAATAGACATCAGAAGTTACAGGAAAAACACAGGCAGACAGGCAGTTATGTGTGAGGATATGAACATCCCAGTTGAGCTAAAAGAGATTATAAAGAAAGCAACCAGGCAGGAACCTTTTTTAAGGTATCAAACAATGGATGAGTTGCTTATAGAACTTAAAAAATTTTTATAATGAAAAAAAGCATTATCCTTCTTCTTTTTTTTACAGGATGTCATACATTGTATGTTAAGAACTCTGTAAAAGATACACTTGTGCTTTCCACTTCTTCAGACCCGAAGTCATTTAATCCAGTTATAGCCAAGGAGACCAGTACAACTAATATAACACAGTTTATATTTGAGGGACTTACAGCCATTGACGGTGTTACACTTGAGGTTAAGCCAGCCCTTGCAAAGAGATGGGAGGTGGATAGTACCGGGAAGGTGTGGAGATTTTTCCTGCGGGATGATGTAAAGTGGAATGATGGACAGGACTTTACAGCAGATGATGTTGTATTTACATATAATAATCTTATCTATAATCCCGATATTCCTACAAGTAGTAGAGATGTCCTCAGTATTGATGGTAGGCCCTTTAAGGTTAGAAAGATTGACAGATATACAGTAGAATTTATACTTCCTGAAAAATTCGCTCCCTTCCTCCAGCTTATGAGTCAGGAGATACTTCCTGCCCACAGGATTGCTCCCTTCCTTGAAAAGGGATTGCTTACCAGCTGGTGGGGAGTTGATGAAAAGCCAGAGAATATTGTCGGAACCGGACCTTTTATGATAAAGGAATACAGACCTGCTGAATGGGTAATCCTTGAAAAAAATCCATATTACTGGAAAAAAGATAATACAGGGAGACAACTACCTTATCTCCACCGTCTTGTATTTCTTATAGTTCCTGATGTAAATATGGCTCTACTGAAATTTAAAACAGGAGAGATAGATATTGTATCGGTAAGAGGACAGGACTATCCTTTACTTGAGCCATTACAGAAAAAACAGAACTTTACTATATATAAACTCGGGCCGTCTTTAGGTTCAGAGTTCATTACATTAAATCAGAATCTAAAATCACCTTTACCTGACTATAAAAAGGCATGGTTCAGAAATAGAAATTTCCGAAAGGCGATTGCCTATGCTATGGATAAAGAGAGTATAATAAAAAATGTATATGGCGGTTTTGCAATGCCACAATATGGTCCTCTTAATATCTCCTGTGGATTTTTTTATAATCCTTCGGTGAGTCAATATCCGTATAATCTGAAAAAGGCAGAAGAACTCTTGAAAAAGGAAGGATTTTACAGAAAGAACGGATTACTTTTTGATAAGGACAATCATCCTGTAGAATTCACAATTATTACCAATAGTAATAATTCTGAAAGGATACAGATAGGCAGTATAATACAGGACGACCTGAAAAGGTTGGGGATAAAGGTTAACCTGCTTCCTGTTGAGTTTAATACACTTGTAACAAAAATCAGTATTGCAAAGGACTGGGAAGCGGTTATAATAGGACTTACAGGGGGGATAGAGCCACATGGTGGTAAAAATGTCTGGCATACAAAAGGACAGCTGCATCTGTGGAATTTATGCCCTGATGAAAATAATATTGCTGACTGGGAAAGAGATGTTGATGCCATATTTGAAGAGGGAGTGAAAGAACTAAATCCAGAGAAGAGGAAAAAATTGTATGACAGATGGCAACAGATTGTTTCTGATGAATTACCATTGATATACACAGCAAGCCCTACAGTGATGATGGCAGTGAGAAACAGGTTTGAAAACCTTAAGCCCAGTGTATATGGTGGCGTACTGCACAACATAGAGGAGATAAAGCCCAAATTTTAAAAATTATGTTACGGCTAAGGGTTTTTTATAAAAAGGAAGGTATGGCTATCTTTATCTCTGAGAAGAACTTTCAGAAAAATATTGAACGTATATTAAGAAGGATGGGACTACCATTGAAATTTACAGAAGGGTTCAGTCCACATCCTAAGATAAGTTTTGGACATCCCTTACCCATAGGGATTACAGGACTTAATGAGTACTTTGATGTCTTTCTTACAGGGGAAATAGATGTTGCCTCATTTCTTGAAAGAAGCAGGGACCTTCTTCCTGAAGGCATAACCTTCTTTTCAGCGAGATGGATAGATGTTGCATCTCCTTCCATAAGCAGTAGAGAGACATTTGCGAGATATATAATTGAAGTGGCAGAAGATATTGATGTCAGGCATTTTCAAAAGATGGGCAAAGTCATTGAATATACAGGTAAAAATATAGTGCTTCTGATAAAAATAAACAGTTTCAGTCATAAAGAACTGATTGGCTTATTACTTGAGGGAAAAATAAAAAGTATAATGAGAGAGATATTAAACGGGGGAAGTCAATGAAAGAAAGGTTTAGATTATTAATCAACAGAGAAAGTTTTCTGACACGGGCAGCAATTATAAGCAATAATCATATAGAGTATCTTTTTGTAAACAGGCCTGATATATTATCAGTCGGCAATATCTATAAAGGGAAAGTAGAAAGGGTTATTACCGGACTTAATGCTGCTTTTGTCAATATCGGTGAGGGTAAAAATGGTTTTCTACCCTTTGAAAAAGAAGAGACCATTTACCAGTCCTATGAGGTTGAAGAAAACCCATTACAAAGAGTGAAGAAGCCATACAGGGTAGGAGAGGATGTTATCGTTCAGGTCACAAGGCCGGGGACAGCAGAGAAGGGTGTCAAACTAACGACAAGAATATCTTTGCCCGGAAGGTTTCTTATACTTATCCCGGACTCAAACCTGAGAAGTATTTCAAAAAAGATAACCGATAGAAATGAAAGAGAACGGCTTCTATCCATTGCTAACAAAAGAATTACAGGTAATACAGGTTTTATCATAAGGACCGCTTCTGAAGGAAAGGATGAAAGATATATTGTGAGAGAAATAAAGATATTACTTTCAATATGGAACAAAATAAATAGATATGCGAGGGTAAAAAGGTCTCCATCCTTATTATGGAATGAACAGCCACTTTATATAAATGTAATAAGGGACTATGTTACATCTGAATTTAAAGATATTATTGTAGATGATGAAAAAACATATAAAGAGATAAAGAGATTTGTAAACCTTTTTATCCCCGAGATGTATGGGAAGGTTATGCTACATAAAAATGAGGAAGGTCCACTCTTTATGAAATATGGGGTGGAGAAGGAAATAGAAGGGTTCCTTTCGGACAGGGTCTTTCTTCCTTCAGGTGGGTCGCTAATAATAGAAGAAGGGGAGACATTAACCGCTATAGATGTAAACACAGGCAGCAGCGAAAAAAGAAGTTTTAAGGATACTGTCTTCATTACAAATATGGAAGCGGCAGAAGAAATTCCTCGGCAGATAAGGGGGAGAAACCTTGCAGGACTTATAGTGGTGGATTTTATAGATATGAAGGACCCGAAGGAAAAAAGTAAGGTCTTTAGGTTATTGAACAAAAACCTTGAGATGGATAAGGCAAAGACCAGTATACTATCCATATCAAAGTTAGGGGTTGTGGAGATGAGTAGAGAAAAGACCGACTTCAAACTCTCTGATATACTGATGGATATATGTGATAAGTGTAAAGGTAGAGGTTATATAAAAAATATCTACTATGCTGCCTTAAGGTTCAAAAATGAGGTGTTAACTTATGTGGCAAAAA
>Ga0078972_1004524_pt1 | contig 37778 bp, 34 predicted proteins | sample YelNatPaOPGAMG01_FD_67568 | JGI IMG/M metagenome (GOLD analysis project Ga0078972, IMG submission 67568) | Hot spring thermophilic microbial communities from Obsidian Pool, Yellowstone National Park, USA - OP-RAMG-01 (SPADES assembly) (version 2) | ecosystem: Environmental > Aquatic > Thermal...
GGCACGAGCCCGCCGGACACGTCGGGGTCGTGCGACCTTCCATCATGCGGATCAACGTTCGAAAATACGGAGACGTTTGCCCCCGTTCAATGTTCACCGTGAAGCTGGAACGAAATTGGTATCGAGTCGCTGGCTGCTGGTTCGTTTGTGTTCTTTCGGGACCGTTGCAAAAAGCAAGTGCTTTTTTTCTGTCTTTTTTAACGTAGTGAATGTCGAGAATGCTGCACTGTAGTTACAATCGCACGCAACGTTCTCTGCAATCGACAGCGCACATCGCGTTTTTTATACAACCTTTACACACTGAACAAGGACCCTCGATTGCGCTCTTGATATCAGCGCATTCTGTCAGTGTACATCGTGTATCAAGTAGCGCCGGCGGGGATGCAGGAACGCGCGATCGACACTCTCCGACCGCTGCGGCAACGCCACGAGCAGAGACCCGCAGCGTCTTCCACCTGAGCGGACACAGTGTATACGAGTATTGTATGTGCATCATCTATCGACGTACAGTCATGAGAGATGAAGCATGCCTGGGTTGCTTTTCGTGTCTGGGAACGTTTGGCAGATCAAAGGACAGGGTGCGGTCATAAACGCATCTCGCAGCGTGGAGTGCGCTACGGTTGAGTTTAGAGCTGGCAGGTCAAGCAACCTTGCAAAATCGACATGCAAATACCATCATGTATGTTCGTGCATGCTTGCGCTGCGTTGAACAAACCCAGGTCGTAGCTTACAGCAGACAATGCACAGCGCAGACAAGTATCTGAGATGAAGTCAATGCACGTCAGGTAAGCATGCAGAGAACATACTGGATATTTTATCCAGTGCAGGTATCGATGTCCGTCGCTGCCGCATGCTCCATAGCGGACCGGGCTTCCGTCCACAGCGCCGGTATCGCATCTCCCGAACGGCACTCGGATGTGCAACATCTCGAGCACGCTGCGTCTAGGCCTCAGAACGCTACCCAGAGCTACTTGCGTTGCGAGTGCGCTTACGGGCGCCAGCTCAGGCGATAAGACGGCCGCACGCGTAACATGCAGGACTGCATGGATGTCCCGGCACTTGATCGTACCAAACTGGGGATGCTTGCTGACGCAGCCCGGCAGCAGCGTGGGCGGCCTCATTCGTCTCGGGCGTTCATCACATGCACATCGTGGGGGCGCAGATAACTCGTAAACGCACAGCAACGCCGAACGCCCAGCAGCAGCGCCAGCACACACCATCGCATTGCGTGACCCGGGAGCGCCTCGAGCGATCCGTTGAAAATAAACGAACGGAAAATGCGCTCGATTCAGATCCTTGCCTGTATGGATCGTACGAGATCGGATATCCTTCCGGCCTTGGATTGAAGGCGGATCGTTCCAAAGGTTTTCGCTTCTCGTCAAAGCTTCAATCAAGAACATGTCTGAGCGTCATGCGCTGCTTGACGATGTCGTTTTCCGTATCAGGCAGCACGCAAAGGATACATCGCTGGAGCGTCTGTTATCGCCCCTGATCAAGCCTGGAGCGGTATGCGAAGGGCATGCAACCCGCGATGCAGCGTGCCGGATGTGCCCGGCATCGACCTACCGCTTATGCGCTCATGACGCCGGGGCGTGCTGCAGCACCTGCTCCTTGAGCAACACACAGATGCGACCTGATCCAGGTGGGATCTCGCGTGCGGTGCACATTTTTCGAACCAGAGCAGCAACACGCTCCTTTTGCGCTGGAAACCATGGTTGAAAATAAGAAAGGAGCTCCTTCACAGTAACGTAGGAACCTTGCCTCGCGAGATACCGCAACACGGCTTTGATATGCATTTCTTCGATAACTCCATCCGGCGCCGGCAGTAAATGCGAAGGCACAGCGTGCTGTTCACCTGCAGAGACTGGCTTCCCGGGATACTTGGCTCCAGCCGATCCCGCGATAGACTCGTGTTCCTGGAAGCGGGGCGCAGAATCGTATCCGCTGGTGCCCGTAGCTCCGGCATCTGACAGTGCCTGCGAAGACGGTCGCGTTAGCGGTATCTCTGAGCGGAATCCGACTCCAGCTGGCGGCTGCGCAGTTTTCTCCCTCTCGAGCAGGCGTTTCAGCATCCGGCCGTTTTCAGACAGACCCGAGCGATGCCTCCACTGCATGTCCGTATCGTCGCCAGCGTCAGAGAAGCTGCCCTGCCGCAGAGGATCCTCAGCCTGATAGCGCTCGAGACGCTCAAGCGAACTTTGCGACTCGGTGCCACTACCGGATGCATTCGAGTGCGAGCACGACGGCGTCTGGCCCCCCCGATACCGAAACGCTGCCGCGAGTACCGACGCATCATCAGCGGATGCATTTGGATAGCGCTCAGGTGTGTGTCGACCGTTTTCGCGTACGACATCAACGTCATCTTCTCCAGAACGATCCTCAGCGTTTGATTCATCACTCGAATCAACCTCTCTTCGCGACAGCAGCAGAGATGGGTCTAACTGCCCTTGACTGACAGCGGGTTCCGAATCATGTGGAGGATGCACACCCTCATCGGTCCGACGCACGAACGGGCGCTGCCACTGGGTGCCAGACCAGAGACTAGCCGCGTGCGACGAACTATCCACGAGATGCCGACGGCGTTCCAGAATGGTATCCGCCAAGGCTGCGCGCGCTCTCAGTTTCTGTTCCACGTGGACGAGCGGATCATCCTCAGTACTCACGGTGATTGCCTGCTCCCCCGTATCCGCAATTACAGGCGACGATCCCCTGCGATCCACGGTCATCTCTGATGGACGTGTTGCGTCCACTGCCTGCCGAGCGTCACGTCGATGCATGCGCTCATTCGCCATATCGGATAACTTAGGCGCAAACTTGAAATTATGCCAAGCGTAGCGTCCAACAGGCACCAGATCGATGGTACGATCATCTCGAACAATCATCAGACAGTAATCAGACCCAAGCGCACTATCCATGGTACCATAGAAGACCTTCCGTCTTTTCGTACTGGGCGCTTTGGGATCATCGCGAACTGTACGAGTCGCCTCGGGGCGTCCAGCGTTCTTCGCGTCACTCATGTGGGCAGCGCTCGGCTCCGACGCGGAGGCACCCTGAGCAGGCTCAGAGGTTTCCTCGACCTCCAAGATGAGTCGTTTCCGATAACGCTCCGGAATTCGAGCGATACCCTCCAGATCCCGCCGTTGTTTGTACCAGGGCGCTTTGCCAACCTTGAGCTGTGCATCCACGCGCTGAGCCTCTTCCAACGCCTCTAGTCGTTCACGCAAGGTCTCCTCGCCCTCGCGGCAAAGTCGCGCAAAGCCACCGGGCTGATAGCGCGGCACTGCTCCGCGTTTCGGTACTGGGAGCTTTGTGCTCGGGTCAAAGCGAAGACCGGTTGTTTGTTCGCGCTTGTCGGTTGTGCAACCGTCCGTGTTTGGAAAGCGCGCGAGAATATACTCACGACGTACAAACTCTGCTTCCGCTGCTTCCTTTGTATTCCTAGCGGCCGATTCGCCGCTATCGTTGCCGAGCTCGTCTTCATCTCCAGATTGTGAAGAGTCCGAGAGCTCTAGACTGTCGCTGGGTTCAGACTGCGTATCCGTGAACAGCTTATCCCAGTCTACCCAGGGCAGCACGCGCAGGGTATACTCTCGGTAAGGCGTCCCGTCCTGCGTCCTGCTCCCGGACTCGAGCACTGGCTCAAAGTCGTCGTCATCGCTCAAGTCTTCTTCACCTACATAACGCCCAGCGTGTATATCTGGCTTTATGGAGGCTTTTTGAGGATCTGGTTTCATAGGCCAAGTCGCAGGTGCAGCGCTTGCAGAATGACAGAAACGTACCGGTTTGCCAGTGACAAGCGCATCGTTCGCTCGTTCGAAAGCGCAGACGCCTTGTTGCAGTTCAGGAGCAGGCGGCGGCTATGTGCGCAGGTGTGGCTTCCTCGCTCGCTCGCTCACTCGCTCGCTCGTTAGACTGTCAATCATGAACCTGAGTATGATCCTGGAGGCTTCTATCCAGCAGTTTAAGTTTGCAGTGGAAACGCTTCGTACTGGACCGGGGAGTATGAAGGTACCTATACACTGGACGCACTGGTCGACGCTATCACCAAGCGCAACGAGCCACGCGTTTTCTGCGCCGATCTGGCTGCTGATTTTCTGGTTTTTCTATTTTCTTTCCACGTTTATACTGTGGTTAGCTTGGCGCATTCATGTGTCGCGTCCACTAGACCAGGCTCTGAGGCTGCTGGCGTTTCTGCACAACCTGGTGCTCTCGGCCTGGTCGGGGGTGATGTTCCTCGGCGCCGCCAGCGCCGTCGTTGCGGTTACGCGCAGCGACGGTAGCATAGAGCGCACCTTCTGTTCTTCGTCGTTCGATAATTTTCCCAGAAACATCTACTACTGGCTGTACATGTTTTACTTGTCGAAACCGGTGGAGTTTTTCGATACGTTTCTGCTTGCGGCACGCGGGAAACCGTTGACGGTGCTACATGTTTGGCATCATGCATCGGTGGTATTCGAAACTTGGAGCTGGTTGCGTTACGGCCTCAATTTTTCAATCTATGGAATGCTGTTTAATACCGCCATCCATACAATCATGTACATGTACTTTGCGTATGCGTCCATGCAATGGCGGTTTCCATGGAAGCGATGGATAACGCTCCTGCAAATCGTGCAATTCATCACTAGTTTCGCGTTGACGATCCCATATCTCTACTTGTACTGGAGAAATCCGCAACGTTGCATGGGTATGCCTGCCTTGGCGATCAGCACGTTCTGCAATGCATCGTACCTGCTGCTTTTCCTGCGCTTCTATCGCCGAACCTACTGGCCGGTATCAAAAGCAAAAGACTAAAGCCTAATGTTTTCATTGCGCAGTTCCTTGAAGCTCCAGTGATTCCCTGTGGACAATGTGCATCCGTGTGATGCAATCACTGCTGGCGACGTGAGCGCGTTGCTGCACCACAGTCAGGGGCTTCGCGGGCTGCACGAAAGTCACAAAGACGCGGACGAAGAGAGTCAGTGGCGACAGTCGGGGTCCAGCGCCGAGGTCTCCGAGCAGGGGAGCGCTCAGCCCTGGACGGCTCGTCGCCTGTGTACCGCGTTGCGAGCATCGGACTCGCTGTTATTGCGCGACTCGGTCACAGATGATGTGCTCGATGAGGCCTCGTTTGCGCATGGAACGAGGGCCCCTGGACGGAATCGCTGCGTAAAATTTTCAGTGACCAAAGACAGAGGAGTCCAATCGTATTCCCCTGGGTATGTGTGAATATCATGACGTACCGAGACAGACACCTTGCGTCCTGTGCGCAATGCTCCGCTTTCGATGACGCGGATACGGGAGTGCCAGGTGCTCTGAAAAGCGCATCGTAGATCATCTAGGCGATGATGCCACTCTGCATAGCATCGCTTTCATTGTGGAGAGTAGTTGAGCGGTGTCGGCCTCTTCTCGACCTTATTGCCTTTGGATCCATCGCAAACATCATCGCATCGACCGGATTCTACTGGACAATCTACCTTACACAGCGGATGATACCTTTCTTTCCATATTCGATGGTCGCTGCATGTGGCAAGCATCGCACAGCGGCTTCACTCGGCCTGTGCGTGCATGAAACACCTCTTGGATGTTCGGGGTAGAATCGTATGCAAGAGGGACCTCAGAGAGCGAAATTTATGAACTGTTCGAAGCTGCGCTATGGCACGCGCTCTGGTAACCTGTGTCTGAAACAGAATGTGTTTCGCGGTAAACCAGTTCCCAATGCAGCGATGCGAATGGCACCGAGCGTCCGCGCTAGGCATTTCGCCATGGAATCATACACACACATACATACACGACGCGTCATGTAGGCGCACCAGCGACGTTAGGCAACAGAGCGGGTATTGGGATACGCAATGTATACATGTGGCAGGGTTATACTGTTCTGTACGAAAGACTGTGGAATGTTGCAAAGGCGCAAGTAAAGCGCTCATCCAAGCAGCATGATCTGGAGTCACGCAGTGGGGTCGGCAAGCGCATGCTTGTGGAAAGACGATCCTATTCTGTATGAAAAACTACGGAACATCGCAAGGCGCCAGCAAATCGTTCACGCAAACCGCATGGTCCCGGATAACGTCTCAATGGATGCACGAGTCGGCAGAGGTGATTCTTGCCATCCCTCTCTGGGTCCAGGGTCGTCGTTCCACGCAACGAGATGCACTCGCATGTTCGTTGAACGCCCGTCCACAGAGCTTTGGATCCACACACACACACAATATCCAGGTCGTCGTTTCAGTGCTCAGCGGTGACGTTCTCCGGATACAGTGCCCCGCGCTAGCAGCACTGCGCGGTCAGCAAAACTCGTACGCAGATGAGCAGTTCGTGGCTAAGGGCGTTTTGCGTCGGATACGTGTCCGCATCCAGAACATGAGAGCTCGAGAAGCGCCGCGGCGTTCCAGATCTGGGCCAAAGATATAAACTGTTTGAGCACATATACTATAGCGCAACCGTAGTATGCGGCAATCCATAGCAGCTCCATATGACTGGCAGTTTCGACGCTGGCGGACCAACCAGCAACACGCGTGAGATGCAGCAACAAAAACACCTCACTAAAAAGGCATACCGTTGTCAACACACTTCGGCGATAATATAGCTTCACCAGGCGTCCGGGACCTGCGGCTTTGTGACTGGTCGCACGGGCTAGGGTTGCGGCACACACTTGCCAAAAGTGGCTCACTGCATCCAAAATAAGCAGGGCAACGCATACAGTAACCCGAAAACACGTTGTCAGAGCGCACGTCACCGTGTTGCATGTCAAATCAGCGTTCGCTAGATCCTGTAGAGCAATCAGAAGAAGCAACCCAGCGGTAGAGAATCGATCCGTCAGCATGTCAAGCACAGCACCAAACGCCGACGACTGCCCGAGCAGGCGTGCTGCGTAGCCGTCAGCAGCGTCAAGCAGAAACCCGATGGTATAGAACGTCAGGAACGTTGCCGGGTGCGGTACGTTCCAGAAGGCGACCAAAGCTAGCCCTATGCGCGCATACCCAATCAAGTTCGGCACGTAAAGCAAAACTGGCCAAGCTGCCTTTCCTGCCATAAAAACTCGAACGAGCGCTCGTCGTCGAAGTCGTCTCGGATAGAGTAGCTGCTCAGGAGCCGGGCTGGCGGTCGAGGTCCGCAAGCGACGCGCTCGTCGATCGCTTCGCAACCGAAGCGATGTTTTCTATCGATGGAGATCGATGCATCCTACCCGACTCGTTTGAACGGACGAGTGCTCGGGATAATCACGGGATAGAACGCAGTTCCTCTGCAGGTGCCCGTCGCTCGATCCCTTTCAAGAACGTCTCCAACAAGAGAATGAATCGGGAACTCGTAGGCACGCCTCATGCCCAGCCTGTAGAGGATCCCTGCTGCAATACTGGACGCTTGCCTGGAATCGGAGCTGGAAATCGTGCTTGGAGGCCGCAGGGGTGCGCGAGCGCTGCTTTTCAACGAGGATGAGTCCTCCATTCTTCTAGGAGGGATTGCGGCTCCATGGACTCAGAATCATGTTCACCGTCGAACGAGAGTTCTGCAGCAGCGATGCACGATGCGTCGCCGCGGTCGCCAGACAAGGCCCAGGCCGCCCCGCAGTGCCTCTCTGTGCATGAAACTGAAGTGTGAATGATCCCGCAAACGATTCCCGCTTAACCACGTACCCTGAATTGCTGGGCGAACGCCGGTCTTGATCCGGTCGAGCATGCAAGAGTTGGAGGCGAAAGGCAGCACCTTGCCTGGTTACCTCCAGCTATCACGCATCCAGAGAATTTCGGCGAGAAGCATTGAGTTTCCACAAGAAAGAAACCCAGACGAGGCTCCCAGCTTGCATGCATCGCTTGTCCGGATTTTGGTGATATACCAGCACTCCTGGTGACACCGTGCATCGACCGGACGATACTCGAATGCCACGTCGGTGCTCCGGCTATCAGGGTAGATGCTCATCGTGAAATGTCGACCCAGGGGCATGCATCGATATCTTCGTTTGAGCAGCACCAGGTGCCGCGGGCGTATTCCCTCTGCTAACCCCTATCGATGCTCTCGCACTTTTCGTGTGCTCGAATACCAGGTTCCCTAAAATGATACGGAGTGAAGTGAACGATTTCGTGGGTTCCGTCTAACGAAAAGTACCAGCTCAAGGCGCTGGACGCGTCACGTCGACAACGCGCTCGGAGAGCGGGCGTCACGCGGCTGGCGCCTTCCATTTGGCGCCAACTGGCGGAAAACTTTTAGGTGTTCTTGGTGCGCTGGACACCACGCTAGGAGGCTGTCGACGACTTCAGGTCGTCGAGACGCTTCTGCTTTTGAACACTCTGTCTTGGGCCAGCGACGCACACGGAGCCGACACTTGTGACGTCTCTGTGGGCGTCCGCCGGAAGATCACACAGTACGGTGCAACGGTACCGCTGAGTGTCTACTCCCGCGGACAGAGTGGGTTTCCCCCCATTTCCCTTGCGCGTCACTTGATTCGCTCTCCGGAGGCGTTCGGTTTACTTGCTGGACCTTTGGGGAGCTATGTACACGCAAACCGTTACTCGTTGCGGTTTGGGCGAGTTCTGCTCCGCCGAGCTTGCTGGATGAAAACGAGTCAGAAGCGAACCTACTCACGAGCGCACTCCGTGCCGTAGTTCTTGGAGTACAAGGCCGTTAGGCGCGCTTGCGGAAGACGTTTCGGTGCCTCTGGTTCCACACCTACAGACGCGATAGGTGTGAAACAGATGGCTCAGAAGCGAAAGCTCTGAGTGTCGTCGTCCGCGTCGGTGCCACAGGGCACCCGCTTTGACATAGACCGCCAACGTCAGCCGGTTTTCATTCTCCTCGAGCAGGGGGCTCAGAACCGGCTCGCAGGTGACTAGCTGCAGCTTCGTAGCCAGGAGTAGGACCCTTGTGGGCTCTCGGCCCCTGAGTGTCGTTTCACGATAGTTGTTTCCTGGCGTAGTGTCGTCGCACCTTTTTTTAGCGAGGCTGCATTGGAGCAGGCGTCTGTGTCTCAAGACATGGGCTGCGCACGTCTTACCAACGTGCTCTCGCTCGCGGATGGTTCATAGATCGAGCACGCTAACTAGACTGCTGCTTCACGTGTATGTCGTATTTATCGTTGTCCTTGAAACGAGGCCAGCAGGCCTTGCAATGCTGCAGCGTCCTCCAATACAGCGTTTTCAGACTTCCCATGCCGGATCACCATTGCCACCAGCGGAAGATGCCTACGACGCCTCTGCCATCAACGATTCCACCCGGGCTATCCGTCCTCTTGAATGGCTCCCGTTCTCTTCGTTGCCCCAGATATCCATGGATCCGTACGATACGACTTCATCACCTTCGTTGAAGCGGGCTCGCGGGCGCCAAATACCAGGTGCGGCATCCAGCGCTGCTATCAGTGAATCTTCTCTGCAGCCAAATGCGGATGCATACCTCCAGATCGATCAAGTTCCCTTCGTTCGAGCCCCTAGGGGTGTAGAGATGCCCCAAAAGACGTGGTCTATACTGTCTCTTGCGTGCAGATAGCCAAAGTGCCTCCAGTTGAGCGATCACGACCGTGCTTCGTCCTCTGCAGTTAACGAGCATAACTGCCTCGTTCAGAAGCAACGGTTGGCCCATCCGGCGTCACCGAAACAGATGGCGCGACCCAGACCCAAAACCGCAACCCATTACGTATCGTTGAGGATTATCGACCCAGAACGCTTAGGAGTCTAGCTCGCCGTGCTGCATTGAGAAGAGAAACTACACCAGACGTTTTCGGAGCCAGAATCGGTACCACCGAACACGGCGCCGGTGCTGATGCGGTGCCGTCTGCGGCTCGCCGAGCATCAGCAACACGATCTTCAGACAGTTTTGGTTCCGTGTCCGAGCAGTGCGCTCGATGCGGGCCACATGGAGGCCAGCCGCCAACTCGGGGAGAACGAGAGTTGCCACTATCGCTCAACTGGGAAACGATGCACCTCGTGGATACTACAGGGATGTTCTCGTTAACGGCAGTAGCAGGAGTTGCCACTTGCTTCTGGCTGGTTCCCTAAGACGCCGGCAGCGGTCCCCTGAACACGCAACTCTACCCCAGACCTGGCCTTTGTGCACTGTGATTTAACGTATCTGAACCATGCACGACGTTCAGGATACATGTAAAAAGTGTGTACCATACCTCAGACCTGTCCTTGAAACACTGTCATTCAAGGTTTCTGAACCATGCGCGGCGCTTGGAAAATGCGGAACTAGTCCGCATCATGCCGCAGAAGCGGGACCGGTCAGGTCGACTCGCCTTTGCGACGCTGGGGATATTCGCACGTTCCCGCAAAGAACTGTTCTCTGGCGACTGCATCACAGGGTCGATAACCCTTGTTCGGAGGTATGACGTCACTTGGAAGAGCGAAAACGCGTATCGCGGTGCATGTCCGTTGGCTAAGGCGAGCGCCGGACCGCGGAGGGACTCGGATTTCAGGCAACCGGTCAGCGAAGGCTATCGACTGGGCACGCTCCCAGCTCACTGCAACCACGGAAGATTCGTATCGAATTGTTCCGCTACCCATAGCGTATATACATGACACTTTGACTCTCTACCCAATATTATCAACATTAGACTACGCGGGTTGCGTTTGCCACTGCTTCCTGTTCCTCTGTAGTAGTTATCGAGTTCACTGGATCCGTCCCTCCTGTGCCTCTGAATCCGTTGACAGTTATCGAAGGATGTTGATGGCGGCTTTAAACTCCCGATTACGCTGATTCCTGCTATTGTCAACGCGTGACATGTAAAGACCACGGTTGCGATTTCCGCTTCGCTTGCCATTTTCATCTTCTTTGTATATTTCCCTGGTTCGCTTCTCGCAACGATGGCACTTGGCTTTGGTCGTGGATTCTCATATGTGCATCACACCTCATTCTCCGAATGCCGCCTGATGGCGCGTCACCGCTTCCTTCATCGCTCCGTACTTACCCCTGGTGGATATGCAAGTCTCCCTGCGATGTCCTTTTCGCATTCCGCATCCGGAGCTGCAGCCGACGATCACGGACTTTGTCTGAGCGTTTCCCTCGGTGAGTACTACGTCGGCTGCAGGCGCACTGTTCCAGTCAATAGAGAATTTGTCGAACGCGATGTTATTCATGACGAGCTAACCGACTGAACGGATTATCCATGTTGGCGCTGTACTCGAGAAGTATCATTTCGTCAAGGCTTCCTTCGTGCAAAGCGTTGACGAACACTTCGAAAGAAGCGATTGCTTCTATGACTCAAGTCAGCGTCCTAGACCTATCCCATGCAAACAGAGCTGATGAGAGCGTCTGGGAGCTTATCCCCGGAGACGTGTCGCGCTGCTGTAGCGTGCCGTTCCGTCGATTACCGCACAGAGTGAAGAAGCTTTGCCTTCCGACTGGAATCAATTATTTGACGTGACGAGTTCTGCGAACTTTCGACATGTTCTTGTTAACAAGTCATCAGGGGACGACGCTCATCTTTCCTCCTCGTCAATCCAGCGACGCGAATCGCTGTGCACACGACTCGCTTTGTATCTAGAAAAGCGAAAACTTCAAGACTGTTTGATTCGGGTACGCAACTCGTACGGAGCGGACACGTGCGTAGACGTATACTCCTGAATCGGATGACGATATCGATTATTTTACGACACCACGTTCGTTCGCTTCGCGAAGTATCTCGATCCCGATGACATCACGAACTCAAGCGGCAAAAAGTCGAAGAATCCATCCTGAACCCACTACCGAGAATCCTAATGCTTTATTTGATTCCATGAGCCGCGGTTGCTCCATTCCGAATATCGATGCAGAATACGTGAGAAATTTTGGGAAAACTCGAAAGACAGGAAGAGAACGAGCATTTTAGTGTTCCATTTTGACGCAACGCAGGTCCAGCACACGTTCAGCCCCGAGGCGCGGACCTCTCTCAAGCGCCTTGGTCCAGAGCGACAATTCTTGAACTCGGGATCCTCGCTGCCGGCTGTCCGAACGCTTTCGTGGTCAGCATATGTACCTGGCTTGCCATGCTTTGCTGTCGCTGTTCTTGATCAATGCAGCTGGCGAGACCCGAAGGTCTCGAAAACCGAGCAAATGCAAGCACCTGCTGCATCGCGGCCGCATCGGCCAGTGCCGAGATCAAGCCCAAGAGCAATCACGTTCATTTTCAGAGACTATTCCCTGTTTCACATTGCCATGGCCGGTCCAGTCTCGATTATTTTCGGAGCGACAGGTGGAATTGGGGCTGCTACGGCTCGCTTACTTCATAAGCGAGGCCACCAGCTAGTTCTAGTCGCAAGAAACAAGGAGAAACTGGACCAACTCGCTGGCGAGCTCGGTGGGTCGCGCCCTAGCGACACAGGCGCGCCGACTGTTCACGCTGCGGATATTTTGCAGTCTGCGGCGGTTGAGGAAGCGTTTAAAAAGGCGCTGGATCAGCACGGGACGCTGGACCACGTGACGCACTGCGTAGGTTCTATCGTTTTGAAGCCCATAACCTCAGTCTCCGACGAGCTGTTGCAGGAAACGCTACAGCTGAATACTGCTTCCGCCTTTTACGTCCTGCGAGCGGCCTGTAAACAACTCCCGCGCCTCCGCCAGTCCACGGGAGACGGTCCGGTGAACAAGAGTGTTACTCTCTGTACAAGTGCTGTGAGCATGCACGGGCTACCGAACCATGAAGCGATCGCAGCAGCAAAGGCCGGGGTGATAGGCATGGCCCGTAGTGCAGCCGCGTCGTTCGCACCGCGTGGACTCCGCGTCAACTGTGTAGCACCGGGTATGACGGAGACGCCACTTGCATCGTTTATCACGGAGCGACCAGCATCGAGAAAAGCAAGCGAAGTGCTTCATCCGCTAGGTAGAATCGGACGTCCCGAAGAGGTGGCGAGCGCCATTGTCCTGCTCATAGAGAATCCGTTCATCACGGGGCAGGTCTTGGCGGTAGACGGTGGTCTAAGCACCTTGGTATCTCAGCAAAGTGCCCGATAGCTGCGGCAATGAGCATCCGAAGGAAGCTGAAGCGTGCGCGGTTCATGGTGGTGGCTCGGGGACGACACACCAGGAATACACGTGCGTTCGCACGCGAATACCTCTCGGTGAGCGCTCTGCCCTGCGTTACCCGTTCTCGGATCGATGCCGGATAAAGGACAACGTAGCGCAAATACTGTACAAATCGCTTGCTACTCAGCTGGCTCTATATCTGAGACAAGGCCTTCAGAGCGCAGCAGGTCGCAGTACGCCTCCGCGAGTTCGAAGACCCAGACACCGACGAGTGCCATGCCCGTCGTGTGTGCTTTTTGCATAATGGACTGTGCATCCAGCTTGGAAAGACCCGGAATGCACTTGAGGAGCACCTCAACGACACGTTCCCTCGTGTTCTTCTCGTCATTAAACAGCAGTAGCTTGTACTTCTTGCCGGGGTCCACACCCTTGGTTGCCGTTGTCTTTTCCCGCACAGCCTCCCGTTCCAGTGTCGTAGCGCCGCCTCCAGTTGGGCTAAATGACGGTTTCCTGGAGCGTCCACGGGGCATGTTCGTAGGCATACGCCGCACGCCGCTTTCAGGACGCGTCCAGCCGCTCCATTCGGTCCGAATCGGCAGCGCAGCTCCGTTCGCGCGTCGTTGCACCACAACAGGTGTCGGTCGCCGGGTTAGCGTTTCTCTGCGCAGAAGCGGTGCGTTTCGTGGTTGCCAATTCAAAGAATATGGATGAAATGTAGACACGAAGAAAACACAGCTTACCATAGTGCCCTTGGACGCGGTTACCTGAAACACCCTCACTGCTGTTCGACGGGTATCGTTCGCGCAGGAAGCACGCCGAATGGATCGCTCGCAGGCAGGTCATCGGAGCTGGAGCCTCATGGGTTGTTCTATTTTGTATATTTATGGACGATATTGGCCGAGCGACACGGGGACACCCTCTCGACCGCAACGCTGCCGGCTGCCTAGACGCTTCGATTGTAGGTTTGTTACCTGCGCTCATGGGCGTATCGCCTGAGGCGTAGGTTGCTTGGAGAGCGAAACGCAGGAAAAGGCAGCATTGGGTTGAGACGTAAGACGGCGCCCCGGTGAGCATGGGGTTTTCCATGAGGTGCGTCTGTAGAGGGGTCCGTTTTCTGAACGAGTCCTAGCGCGTTCGTGCATGAGCTAAGCACCCAGGTGAAAACTCAGCGGAACGGGCACGCCAGCTCGGGCGCGTGAACGAAAGTTTGAGTCTGTTCCCGGTTTTATCAATGCCAGCCTTTGCAGACTTTTTCCAACTGTTCCCTTTGAGGGTATCTTTTCTCAGGTTTTAAATGCCCCAGTCTCTCCTGTGCTTCCAGCTCTTTTTTCAGCAGTCGCAAGATGTTCGTGGCAGCGCTAAACTCCTGATCACGCTGTTTTCGAATGTTTTTCATGTTTTCCATGCACAGGCGAATGCTGCGATCGACGCCTCGCCAGCCGTTTTTCGCTTATTTGTATAGAGCCCGGATGCGCCTTTCGTAGCAGTGCCACTCGTCGGTAGTCAGGCATTCGAGTGTATTCTCCATTTGTCGTCCTCAGATTGGCGCCCTGCGGTGCGTGACCGCTCGCTGCATCGCCCGGCACAGGCCCGTGACGGATCCAGAAGGCTCCCCGCGACGTCCTAGAAGGTTTCCGCGCCAGCCAGTTGCCGGACCCAACGATCACGGACTTGGTTAGGGCGATGCCCGTGGCGAACTCAATATCCGTAGGACGACCAAGCACACGCTGTCCCATTCGAAAGAGGATTTGTGGAACGCAAGCTTGTCCATGATGAAACGAGCGCCGGTATGGTAATCCATGCTGGAGATCAAGTCGAGAAAATTCGATTCGTCTACGCTCCGCCCATGCAAAGTGGTGACGCACGCTGCACCCGAAGAGATCACCGCTGTGACTAGAGTCCGCGCCCCAGACCTTTTCCACGCAAATAGAAGAGAAGACAGCCACTGCGTGCGTATCTCCCGGGATATGTCGAACTGAAGTCGACCGTGGTTCCATCGATAGCAACCAAGTGAGAAGGCATTGTCTTTCAAATGGAATCGAGTATTTGACTTGACAAGTTCAGTGAAATTTCTGCGTGAGCTTGCCAACGAGTCGTCACAGGAGGACGCCAAAAAGTTATTCAGACATGGTATGTGGTCAGTGGAACAAAAATTGTCGCACGATTATGTAGGGTAAATGCGTATCCACGTGCAGACGCCACCCAGTCGTTTTCGATCAGCTGCTTGTTGTCGGTTTCAGTTTCTCGTTGCAAACTTCGATCCTAATAGGTCGCCTCATAAAGTTGGATCGTTACAGCTCTGCGGGTTTCGTCTTCAGCTCTGCATATCGTCGGATATTGATGGCAGCGTTGAGGTCTCGTATCACGAACTCCATGCGTTTATCGTCGCTGCGTGAACCCACCAATGCAAGGATTCCTAGAACTCGTTCACTCTGTGTCATTTGGTTCTGTGTCAGCTCTCGGTGCTTTTCTATCACCGAAGCGCTCCGCTGGCTCTTCTCCATCTCTTTGTTCTGAAGTGTGCATCCAAACTCATACCATCGATTTTTTATTTCCTGAAAATGAATGCACTATTTTATGCGTTTAGGTGAGGACCTTCCCCAAAGGTGAAGGACCTGCGGAAGGACCACGAAATGTGCCCGGGTGTGTCACAGTGTGCTGGATGCTTCGGCGACTCGCCCGGTGGACCGATGATTACGTTTCACAGTAGAAAGCACTCTTTCGTTGCGGTTGAATTAAAGAGCGTACGGAGGAATGAAAATCAGCTCTATTCCGATAGAATTCCCAAAAGCTCGAACGCAAGGCGGATTGTCAAATGCCACGTTGACCAATAAAGTCGCCGTACGTCAGCGAAGAGTCTTCTATTATTCGACAAGGCGGTTGGTGCTGTTGGATGTATCTGCTCCACGAGCGAGACAGAGGTCGCTCAATGAACCCATTAAAACTAGAACAGATGACGCCATCGTTCTCTTCCAGTTCGATCGTACATACAACGATCTGCCTCGATGCGAATACCCATACAAGCTCCGACTGGTTCGTCCGAAGCAGATCGAACCGACTGAAAGAATAAAGCGTTGTCCATCTGCTTCATACCGATCGCAAAGCTCCGGGAACTCTTTTGCAGTTGCGAATTCTGTGGCGAATGGCCGTGCATGACCTGGGACTGTTTTACAAGTGTTTCCAGGTGTTCTCAGGACCACACGAACAAGCTATTGAGAAGCAGAGACGCCAGTGGTGGTGTCCACTATCGTTGATTTTTGCTTTCCGTAAGGTAATCAACGGGTCGTTTTTCTACCATGGACCGCGAGCGGTCCGTAAGCGTATCGGTTTTGGCGTTGACCGCATCTTATTCTTTCTTGCCGAGTCTTTCAACAATTTGAGTACTGTTACATGACTGACCTGAGATAGAAATGCAATCCCCTTGCACTGTCCAGTAAAGAATGGATCCTATAGGCAATTCTTCTACCGTCTGTATGGTACATGGCATCTTGATCTCGATCTGCTGCTATACAGTGCGAGAAAGCATGCGACTGCAGTCAGTGTGGATAGGATCGAGTTGAGTTGAAAAATAAAGATCGAACATTTGAACAATGCATGATTTTACCATCTCACACGTCAGAAAAGGAGAATAGTGGAGGCGTGTACGGATGAATGAAAGAAAGCTATCGGTTCGTTTACGAATCCTTGTTCGGAGGCATTGCGAATCATTTTCATCTCGGTGACGCAACAAGCTCTAGCAGCAAGGCAACTTCGAGAGGACGTTCGAGGCTCCTAAAACAATTGAGGCATTCGTTAGCCCCTACTGTTCCACTTTGGATATCGAGACTGCACATCGAAGAAAGTGTTCCAAAAAATATCTCAAGCTGGGAAGCGCGCGAACTGTTCACAGTTGCTTGGTATCCTGGCCTGCGTGTGGCAACCGCGCCTTGCACTGAGCGTGCCACCGGATCCACCGCGGAGCTTGACGTGTTTAGTTCGGCATCCAGACACCCGCTTGACCTATTGAGCGTGCCTTTTTCAAAGCGACACCCCTCGAGGCGTCGTGGTACACACGAGCATCAAACGGCTCTTGGCGCAGTTCGTGTACGCATCATCGGCTACGCCAGCGTAATCCGGCGGGTCTCGTACGCGTCATCGACCCTGCACCAATGACAAGATAGCAAGAGCGGCTGGGAGGCAGTCGACCTGGGGCGATCCAGCCAGCCAAGGCGCCGGGCAGGCACCAGCGGTATACGCGCCCTCTGGAACCCGCCAGCGATCGAAGCGCGAGCCGGCGCGCGTACGCCTGCACGCACTTGTCGACGACGACCTTGCGCTGAGCGTTCGTCGCCTTGCTCGCGCGCGAGAACGTTTTTTATAGGCACCTTTCAGACACGATGGCAACAGAAAGCAAGACAAATACGTCAGAGTTGCAGGAGCCGGTTGAGGATCTCACTGAGTACGTCCAAAAGCTCTTGGAACAGATGCAGTCACGGTTTGAGAGCATGAGTTCCACGATCTTATCGCGAATCGAAGACATGTCGAGCCGCATTGATGAACTGGAAAAGAGCATCACTGACCTAATGGAACAAATCGGCGTGCAACCTGAGGAGGAGGGGCAAGCGGAGCAAGCAGTAGCGACAACTTCAGAAGCGGGAGCCAAGTGAGCGCCTGAACAGGAGCGGCGGGTGGCCAGTCGGCGACCCGCAGCTGTGCTCGCTCTCTGCACAAGTCGACTTGGTCGAATACGAGATGGCGCGCGCTTTGCCTGATGAGGAGCAAGCTTTGATGCGCTTCTGATCTATGCAGCGGGATACAATAAGTTCGCGCCGCCAAACCAGCCGTAACCTGTGCCGCCATCAGCTGCACCCTGACTTTCGTTTTTTTGTGAGCGATGCTGGCGCAACCGCTGCAATACCCCTAAAGACTGCTCGGCACGAACCGGGCGACTGCACCTGCTTCGCATCCTCTGTCCATCATGGATCATCTTCCATGCCTGTTGGCTGTTGACGCTGGATGGAGGCTGTTGCATCGACTCATTGGCGACGCTGCGTCAGACATCGTGTTGAAACAGGGGCGCGCGCTGGTGCCGTCGCCTCTGCGTGGATTTGATTCATGGTACGGCTTGCGTAAACCCTTGATGTTGTACGCCAGTGAGCTGAGGTGGGTTTTGATGTCCACGGATAGTCCTCGATATTCGCAAATTGCATCCAGGCGAGATGATGTGTTCATCTGCGCGAGCGGATCGTTTACGGAGTGTGCGGTGCGCATCGCCGCAGAGTACGCTGCTGGACAACGACATGCGCCGCCATCGTCCGCAGAGACTTTCCAACGTCCGCACTGGTCCTCGTCGGTGGCGCTCTCGTCATGGGCGGAGCGTTGCTGCGCAACCGATGACAGGGCACCCAAATCTCGATATCTGCGAAGTTGCGAATCGATACCATAGCTACGGATTTACGATTAGCAGAGGTCCCGTAGGAACCTGTCCAACGGATCCTCTGAACGACGCTCACATATGGCTGCGTTTTTCGAAAAAGGCACTACCCCCTGTTGCCTGAATCGCAGCCGCAATGCGTTGTAGACTGAGTACGTAGGCCGCATCGCGGAACGTGAGCGCGCCCAGTGCCCCGTCAGTCTCCGCCGATGCAGTCCCCGTCGGCGATGCGCGAATCCTTTGAAGCAGTTCGAACAAAGCCCGGTACGCATGGACCATTTTGGCCTGTAAACGCTCGTGGACCTGTTCAGCGCTCCACCATTGGCCGGTGCGGCTCTGGACCCACTCATAGTAGGAAACAATCACACCGCCCGAGTTCGCAAGGATATCCGGGATCACGTCCACGTTCCGCGAGGCGAGAGCTCTGTCCGCCTCCGGAGACACCGGACCATTGGCAAGTTCAACGATCAACCGCGCTTTAATCTGGCCAACATTTTCTGAATGAATCACGTTCTCTATTGCCGCCGGTACCAGGAGGTCCACAGAAAGCAGCAGCAATGCCGTGGGTTCCAGGCTAGTGGCTCCGTGTCCAACGCGCTCGGCGTCCAGTGCACCGGTCTCGGCTTTCACCTCAACACAACGATCGACGTCGACGCCCTCACGACAGAAGACGCCCGTCCGACTATCGCACACTGCGACCACGCGGTACTTGCGATCGTGGGCTAGGAAGCGAGCGATGTGCTGGCCAGCGTTCCCGAAACCGTGGATCGCTACCGTTATCGGCCCGTTAGCGCCTGAGAGCAGCTCACGATGTGTGCTCGTTTCCATCTCCTTGATGAGGTAGTAGGCACCACGAGCGGTGGCATCGTCGCGTCCTGGAGACCCACCCTGGGCAACCGCCTTGCCGGTTATCACGGCTGGCTGTCGGATCCCGCCATGCGTATGTTCGTACTCTTCCATGATCCATCCCATGATGCGTGTGTTCGTGTAGACATCCGGTGCAGGGATATCCCGATCGGGGCCAATTACCAGACTAATACTACGCCCATATGAGCGGCTGAGGCGCTCCAGTTCGCTCGGAGAGAGCTGACGGGGGTTACAGGCCACGCCGCCTTTGGCACCACCAAACGGGATATCTGCAACCGCACACTTAAAGGTCATCCAAAAGGCCAGCGCGCTCACTTCATCGAGACAAACGGACGGATGGAAACGAATGCCTCCCTTAGTCGGACCTCGTGCATCGTTCCAACGGACGCGGTACCCGCGAAATACTTCGAGCTTCCCCGAGTCCATACGCACCGGCACTGCGGTAATGAGGCTTTCCTTTGGACTCGAGAGCACCTTGAGGACTTCGGGATCAACGTGAGCTATTTTCCCTGCTCTGTGGAGGTTGCCAAGCGCATCCTTCAGTCTCGAGTCTTGTTCGGCTTCCATGAAGTGTTCCCGACGTTTGGGAACACCAATAGGTGGCCGTCAGTGGCGACGGTGGATGGTCTCGGCTGATGCGGAGGTCCAGGTTTTGCATCTCGTGGTCGTTGTCACAAGGGAAACGGTATCAAATAGATTATTTAGTTTTATTATTACACAAAAAGGACTGATGGACGGCGCGAGACCTATTGCGTGCCTCGGCCGCGGACTTCGACTTGCCATGCTTAGAGCTGTAGACTGGGAGTGTGCTTCCCTGGGTGGCAAACCGGGAGCCGCTGCACGTTCCAAATATAGCCCGGCTGATGTCTTTTCGATCGGAGAGACGAACTTTTCTCTGCTTCGACTTTTTATGAACTGGGTGCGTCACTAAGCGCTGGGACCCGTGGCACTGCGAGATAGGAAGCGGTGCGCGAGGAGCCGCACCAGGTCCCCCGAGAGCAAGCGTTCGTCTGCGAGGCAGTCGTAGTGACTTGGGAGACCATAGCGCAACCTTTGGTAGAGACGTACGCGCGGGGATCGAAGCTGTTTGTAAACTGCAGTTGCCTGCGAGGAAAGACGCGTACAGAGCGCTGAATGCTTTGACTTGACTCTTATCGTCAACTGGTTGTCGTTTCTCGGAAGCTCGGTACCTATGGACTCCAGCGCTCAGGTGCCTTTCCTGCGCTTGAAGATTTATCGATAACCTGCAGTGTCAATTGCGTAGTGCGCCAAGTTAGACCAGCTGGCACCCGTCTTCGGGGTACTCAAGTGCTCTGCTGCCGCGTTGGCGCTGTTCGCATGACGCTGGGCAGAGCACCAGCTGCCGTGGCAGGTACTGACACGACGCTCACAGGCGCACCTGGAACAGCTGCGCACGAGCTCTAGTCTGCGTAGCAATTAAGCGTTGCGCGATGTTCGTTGCACCTCGAAAGCAGCTCGCAAAGGCGTCCCGACGACGGCTCACAGAACGGCCGCGTTGCGTTGACGAAGCACCGTCGTTGGGCCTGGAGCCCAGCGCCGCCCCTGTTTTGAACAAGCTGTTGGACCTTGTGATCACTGGAGAAACAATGCCTTCAAAGACCCGATTTTCTGTTTCGCTGCTCTCATAAATCCTGGCTCAGCGAATAAAGTAGAGCTTGGATTGAGCAAGTAGCGTGCGTGCAGCGTGCAAGTGTGCGGTGTTTTGCGACTCTGATTTTGAGCCGCGATACCAGTAGACCAGATGAACACTGACGCACATATCTGGTACATAACGGATCGAGTATGTTGCTGGAGCTCTAATGATGGACGTGGATGCGTTGTCGAAGCCTTAGCGTTCCGGGTCGAAACGTTGAAGTACTGAGCTGCAGTCAGATTCGTACATGCTTGGAGCGGTATCTGGGACGCGCGATCGCTCGTGCGAACGCTGCTCTCAGAGAAGCCTTGAATGCACCCTGGATGCAAGTCAACGCATGCTTGTGGACCATGAGGGCACGTTTATGGAAGAGCACTTGTTGCCGCTCTGAGAGCAGCAGAAGGAACACTACATGCGACATGGGAGAGTCAGAGCAACGGATGCCGCTGCCCGCGCGATTCCATCTCGCCGATGCGCTCTAGAGTCGGTTTGCTGCATCGTTGCTTCTTGGCAGCGAACTGCTAATGCATTCGGTAGAGCAATGATTTCTGACGGCAGAGGCCCTTTATGCTTACAGCTTTCAGTATTGGGCGTTTAGTCAGAAACGATATTTGTTAAAAGGTTAAAATGCATGTGCTCAGGACACTGCTTCAAAGACAAATACGGAGAAATACGCAGCGCCCTCGAGCGCCGCTGGACTTGGTCGAAATTTTTGACCTTGGAAGCGTCGGTAAAAGCTACGCATCTCCTCACAATACTGTAATGGGCGATGAAATTCTTCCCAAAAATCCTTCAAGTTCAAGGCCTCGCGGTACTCGAGACCTACGCGTGATGCGACTCGAATCAGTTCTCCAAAGTTCACAAGATAGCACTTTCGAGACGAGGCTTTTGTTCCTGTGCCCACGCCCAGCGTAAACACGTGTCCGTATGCGGAGCGAAAGAGTGCATTCGCATCCGGATCCATGGCGATACAGAAGCTCGCGTCGCTTGCCCGGTACGGTAGCCGAATATCGACGCTGGGTGCAGGAGCAGCCCGCCCAGTCTGTCGTGCCTCGTAAGCTTTCCGCAGTGGTGTCCATAGGCTTGCGCTGTCCACACAGAGACCAAAGAACTTTCCACCTGAGCACAGCAGGCGGGCGACTGTTCGTAGCACGGACTCGCAGGAGGCCTCGTCGGCGAAAGCGCTGTCTAAGGCGCCGAAAGTGACACAGCCATCGACTCTGCGTTCAGCGAGGTTTTCAACGCCGGCATCACTCGTGACCAAGTGCGGTCTATTATTTCGGGAGAGGTCGTCTCGGAACTGCTCGATGGTGCTCGCGTGTTGAAAAACAGTTTCTCCAGGCGTACCGAGGAGCCCGAACGCTCGCGAATCGAGACAGCATAGCGTGTCGTCAGGAGGGACAAGCGCCACCGTAAGAGCTTCCACTGCCCATAAGGCCAAGTCTTCTAACTCACCCACGCTGTTCTGGTCTTTCGTTGAGCTCATGAAACCGAGCACGGCCAGGCAGGTAGCATTGGTGTCGTTCGCAAGCGCGAAATCTCGCTCGAGCAAGCGCGACAAGCGGATCCCGAAGAGCTATACATCAGAACAGATTTATTCACATGCACTATGTGGTCACTGAAACAAAAGTTTTCGCACGATCATGTAGGGTATATGAATACCCACCCGCAGACGTCACCCAACCATTTTTTGACCGGCCGCCTGCTATCGGCTCCAGCTTCTCCTTACACATTTTGAGTATCAGAGGCTGCTCCACGAAGTTGGTTCGCGTCAGCTCTTGGGGTTTCGTGTTCAGCACCGAAAATCGTCTGGTATTGATAGCAGTGTTCAAGTCGCGGTTCACGAGCTCACTGCGTGCATTGAGGATGCTTGAAGTCATCCTTGTAAGGATTCCTAGCACTCGTTCCCTCTGTGCCACCATAGTCTCGTCATCGTTCCGTCGTGCGTACACGTTGAATCGCCTACCAACACGCATCATCATCTTTTTCTTCTTTGTCACTTGCTCTTCTTCACTCTAAACTCGATGACAAGAGGATATTTTTCGTTTTTTCTGGCACCTGGCGAGGACGATCCTTCGGGGTCCCCGACTTGGTCCGTGCATTCCCCTGGGATGTTTTATTCCTTCAACGGAACGCGCTTTGAATGTCTCTGCAATAAACCGCGAAATAGCATTTGACGACACGTGCGTGATGATGGAACCCAATTGAGATGAAATACTGCAAGCGTGTATCCGTACGAGATGCCGCGCGCGTCGTCGTCGTCGTCGTCGCCGCATCACAAACAGATCCCCATGACATAAAGCTACCCAAAGCAGTCTATCAACGGAAACACGGATTTCCATGTAACGTGACAACTTATCACGTTCGCTTTTCCTGAGTTTTTTTTGCGTGTAAAACGTGCTCACACTACAGCTACGCCAAATATTCAGGTAAAGCGCTGCGAGCCGAGGAGCGTGCTTTGCGTGCTTATCATTCATAGTCTCCAGAAGCTCCCGAGCGCAGAGCAGGTGGCGCTGGGGACAAGAAAAAGCGCTTCTTTGCTAGTTGAAGCGAAAACGTACCATGCGAAGCAAGACCAGCAGCTACTCAGGCTTTAAACCTCAGCTGCTACTTACGGTGTATTTGGTTGCTGCGTTTACGTGTGCAGCGCTCCCTGCGCTATGGCTGCTGAGAAGGCCGCTTGGAACTGACATTGTTGAGGAGCCGCCTGAACGGTTGCCGGTCAGTCGCCTCTTTGCAGTTGTGGTACCGTTGGGCAGTTCCGCTGACCTGGTCACGTTGCGGGCCAACTTTCGCTATTGGCGACCGAACACAGGCGCGAGTGGTGCTGCGCCTTGCTTGTTCTCAAAGGACTCGGAACGCAGCGGCAAAGCAAACCTGGAAGACCGACCGGACTTGGTTGTGCTCACGAGTCGGGCATTGAACGTTACGGATCGTACACGAATAGTCAATGAATTTGAAAGAAACGCTTATTGTCGGAACTGCTTCCGGTCGATACGCTTTCTTGACTGCGGCCTCAAACCAGAGCACGATGTGTACAACATGACCAAATCTGGTACGATTTCCAGCAGATTTAACGGGCCGCTGTTGACATTTGTCTGCAGCATCGGTCACAACCAAATCTGGAACAATTACCATGCGATCTTTCTGATGGAGCTGGATGCAGTGCCTATCCAAAACAACTGGCTCTCTGAGGTTGAGATCGAAGCTCGTAACCTGGCCCGAGAGCAACTGCTCGCTGTTCAGAGCGGCTGCTCGCTGACCGAAGACAAATCCCGCGGCAGCTGGCGAAACGGATCACCAGCCTTGTATCGTGTCGGATTCGACGCACAGCGTTTCTTTTTACAGTGCTTCAAACATTTTTGGTGCATCCCCACGTTAGAGGAGTCTTGCGGGTTTCCATGGGATTCGTATATCCACTCGTGCAGGCTACAAACACCGGAGTCCATGTCTCTATTCGGCGTGTCCTGTCGCTTCATCCACGTGGGTAGCCTCTGGCACATGAGACGCGCCTCTAAGAGCATCTGGACGACCGCTTCGTCTGAGGCGCTTCGCAGCGCCGTATTCATCCACTCGGGAAGGGTCATTCGTGAGATCGACGAGACGGTCACTGCGCTGGAGCAGAAAATTCGCGAAGCCGATGCTTCAGGGGTTCCAAGTGAAGAGAACTAACGTCTCGTGACAGCGTTCAAGGTCTGCATGCTATGCCGAATTGCAGCGGTTCACTTTTCCGATGCCTGAACGGATTCGTGTTGCAGCGCCAAGCAAATGCAAGGGTTTTCAAGGTCTACGTGGCCTGCCGTACCGCGCTTCATCGAATGGGGATAGCGTGTTCCCAGCGAAGCGCATTGTGACGGGCATCACTGAATGCATTCATGATGGCGTGTCTGCACTGGAACCAGAGATATATTCTCTAGATGATTCGCTGCACTGCGTCATTGTCACTAACGTTGGATAAACATCATCGATATGCAAAGTGCCATCGTGGTAAGCGGTTTTGGTCGGTAACCGAGGGAGCAACCAACGCATTCGACCTTGTATGAGCACGTGTTCTGACCGCTTTTTCACTTGGGGCGCCATTTCCCGTGGCGAGCGCGCCGCGGAACCGCGCACTTCACCCTCTTGTCCATGCGGTCGCTGTCAAGCGAGCTTTACGGTGTCAAAGGCACCGCCCTCCATCGTCACTGCTTTATTTTAGTGTGTACTGGATCAGTGCATCGGACCAGATTCCGACGGATGCGCAAAAGCTTCCAGTTTGTTGAGTATGGAGCGCCCCGCACATGGTGATGCGTCCTCGTTCCTCCATCCCCAGTCCAGAATCCAGGCATGATGTAGAGGCTGGATCAGGCTTCCTGGTAGGTGTCTCGCGAAATCTGATCGCTTGCGAAAGCGCGGGAGACGCTACCACGAACGTCGTACGGTAACAGTGCAGTCTGGGGCGATCGTACGGCCGTTCGCGTCGAGCATATGCACGGTGATATCGAGTAATTGAACATTGCTAATGTTCACTAGTTGCCAAGGAAAATCGTTGCTGATGTATATAGTGATCAATCGTGCTCGATCGCTGACCGTCCAATACCAGTGCCTCGCTCCCGAAAGAATCCATTCCCCTCTCTCCTGGTTACTGATTTTCTTCATCGCATGCCTTCCGCGTTTCAGCAAAATGCCCACACTGATCACCAAACGATACCCTCGAAGGCTTGCTCGACATATGGCCGCTGGATGCTTCGGACGCAAAAGATATCCCCGGATGATGGTCGAGGCGTTTTGGGTCTCGGTGTAGAACGTGCTTGTGTGCAGGTTTGCTGGTAGCGTCACCTCACAGCAAGCCTTGGACCTGGGATCGCCCCGTCAGCTGGCGTCCGCTCAGCTTAGTGAGCACCATCTTGTGCATTCGCATCCGTTTCACGCTCTCCATCTGTACCTGATTCAACATGCACCCGCGCCCGTGATGCAATGGTGTCGTCCTGAACTCATCGAAGGAAATCTGAAAGCGCCGATTCCTGCACTCCATGTACGCTGTCGTCAAAGGAATCGGAGTGCAGCGCTCGCGCGTTACTGCACGTCCAGTGCCATTGACTACAGCATGACAACTCGAGATATCGACCATTTGCTTTTTTGCAAGTTATCGCACAAGTTGGCGAATGCCTGACTCTTGCCTCCATACAACCGAAACTGCAAGCGAATCGAACAGAGTCTCATGTGCTGTCTGCAGCGTTTAAAGCATCTCCTTCGACGCACTGAGTGGAACTTGTTCCAGAACTCTGTTTCTCCTACATATATCTCCACGATTCCTGAGCATCAATCTCTTTAGCGGCTCCGAAGGGCGCATGTTCACGGACCGAGGCGCGCATTTTCGCTCCCTCCCGCAAACAAGCATAGCTGAGAGACACCAGCTCAGGGGTGGTTCAGGAAGAGAATGACTTTCCGAAGAGCAATTCGTCGGATGACAGTGTCATGGATGCGGACGACTCGCCGATGGATCCGTGAGCTTCAAAAACGGTGTTTGGCAACAGAGATGTCGCCTTCGACTGGCTTGAATCGGAAAAAAAGGGTCTCACCAGGAGCAGCTCGAGAGCAGTTTTTGTCACGTACTCCTTGACAGCTCATTCGTGATGGAAATCGACGTCGTCATAGAGCAGAATAGAAGAATGTCGCAAACAGAAGCCACACATTGTTTTTACGTTGCCTGCGATGCGAAGCGCTCCGGTATGTTTGGCGATTTGTAGGCGATCACCCGTGCAAATAGCCGTACCGGCTAATGCAGCGGTCTTGCTCTCCTGTCGCTTCTTCGAGAACAGCGGTTTGCCCATTCGTGATTGCCCATATATGGTCAGGAAAACGATAAACGTTCTATGACAATGGAGGCAAAATGAGTACCCGCGCGCAGACGCCTCCCAGTGTGTTTCCACCCGCATCCTGGTATCGGGGTCAGTGTTATCCAGGCACACATGGATCCTGAGACGCTCCCTCGCAATTTTGGATCGCATCAGCTCGTCGGCTCTCGCGTTCAGCGCCGCAAATCGTCTGCTATTGATAGCAGCGTTTCCGTCGCAGCTCACGAACTCTTTGCGTTTCTTCGCTCCTGTTGAAGTCACCTTTGCATGGATTCCTGGTTCTCGTTCCCTATGTGCCTCTAGAGTCTGGTCATCGTCCGGTCGAGAGATCACCGTTTTGGCGACTATCTCCCTTTTGCTTCCGCTTCTTCGTCACTTGTTCCTCTTCGCTCGATGGTCGGCGCCTAGGGGACTTTTCGTTCGCTGGTATAACGCGGTGATGAGGGCCCTTCTGGATCCCCGAATTTCAGTCTATAATTTTCCTTGGATTCTCTCTGTTTCTTCAAATGAATGCATTTCGAACAAATCTTCTATAAACCGCAAAAAAGCATATGATGAGACGCACCAGGATATGGAGTACCATTGACATGAAGGAACATAGAGCGCGCTTTCGTTGCTTCCCCGGTGGCCGAGCGCACGCGAGCGTATCCAACGAAAACGCGGCCGCTGGACCTGTGCGGGGGGCGGCACCCATCACATCCTCTACAAATGGGATCTAATAGACCTAAATATTGGTACAATTAGTACAAGTGGGTATCTGTATCCGCATTCGTGTAGTCGTCGCTGTTTTCTCTTCGAAAGCCGCCTATTTAGACCTCATTTCGCTTCAAAGCTAGCAGCACGAATATGCAGCGGATAAAAAATCATGATTCGCAGTACGGTACAAAACTATGGTAGCGAGAGAGCGCTCCATAAAGGCTGGTTGCCAGCGTGGCCTGACAGAGAATATCAGCAGCGCCGCGCAAGACGGACTGTGGGGCGTCGACGACTCCGCCTGCTGGGGCTCGCTGCGCTTATCGCTCTTGTCTGCTGCGCATTCTTTTTGGTCCGCTTCGTTCCTACTTTTAACTATGCTCTTTTTAGGAGAAAGGTGTCCACAAACGGTGATGCTTTGCGGGCGGTTTGGCTCGGAGACAGCGATACCTTGCCACGAGGTCCACAACGAGAATACTTTCGGTGCGTGCGCTCGCTTGCTCGCCTCATGTACCTATGTCGCTTAATTGATAACCCGCATCAGCTTGCGGGCACGGATCCACCGCTGACACTTCCCGCATGTGAAGAGCTCGAAAACGCGCTTTATGAGAGGTGTGCGGAGGCGCGACAGGCGCCCTCTCGAACGGTGCCGTCGCAAACAGCGCTGGCGCTGCGCACGCTTCCCTATTTTGTCGTTGCAAGTGCACCGGCTCTGGATACGTTGAAGCTAGAAAATGTGCTGGGTCCGCAGAAGATCCAGCGATCACATCGGGCACTCACTGAAATCAACGTTTCGCTTGTGACCCATGCATCCCTCTCCAAGTTGTCCGAGTTGCGCCGGCTCACTGAGCACTGGCCAGCACCGATATCTTGCGCTCTGGTGCTCCCCGACGTCAGCCAATCTCACCAGGTTCTGGACATGTATCCCAAGGGACGATCTGATCGCGTAGATATTCATCTGCTGCTCGCCGACGACTACGAACGTCCGACGTACTACCCGTTCAACGCTGCGCGAAACCTAGCGCTCGATAACGCCCGCACTGACTGGGTGTTCCTGGTGGATGTCGATTTTGTGCCGAGCCCGAACCTCGTGGAGAGCGTTCAGAGGACGCTTCGACGATTCCCGGAGCTTCGTGAAGAGATGCAACAACGTCGGGCCGTGCTGATTGTACCCGCCTTTGAGAAGCTTCAGGCTCGGGAAGAGCATCAGACATCGTTGCCGGCGACACGCGCGGAACTTGTTGCGGAGACTCGCGCCGGTCGTATTGTGCCCTTCCACGTATCCTGGTACTGGCCGGGACACGGTCCAACGGATTACGTTCGCTGGCTTGCTGACGCTAACGAAACATCCGAACACGAGCCGCACAAGCCGTACCGCGTGCGCTATCGCGACGGCTACGAACCGTACATCGTGGCCTATCGACATGGTCTACCGCGATACGAGGATTCCTTCGTTGGTTACGGTTGGAACAAGCAGAGCTTCATTAAGGAGCTCCATTATGCGGGCTACCGAATGTATGTTCTCCGTGACGGATTCATCATTCACATGAACCACGAATACGCGAGCTGGAGAAACCAGCAGAAACACGAGAATCTCCGAGCTTTGAAGTCGGCTAGAGCGTACCACGAACAGCTGCTTCGAACGCGGTACGGTAAGAGCGTTTCTTTTGAAGAGCGCTCCACCAGCTGATAACGGCGTGCGTGGTTGTGAGCAGTGTATGATTCCGGGGCCGACGATGATGATGCAGAAGCGAAGCAGCGTCGCTTGTTCGTCGAGCGCGAAGCTGCATACGGAGGCGCGCAGACACACAGCGCGATGGCGGATGCTTGTCGTCAGGGCTCTCCGATGAGACGCACTCCTTCGCAGCGCTCAAACGACGCATTGGAATAACTACCGGACATCTTTTGGATGCTACTGGGCCGACGAATGGAACCAGAGGCTCTCGCATGCGCAACCAGAAAGCGCATATAACCGAGGGCGATGCGGCGTGCCTCTGCTGACGCTTTTCGTTGGACGAGATACGGACCGGGGGATCCAGTTCGACATCGAGTACCGATCGATGATCCAGCGATCATGTGAGAGACATATTCTGAACGGTCCCTGAACCTGAGGTGAGAATATTCCAAGAAGAAGCATCGCTGAAAAGTGCACGTGCAAGTGTGTGTGTGTGTGTGTGACGGTGTGTGCACGACGGACTTGCCGAAACGACGTTGACGACGAGGCATTACAAACATTCACTCTCGAGCTTGGAATAGCAGTACCCCAATCGTGGCCGTTCAAGAAGCGTTACGAAAGGCTCGAGCACTGTGGTACCAACATGTACGTCGGACATGTTCTCCATGAGGTGAGCATAACCATGGAACGCGCTTCGGCAAAAGGTAAAAGCGCCTCACATGAGCCCAGTCAGAGCGGGCATGGACACAGCCATCGATCGCTTTAACATTTATGTAAGGAGCAAGCAATGCGCAACTACTTATTTGCAATGAGCAATGCCTCATCCGCAAGCAGCAGAAAGAGAAAGGATATAGAATTCTCCGTCTCCAGGCGTGCTAGACAGAGGCGAGCGCGTCATTTCAGGTGTCATGCAGTGATGCAGCACATACATCCAGGACAAGGCCAGCACTTGCCGGTTTCTAGCAAAATGCTCTTCGCAAGTGCCCAAGCCTGCGCTCCCTTTTCCGGTAGTCACGATTCACGAACCCTGACTCGACCGTTTCGCCCGCGCTCTTCTCAGAAAGAATTTGAACACTTCATCAACGGCAATGACGGGAACGGAGGCGCCCACCACAAATAGCCAATCCCCAAGAGAAAGGCGCTCGACTCCAAAAGCTGTCTGCGACAGAGGACTCTCAAGCACGATCAGCTGCAGTGCCATTGAGGCAAGCACGGCACCCAGGAGCCAACGATTCGACACCATCAAATGTGGCTGCAGGATAATCGACTCGGTTTCCGATACCGCATTCAAGGCATTGGCCATCTCGGCAGTGACAAGCACTGACATGGCCACGGAGCGCGCTTGGACGGTGTTGTCTATGAATCCACGGTATCCGAAGACGCAAGCGAGACCAACGTATGTACCAATCGCCAGATAACGGGCAAGGTCACCACCGAGTCCACCCTGGGTACGTAGGAAGGGTTCATCGCGCCGACGAGGCGGCCGTTGCATGGCCTCCGGATCCGTCGGGTTGAAACTCAACGCGATGGCAGGTAAACCGTCGGTAATGAGGTTCACCCAGAGCAACTGCGCCGGTGACAGAATCTCCGGAACGTGCAGCCAAAGCGAGCTCACCAGGACGGCAATCACCTCACCAATATTGCTGCTGAGGAGATAGCGGATGAACTGCCGCATATTGGCGTAGATGGAGCGGCCCTCTTCCACAGCTGAGACGATCGTAGCGAAATTATCGTCGACAATGACCATGTCGGCAGCGGCCTTTGCAACCTGGGTTCCGGTTCCCATGGCGACGCCGACGTCCGCAGCAGCCAACGCCGGTGCATCGTTGACACCGTCCCCGGTCATGGCGACGACTTCGCTGCGGGTCCGCTGCAGCGTCTCGACGATCTGTAGCTTGTGCTTCGGTTCGACGCGTGCAAACACTCGCGTTGCTGCCACTTGGTCTGGGGTGTAACGGTTGCTCTCGAGGTCCGCACCGAGCACCACTGTAGGCGTCAAGGTACCGCTCTTCTCCGCTGCGGCATCTGCGATCATGGAGGTATCGAGGATACCGACTTGAGCGGCAATTGCAGATGCCGTCAAGGCGTGATCCCCCGTGATCATCACTACCCGAATACCTGCTTGTCGACAGCGAGCGATCGCTTCACGGACTCCTGGACGCGGAGGATCCTGCAGGGCAGCGAGTCCCAGGAACGTGAGCTGTTTCTCGGCACTGTCCTGTGCAGCGTCGCTGGTGCATTCTCGGATAGCCAGTGCAATACAGCGAAGACCGCTACGTGAGCGTTCCCTCGTCTGCTCTGACCAGTATGCTACAGCGTCTGGCTCAACGAAGGAGCACTGTTCCAGAACAGTCTCTGGTGCGCCCTTGACTAGTGAATACGTGTAGGTGCTTTTGTGATCGTTCGTATTCGCCGTCGACAAAACCGGCACGCTGCAGGTAACGACGACGCTCATGCGTTTCCGAACACGATCGAACTCATTGACCTGCAGGATTCGTGCATGCGACTCCCAGAATGCTCGGTTACTGTCGGAGGGTCGCAGCTCTTCGCCGGCTCGCAGCAATGCGAGCTCCGTCGGATCACCTCGTCCATCCAGGGTGGCCTCTGAACAGAGTGCAAGCACCAGCGAGAGCGCCTCCTTGAGCGAATCATGTACCGGTACGAGTTCCACGACGCGCATGCGATTCTGGGTGAGTGTCCCGGTCTTATCCGAACAAATCACAGATGTGCAGCCGAGTGTCTCAATGCAGGGCAGGGAGCGGATAAGTACGTTGCGCTTCGACATGCGCTGCGTTCCGAGGGCTAGGCAGGTGGTGATTACAGCAGGCAGACCCTCGGGAACTGCAGCTACAGCCAGAGCCACCGAGAATTTGAAGGATTCGATGACCTGCTCGAGAATACGACTTAAATCGACCTGTTGTTGTGAAATGATCATGGCAAGGGGTACTTGTTGGATTTCCTGTACAAGATTGAGCGCGAATACCGCTGCACAAATACCCAGCACAAGGTTGGTGAGCAGGTCTCCCAGGCGATTCATCTGCTCCACCAGCGGGGTTTCGGTAGTCGCTTCCGTGGCTAACTCCGTTTCACCATTCTTGCGACTAGCGCTGCTGCTGCTGCTGCTGCTGCTTCTCCGTACGAGTTGGCCACGGATTGTACCGACAGCAGTATTTTCGCCAGTTGCGACCACGATAGCGAGGCAGCGACCCCTGGTCAACACGGAGCCTGTGAACAACATATTGCGCTGCTCTTGGTACGGAAGTCGACCGGTGCCTCGTGCATCTTTCGCCTGCTCCATTGCCTCAACGTATTTGTCCACTGCAAGGGACTCACCGGTGAGAATCGACTCGTCGACTTGGAGCGTATTCGAGAGTAACCGCACGACGCGAGCATCCGCTGGCACCAGGTCACCGGCTCGTAGTTCAATGACGTCACCAGGCACGAGCTCCCGCGCTGGTATACACGACCTAGCGCCCTGATCCCTGACAACCACAGCCTCCTCGCTCATATAGGCTCGCATGGCCCTGATGGACTCGTCTGCTCGCGACTCGAGGATCGCCCCGATACCAGCGTTCAAGAGCAGAATCGTTAGAATAATGACAGGCTCTAGGAACGCGGAAGCCGTTCGCTCCTTTGCTGTTGCTGCCAACGTAAAGGATATGCCGGCAGCGACCAGAAGGATCTGCACCAGACGATCGTCAAACTGTTTGAGCACTCGTTGAACGAGCGTCTGTGGTTCCGGTTCGGGAAGCGCGTTCGGTCCATGAATGCGCAAGAGTTCGCGAGCACGGCTCGTACTGAGTCCAGCTTCAATCTCCACTGCATAGTGCGCAGCAACGTGTTCCGCGGTCTGAAAAACCGGCTCCAAACGCGCCGTTGGTGCCCCAGTCGAGTCCTTCGAGTCTGACGACGCTTGTAGGCCGAGCAAGCGTCGCTGGACGCTCCCAGTTGACGCTGTCTCGATGTGCTTCAGTGCGAGCCTCCAGCTGCTGCTCACGAAGGAGCACACTGCTCGCGGATAGACGCTGCTTGGACGCACGACACAGTGCGCTGCTGTGTGTCTGCGACGAGTCTGCCTAGCAGGGCATGCGCCCCAGCGTGGACATAGTTCCGGGACGAATCCCGTCACCTGTGGTGACCTGACACCTGCCGCCTTTGCATGACCAAAAGATCGAACGTCACCACGACGTTTTGGGGACTGAACCTCCCTGGTCCGCTGGATACTTGCACCGGAGCTACCTAGCATAGAGACCGGCTCGCTGGAACGCGAACTAGGGCGTCGCCGCGCTCGCCCTGAAAGCGGTGTTGGGTTCCAGCGAGCTGGACGTCAGCGACAAGGCGCTGCGGCAGTACAAACGGTGGATCTCGGTACCCGTTACTTGGTAAGGGCGTTGCTCGGGACTGCAGCAGTCTACATGTCTCATTGAATGTGCGCTGTAACGAGCTGCTGCTCACGAGCACCGCTGTCGACAAGCGCTAGGGACTGAAACGCGTCGTGAACGGGCACAGGTTCAGCGAGCGTACCTGCTAACCGGGCGAGTACCCAGCCATATATGTAGCCGGTCTTAGCGTCTCGTTGAGTTCTACTGGAAACGCAGGCTCAGCTGGAAAGTTTCGAAACGGTTTCATGCCTGAACGTCGGACTTTTTATTCGCAGAGAATACGCGGCTTCGTATGCGGTGAGCGGCTTTGCTAGCAGGTTTCAAAAGCGACTGCGGGTCCAAAGGTGGAACACGTTTCCCAAAGCATAGGCTGCTTCGTACCTGGAGCCTACTGGAGGAAGCTAGAATCAGTGTACTACTTCCGCAACGACGGGATGAGACCGCTCATTTCTGAAGAATCGAAGTGCAAACCTGGATATCTATGCGCGAAGTGGTGCCTTTCGCATCGCTTGCAACGTTCGCTATGGAAACAGCAGCTCGCGACCCCCGCGTCTCCATTGACTCGGGCGACGTGTTCACTACTTCTTTATACAAATACAAGTCAGGACAGAGTAGAAGGGGTCCGCTTTGCGAATTCGCGCGCACTGACTAAAATATGTATCGCTTGCCACTGTTATCAGCACTAGTCTTGACGGGCTTTTTCTGTGACTGCTTCCTTTCATACGCTCTTGTCCGTGGTATTCAATACGCCGGTCGCTCCTGTCTCGCCAGCTCCGTGGTCAGCAGTTGAAAGATGGTTATCACAGCGTTAACGCCGCGATTTTGCCGCTTCACGCTGATCTCTCGACGAACTTTATACACAGACGGCAGTTGTAATCTCTACGCATCGCCAGCAACCTTCATCGTCTTTTGTAAACAGTCATGGAGCACTGGTCGCAGCGATTACTTTTGATAATTGGCGGGTGCTCCCGTATGGACACCAAAGCGCTCTCCGGGGGCAGCCCTGTGTTGCATCAACGTTTGCTCTATCGCTCAATGCAAACCCATAACGGGTACAGGAAGCGCGCCTAGTTCCGATCCTCCTTTGCCGCGCTTAGTGCCGCTCCTGCGAAAGCGGGCTTGTTCTGGGCGATCCGCTAGGCGAGTATTCTGTTCGCTGCGAGTGCAAGCGCATCCTGTTGGACTCGGTAGAACATTTTTGGAAAGCGTCGTTGTCCACGAGGAAACGAGTGCCGGAAGAAAAACAAGTCGTGAAATTTCAAACTTTGCGCCCTTACGTGCAGAGCGCTAAGAGGATCTCTGCTGGAAGCGATCGTTGCGATGACTCTTGTACGAGCCCGTGATCCTTGTTCATGCAAACAGAGGATACGGGCGCCTCGTGGAGCATATCTCGTTCGAGGTATCATGCTGCTGGTGTCGAATGCCGTTTTGTCGAGGGCCACAGACAGAGGAGGATTCTTTTGCCGCTCGAGCGAGATCGCTTACATAACGTGACAATTTCAGTAAACTTTTGGCGTTAGCTTATGAGATATTCATCGAGGGATGCCATTGAGTTGCTGCATCCACGAGTGAGTTGCCTTGACACAGACAGATCGTGAACCTGAAGAATCATGACTAGCGCTCGCCAAACGTAAGGAAGGGAGAAAAGCGGAGGCTTGCACGGACGCACTGGATTATGATGTTGCTTTGTTTACGAACCCCGTGTGCGACGACGTCGAGAATCCTCCTCTGGATTCCGGTGACGCATCGACTTCCAGCGACACAACCTGGAATGTGCCAATCCGACTCGACGGCTGGGAATCCAAAAACTACGCATGAATTCGTCACCGCATATTGTTGCACTTCGATTTTCGGGGCTGTGCTTGAAAAAACTTCGGAAAAGATCGAAATGCAGGAACAGCGGAAGCAGATCAGCGTTTCGTTTGAATGTCGCACGAGTGTAGCGTCGCAGTAAGTGTCTGGGGCAGTCTCGGATCCCTGGGCATCGCTGGACCCATCGAACTCCTATTTCCTCCGGTACGACTGGTCTGTGGTAAAGCGTGTATCGAAGAGACCTGTGGCAGCGCGTCAGTCACTTTTCAGGTTGCCGATGGGAAAACCTCGTGTACAGGGGATTCTGAATCCGTCCATAAACCTGACGCCCTGTGACAAGGGCCTCAGGACAGCTCCGCAATGTCCCTATCGAGAGTACCGGCTCTTGGTGATTGTCGTAGGTGCCCGCCTGAATCCACGTAGAGCTTTAATAACAGCAGAGGTACCGGATCAACCTACCTTCTATTCAGTTTTGGGAGCTCATGCCCTGCAGAATACAACACGCAAATGCTTATTTCAATGGATAGAGGTCTCTTTAGAATTCTCCAATACAATGGTCGCTTATCGACGAGGATGATGGTTCATAACCTGAATACGCTCATCGATGTTAGACCATGAAGAAGAAACGGGTTCTGTCGGACACCGCTGCGGCAAAGTGACCGATACGTGACGCCGGACACGCCATGTCTCCACGTCACAGAGGCGCGCCTGTCCAGTACGCGTAGACGACGCTACTAGGCACGTTTTGCGGTGTTGTCCGAGACCTCCAGTCCGAGGCGTAACGCCATCAATTGCAGCCTATCTGGACGCTTTGTTTCGATGCTGCCTCGTGCCAAAGCGCCGAAGGAGCGTGCAACTGCGGTCGACGACGCGGACGCTGGGCTCCAGTTTGAGGCAAGCGAAAACTCGCTGCAACTCTCGCGTACACAGAGCGAAGTAGAAACGCCTGCGAATGGCGTTGACGTCCCGGAGGTGCGGCAAGCGCCTCGTGCGCGCTACTGGACCGTGTTGATGTCGATGATACGCTCTATGAGCGCGGGCGCGGGTATGTTCATTGCAGCGTACTTCCTCATCACCACTGGACAACTTAAAACGGTCTGGGAAGCGGCTTATCCAACTTGCTGGCTCGGTGCAGTGCATGGAAGCGTCAACTGCGCCAACCAAGTGCGTTGTCCGGGTCTCTTTCCGCAGTGCACAAGTGCCCCCTGCCAGGACAATATTCCGGGCTTCTGCACCGGCCCCGGCGGAGGGTACCCTTCTCGCGACACGTGCACCAGAAGTATTCTTATTGCAAACTCCTGTGTCGTTTTCGGTGGTATCATGCTTGGGATGCTGGGCTTTGGCTGGGTCGCAGACGCCCTAGGCCGTCGTATCGGGAGTATCTGCACGGCAGCGGTTATGGTTACAGGCGCCCTTGTCATGACATTTGTATATTCTGTGGATATCAGTACCATCTTTATTGTCCTCAGCTCATTCTTCGGACTTTTAGGCATCGGTATTGGAGGCGAGTACCCGATATCCGCCTCTCGTGCCGCTGAACACAAACAGAAAATCGAGGAAACCTCCGCTCATGAGCGTCATCAGATCCAGAGACGCTTGCGAGGCGCTGCCATCACGCTGGTCTTCAGCATGCAAGGCATTGGCATCCTCTTTGGGTCGCTGCTAACCCTAGTTGCCATTGCGGTTGCCAAGCAGACTGCGCCGAATTGCCGCATCCAATCGAATAACGAAATGGGGTACTCTCAACGAGCCCTGAGTTTTGTTTGGCGTTTTGTGTACGGTGTCGGCGCGCTTTGGTTGTTCGGACTTTTGATCCATCGGTTTTACTTTGTTCAGGAGGACGAGGTCTTCAAGAGAGCGGCGAAACGACGGGAGGCGAGACGCCGTCGCGTGTTGACGCTCCGCTCCAGCCGCTCGGAATATCGCCAGCTACTCAGCTACTACTGGTCACGTCTAATCGGGACCGGTTTTACCTGGTTCCTCAATGATGTTATTCTGTACGGAAACCGTCTCTACTCGGGTCCCATATTCAACGGTATCAACGAGAATGCTGATCTCCTTATCCAGAATGCGTGGATCGTGCTGAACAATGGCGTCTCCCTGGTTGGTTACTACCTCGCGGCAGCGATCATCGACCAGCCGTGGTGCGGACGACGCCGACTGCAGCTCTTTGGCTTCGCGATGATCGCGGTATTCTTCGCGATACTCGCTGGGACCTATGAGCACTTCCGAACAAGTAACCGTCATGCATTGATCGCACTTTACATTCTGGCTTCCTTCTTCTCGCAGGTTGGACCGAACGTGGTGACCTACGTCGGTGCTGCCGAACTCTACCCCAGCGAAGTGCGAGCTCGTGCGCACGGCCTCAGCGCCTTTTGCGGCAAACTAGGCGCACTGGTCTCGACGCTCACCTTCGGCTACGTCGACATTCGAACGATATTCATCCTTACTGCCGCTGCTGCCGTCATCGGTTTCCTGGCGACGTTCATCTTCCTTCCGGATGCAACCGGGTTGGATCTGCGCGAACATGACTGGG
>Ga0078972_1004527_pt1 | contig 37765 bp, 30 predicted proteins | sample YelNatPaOPGAMG01_FD_67568 | JGI IMG/M metagenome (GOLD analysis project Ga0078972, IMG submission 67568) | Hot spring thermophilic microbial communities from Obsidian Pool, Yellowstone National Park, USA - OP-RAMG-01 (SPADES assembly) (version 2) | ecosystem: Environmental > Aquatic > Thermal...
GCTTTGTTTGCTTGTCTGAATCTGGTCAATTCAAGCACCGGCAGGGTGCATCCTAGCATCGGACCGGATTCTTTCGGCCGGAAGGCCTGGGGCTGAGAAACCGCTGAGACGCGAAGAGCGCGGAGATAAGCGGGCTTGAGCTTTTTTGCGTAGTTCGCGTATTTAGCGGTTTAGGGCTTGGGCGCAGATGGGTTGGGTGTTTCGGCGGGCCGCCGGAACCGACCGGCCAGCGGCCGGTGCTACCCATGGGCATCCGACGCAGTGGGGCTGCGGTGAGTCGGCCCACGGCAGGCGCACCGCCGCGCTGGATAGGCGAGGCAGCGTCCATTAACCGCAGAGACGCGAAGAGCGCAGAGATAGACAGCTTTGAGATTCGTTCGCGGAGTTCGCGTATTTCGCGGTCTGATGGTTGGCGGGAACTCGGTTGGTGGTTTCGGCGGGCCGCCGAGACCGACCGGCCAGCGGCCGGTGCTACCTATGCGCATCCGACCCAGTGAGGCTGCGGTGAATGGGCCCACGGCACACGCAGCGCTGCGGTGAGTAGGCGAGGCAGCGTTCATTAACCGCTGGGGCGCGAAGAGCGCAGAGATAGACAGCTTTCAGATTCGTTCGCGGAGTTCGCGTATTTCGCGGTCTGATGGTTAGCGGGAACTCGGTTGGTGGTTTCGGCGGGCTGCTGAAACCGACCGGCCAGCAGGCAGTGGTTCTGATGACTATGGCGGTCTAAGGCCGAGTCGGAGCCCTGGAACCAAGCGTGGGTGTTAAGGTTTGGCCAGCCGACAGCCTGCGGGCCTAATAAGCAGTAACGCATACGCACAAATCCATCACGCCAGTATGGAACCCTAGCGACAGCACAGGGCTTGAGCGTAGCTGGTTTGGCTAGCGGGCTAGGGGCTGAGCTGCGGCCTAACATCTCGTTCATCATGTCCGATGGCCATGCGGCGCACACGTTCCTGATCCATGGGCAGCATGCCGGACAACCCGAGTCCTCGGTCGGCTCCATCCAACTGTTTTCGGTCGTTTTGGTCCGACGCATGCTCTGTTGGCGCAAAAGCCAACCGGTCCGCGCCCCGGCCGAGCCCAGCCTGCGGATGGAAACCGAGCTGCTGAAGTTGGTGTGGGGCGGACGGATTGAAATGCCATTGGCCGCTTTGACTCTGCCATGATTCGATCTGCTGAACCGTAGAACAATTCTTCACTGGGCAAGTCCGGCCCACTACACTTTGGACACGACGACGAGCTGCGACCTGCTATGAGCAAGCCTGGCATCATCTTGTTGACCGGCGCGACCGGGTATGTGGGCGGGAGACTGTTGCCGCTGCTGGTGGCGGATGGCTGGCGCGTGCGATGTCTGGCGCGGCAACCGCAATGGCTGGCAGGTCGTGTGCAGCCTGGGGTCGAGGTAATGCAGGGCGACCTGCTTGACGCGAGCGCGTTGTTGGCCGCCATGCAGGGGGTGAACGCGGCGTTTTATCTGGTCCATTCGATGGGTGCGGTGGGCGATTTTGAAGCGCAGGACCGGCTGGCGGCGGACAACTTCGGCGAAGCTGCGCGGGCGGCTGGCGTGCAGCGCATCATTTACCTCGGGGGGTTGGGGTCGGACAAACCCGATTTATCGCCGCACCTGCGCAGTCGGCACGAGGTGGGCGAGCGTCTGCGGGCGCACGGGGTGCCGGTGATCGAGTTTCGCGCGTCGATCATCATCGGCCCAGGCAGCTTATCTTTTGAAATGCTCCGCGCGTTGGTCGAGCGGTTGCCGGTGATGGTGACTCCGCGCTGGGTGCGCGTGAGGGCGCAACCCATCGCCATTGACGACGTGCTGGCGTATCTCCGAGCGGCGCTGACCCTGGAAATCGAGCGCAGCCTCATTCTGGAGATTGGCGGGCCGGACCAGGTTTCGTATGCCGACCTGATGCGCGAATACGCCCGGCAACGTGGGCTGCGGCGTTGGATGATTCCGGTACCGCTGCTGACGCCGCGGCTGTCGGGTTTGTGGCTGGGGTTGGTGACCCCCGTGTATGCCCGTGTGGGCCGCAAACTGGTGGACAGCATCCGTCACCCGACGGTGGTCCGCGACGATTTGGCCTCGCGTCTGTTCTCGATCCGGCCGATCGGCATACGGGAAGCAATTGCGCGGGCGTTGCACGACGAAGACGCCTGGTTCACCCAAACTCGTTGGTCGGAGGTCTTGTCAGCCACGGAAAAAGCGGCCCGACGTTGGGGCGGCTTGCGAGTTGGTAACCGGTTGGTGGACTGGCGCGCCTGGTCCGTGGCTGCGCCGCCGGCCAAAGTGTTTGCTGGCGTCGAACGCATTGGTGGGGCGGTGGGTTGGTATTACGCCGATTGGCTTTGGAAGCTGCGGGGCTGGCTGGACCGGCTAGTCGGCGGAGTGGGAATGCGTCGGAGCCGCCGTGATCCGGAGCGCCTCCAAGTGGGCGATGTGGTGGATTGTTGGCGGGTCGAAACTATCGAGCCAGGCCGAAGGCTGCGGCTTGTGGCTGAAATGAAACTGCCTGGTCGGGCGTGGTTAGAATTCGAGGTGCAACCAGATGGAACCGGTTCGCGCCTCTGGCAGACGGCAATATTCGATCCGCTGGGGGTCTTGGGCTTGGCCTACTGGTATGGCATCTGGCCCCTGCATCAGCTCGTATTTGCTGGAATGCTGCGGGGTTTGGCACGGGCCGCTGAGGCGAGGGGCTAGACCGTTTCCGCCCGGTCAACAAGCCAATCCCCCAGCTCACGCCGGCGGCTACGGATTCAGTTGGTGGGTAGCCGCCGCCGTAAGGCGGCGGACTTGGTGGAGTCGGTCGGTGCGATGGGGCCTGCTAGGTGGGACCAAGGTTTCCGGCACAAGTGTTCTTGACCCGTCGGTAGGTGGCAGGCGAGGTCAAGGTACTGCTGGTTCCGTGAAGTTCTGTTGCGCGGGTCCGGCCCGGCCCACACGCCTTGTCGGCGCCAGACGCCACCTGGGCGGCCAGACCAGTCATGCACAGGCTCTGAGCGCCACGAGAAAGCCGTGCTGCGATGTTACCGGTCGTTCTGCTCTTGGTGGGTGTGCTGACGCTGGGGCGGTCGAGAGAGTGCTTCGGCTCAGTTGATCACGCGGTTTTGAGGCCGCGTCGCCACAGGTCAAAGTGGTACAGGGCCACGACCACGAGCGAGTGTCGGATCTGGCCTGCGGCCACCAAGGCCGCGACTTCATCCGCCGGCACTAGCCGAGTCACCAGATCCTCGCCACTGTCCCACTGGGTGGGGTGCTTATGGACGCATTGTTCGATCAAGACGGTGTGACAGCGATTGGTCAGAAACGCCGGGTTGGCAAAGACGGATCCCAGCACCCGCGCGTTGGTGCCTTCGTAGCCGGTCTCTTCCCGCAACTCGCGCACTGCGCAAGCCACCGGTGAAGGGTCGCCCGGCTCCATCACGCCCCCAGGCACTTCCAACTCGACGGTGCTGGTGCCGTGGCGGAATTGCTCCAGCATGACCAAGTGCTGGTCGGGCGTCAGAGCAATCACGTTCACCCAGTCTGGCGCTTCTAACACAGCCAGATCTTGCGTTTGGCCGGTGCGGGGTGATACCCGTTGGTCTTGCCGCAACTTGAAGATGCGGTAATCGCCTAGCGGCTGACTGGAGACCAAGGGCCAGGGCCGAATCATGGCATCAAACAGCAGAGCCCATTCACGGCAAAGGCGGCCGGTGGCGCTGCGTGGGCCGGCGCCACTGGCCTACTGAAGGGTATTGGCGGGGACGATCTTGATCGTTTTGACCTCGACCCGCTGCGTCGGTTTACTGAGTTCACCGGTGGCGCTCCGCGTCACGGGCGTATTAGCGATCTTTTCCAGCACGTCGTCGCCTCGGATCAGTTTGCCAAAGGCGGTGTATTTGCCATTGAGGTATTGCATGTTGGGCGAGTCGGCCGGCGCAGTGCAAATGAAGAACTGGCTGCCGGCTGAGTCCGGGTGTTGCGACCGAGCCATGGAAATGACGCCGCGTTCGTGTGGGCGGTCGTTGAACTCGGCCTTGATGGTGTAACCGGGGCCACCGGTGCCCCAGCGGGCTTCATAGGCCTGGTTAGTCGTCAGCGGATCGCCGCCTTGGATCATGAAGTCTTTGATGATCCGGTGGAAACAGGTGCCGTCATAGAAGCCTTGCCGGGCTAGTTTGATGAAGTTGGCCACGGTGTTGGGAGCCACCTCAGGCCAAAATTCGATCACCATGTCGCCCAGGCTGGTTTGGATGATAGCTACTTCGTTGGTTTTTGCATTCATGGAAGGGGTTGGGCTGTTCGTGGGCGGTGCTGGGGCCCGCAGCTCAGGCACGGGTTCAGGCCCGGGCCTGGGCACCGCCACATTGGTGGCTTGAGCCGCAGGCTCCGGTTCCACCACCGCTTCGATAGTTTCGGATCTCCGGCAACCGGTAAACAAAGCCACGCACAGGCCTAGTCCACACAGGTAGCATGCCGTTCTCATCGCGCGTTCACAGTGCACAAAACCCTGCCCAAAAGTCACGCCCGGAATCGCCTTAAGCCGATGCCCCGCTGCTGACCGGCCCGCAGCCGGCGGGCGAGCCCCTGGTCAAGGCGCCGATCCACGCCACGGGTCAGCCCCAATTCAATCCGCCTCCACCCCGAGCATCTCCAGAATTCGGTTCAGCTCCTCATCGCTGAAGAACTGGATTTCCACTGCCCCTTTGCCAGCCCGGTAGCGCAGTTGGACCTTGGTCCCGAATCGCTGAGTTAACCGCTCGGCCAAATCCGCTAGATGCGCTTCGGCATCGGTTAGCTGAGCGCCCGACCCAGGCCGGCCTCGACTTGTTCCGGGCTGCTTTTGCATCCGGGCAACCAGCAGCTCGGTTTGGCGCACACTCAACCCTTGTTTGAGCACGCGTTCGGCAGCCAAGCTCTGTAGGGTGGGGTCGTCCAGGGCCAAGATCACTTTGGCATGGCCCACCGACAGGCGGCCGTCCCGCACATACGCTTGGACTGTGGCGGGGAGTTTGAGCAGGCGCAGTGCGTTGGCCACTGCGGCTCGGCTTTTGCCTACGCGTGCAGCCACATCTTCCTGGCGCAGGTCGAACAGCTCCATCAACTGGTGGTATCCTTGGGCTTCTTCGATGGGGTTGAGGTTTTGCCGTTGCAGGTTCTCGATCAACGCCATCTCCAGCGCCGCCGCATCATCGGCTTGTCGCACGATCACCGGCACTTGCTTCAACCCGGCCAACTGCGCTGCGCGCCAACGCCGTTCACCCGCGATCAGCTCGAAATGCTGGCCTTTGGGCCGGACCAGCAGCGGCTGGATGACGCCCTGTTCTTTGATCGAGTCGGCCAGTTCCCGCAGACCTTCGGGATCGAAGTCTTGGCGCGGCTGCAATGGGCAGGGGCGAATGCTGTCCAGAGCCACCAACTGCACCTTATCGCCGGGCTGCGCCCCAACGTCAGTCGCAGCCGGGCTGGGAGCGGGCTTGGCGGGCTGAGAGCTGCTACCCAGCAACGCCCCAAGTCCGCGACCTAAAGCGGGTTTGGCCATGGCGGCAAAGTGCATAGATCAGCCCTGCGAGTCAACGCACCATTGGCCGGGGCGGTCGGGCGGGGTGCATCTTATTTCCGCCGGCTTACGCCGGCGGCTACGGGTTTTTCTGGTAGCCGCCGCCGTCAGGCGGCGGACCCAGCCTAACCGGTGGCGCCCCCATCCGCCGGCTCACTGTTTGCTCGCCGCTCGGGCGCGCTCGCACAACTCCTTCAGTCGCTGGTGCCGGACGGGTTTGGGCAGTTTGCCTAGGCGTGCAGCAGCCCGATAGAACCGCTCCAAGTCGCCCTGCTGTTCAGCCAACAGTTGTTTGAACGCCGGCACCCAATCGTAGTAGGTAGCCACGGTGTTCAACTGCGCGTTGTTCAGTGGCCCAGCCACCCAAGCGTCGTAGCGGGTATCACCACCCCACTGTTGCTTAAGCTGAGCGTATTGGAGCCTGAACTGGGCGCGGATTTGCTGCTGCGCTTGGCACACGGCAGCCAGTCGATCAGGTGGCAACCGCCGTTGGCCACCTGGATTAAGCTGGGCATAGGCTTGTTCCAGTTGCTGGCGTGTCCGGGCCACCAACTTCACAAACTCCGCCTCGCGCTCCAGGCCGATTCGATACCGGCTCAGCGTGGCGCTGTCGCCGAGGCTCTGCAACCAACACAAGACCCCGTGCTGGCTGACAGCGGTAGCAAAGGCCTCGTTGAACTCGGTGTCGCCGCTGACAAACAGCCGTTGATGCGCCAGTTCATGGAACAGCGTTTCCGCCAAATCGGCCGGCTCGTGACGGATGAAGGTGTTCAAGACCGGATCGCGGAACCAACCCAGGGTTGAATACGCCTCGACGCCCTCCACATACACTTCCCAACCTTGCTTTGCCAGGTGCTGCGCATAGCGCCGGGCGGCTTGCTCGCTGAAGTAGCCTCGGTAAGCCAGCCGGCCTACAAACGGATACCACCACTTCTTGGCTTCCAGCGATGCCACGGGCGCCGCGTACACATTCCACACCACATACCGGCGGCCCACATCGACATACCGCTGGTAATGACCGTTGACCGGTAACCGAAGCTGTTGCTCGGCGAACTGTCGCAGGTGCAGCGTCAGGCGGAGTTTGTCCTTCAACTCAGCCGGTTGCGCTGGATCAGCCAGCACCTGCTGGATCGGGCGCTGATTCAGCACGATCCGATAATGGCCGACCACAGCTTGGCGGTAAAACGAGCAGGTCGAACAACCCACCCCAAGCGCGACGGCCAAGAGCAAGGCTGTCGCCAAAGCCCACCGCCTCAATCGGCGCCTGCGTCGCAGCGTGCGCGTGCCTGGCGCCGCATCGCCACGCCCAGATTGCATATCGCGGGTTTGGTTCAATTGCATCCGGTCAGCCAGTCCTGCCTACCGTCACCTTGGCATCTGGCCCTGCCAGCCCAGCATCTGCTGCACCACAGTTGGAGCGCCCCCGGTCAAAGTTCTCCCGTAGCCGCCGGCGTAAGCCGGCGGAAGATCGTGTAGCCGCCGGCGTGAGCCGGCGGAAGATCGTGTAGCCGCCGGCGTAAGCCGGCGGACTGATCCGCCAGGTCCGCTCGGTCCGCCGCCTGACGGCGGCGGCTACGGTATTGCCCAGCCAAGCCCTGTAGCCGCCGGCGTAAGCCGGCGGAAGATCGTGTAGCCGCCGGCGTAAGCCGGCGAACTGATCCGCCGGGCCGGCCGGATCCGCCGCCTGACGGCGGCGGCTACGGTATTGCCCAGCCAAGCCCTGTAGCCGCCGGCGTAAGCCGGCGGAAGATCGTGTAGCCGCCGGTGGTGAGCCGGCGGACTGATCCGCCAGGTCCGCTCGGTCCGCCGCCTGACGGCGGCGGCTGCGGCTCGGATTTTCATCTTCCGCCGCGTCACCGCGGCGGCTACGGTATTGCTCCGCCAAGCCCTGTATTCGCCGGCGTGAGCCGGCGGAGGCCAGGAAAATCAGATGCGCACCAGCCCGGCCCGTCCGGCACCATGGGCTGGATGGTTACAGTGCCGTGGTTGAACTTGTCAGAAGCCGTACTGTCGGTGTGGCAAATCATGCTGGGGGCAGTATGCCGGCGCAGTTGGACCCGAGGCTAGATGGATCATGATCGGCTGCCAGTTTTCTGCGCAGCCGCCTCTCGAGTCGGATGCGTGAGTTTGCCGGGACACTCGACCGATCAGACGGCCAATTGCGCTCGATAGGTCTCCACCTCGGCCAACATTCGGCGTAGCGCTGGTGTGTCCGAGCCGGTCCGGCCCAGGGTCTGTTCCAGAGCACCCAGCTCGGCCAAGGCGTGTTGTTCGGCTTGGCGGGTTAGGTCGCGGATGGCTACTGCCACGCGGTCGCGCCAGTCCGCTGCCAGGCGCGACAGGTTCTTGTCCACTTCCCAGCGAGCTTTGCGGGTCAAGGCGCGTTGGACCAAGGGCCGACACAGCGTCATGGGCACCAAGTGCCCCACGATGTCCACCGTCACGTCGAACCCGTAGCCCACGTCCACAGGGGGCGCCTCCGGTTCGCGCACCTGCAGCGCCACCTCGCGCGGCGCTAGCCTCACGCCCAAGGCCTGCTGCACATGGGTTGCCAGCCGGTCCTGAAACGCCCGCACGGTGCGGTTCAGGTGCAACGCTGCTTTGTGCAAGGGCTCGCAAAACATGGCCCGGTGCGCCTGCGAGATTTCGGCCAGCTCGCGGATTAGAAACGCCTGCAGCCACTGCCGCCACGCCGTCACAAACCGCGGCAGCCGCAGCCGCCACTGGGGGTATTGCGCTTGCAAGGCAGTGGTCACTTTGGCTTGCAACTCGAGCCGGACGGGTTCCAGGTGGGTCAGCGACCAGTCCAGCGCTTTTCCAGCCCAGTCGTAAGCCAGGCCGTGCAATTCAGCTCGGAGCAAGTCCCACTGGGCACGCTCTTCGTCCAGGCGCGCTTTGAGCTGTTGTCGGGCCGATTCGGCCTGGGTAGCCACCGCCAGGGCCACTTGCAGGTAACTGCCGATCTGCTCCGCCAGCGAGCTCAGTTTGTGCCGTAGAATCTGTGCGCCCGCTTCACTCCGACGCTCGCGCAGCGGCTCCAGCAGCTCGGTGACCAGCTTCTTTTTTAACCAGCCCAGTTCCGGTTTGATCGAGTAGAAAAACACCGGCCAGGACACCAGGGAGGTCTGGTCTCCGCCCGGTGCGGGCCTGGCCTTGCCCTGCTGACTGGCGCTCGCTTGGCCAAAGCGCGTCTGCAGTTGGCGCCGCACGAAATCCAGGACCTCGCCCCGTTGCGATTCGGTCAGTAAGTCGGCTTTGGTCAGCAACAGCACAATCTTGGGTGTATGCCGGCGTAGTTGGTCCAGCAACCCCAAGTCTCGCTCCGACAGTGGTGCATCCGAACTCACGGCCACCAGCGCCGCGCCCACATTGGGTAACCAGCTCAGAGCCGCTTCAGTGTTGTGGGCAAAGGCGCTGCCCAACCCGGGCGTATCCACAAACTCCAACGGGGCAAATGGCTTGAGTTCAGGCAGCTCGACCTCGACCGAGGCCACACGCTTTTGGTTGTCGGGATTGAGCTTCTCGTCCACATACAACCCAATGTCAGCCAGCTCGATGGTCGTTACTGAGCCGTTCAAGAACTGCACCCGGGCCTGCTCGACCGGCCCGTAACGTAGGCGGGTAATGACCGCCGTCAATGGCACGACGCCGATGGGCAACACCGGGCGGCCCACCAGATGGTTCAAAAACGAGCTTTTCCCAGCCTTGAATCGGCCGAACACAGCTACGTCGATGCCGTCGCGCCGACCCAACAGTTGACGACAGGCCGTTGCCAGCGGCTGGAGGTTGGCCAGCTTCAATTCCTCCGCTAGACCGGCCAGCCGATCCAGAATGGTCTGTGGATCAACCATGGCTTTCAGCCTCGAGTTTGGACACTGACCTGGCTTGGCTCAGCCCAAGCGCAAGCCGGCGAACCTGCGCTTCCAAATCGGGGAGCTGTTGTTCCAGATAGGCTGCCGTCGGAGCGGCAACTGCACCGCAACCGGTCAGTCCGCTGGTCGGTCGGCATTCGTACAGATGAATGGCAGCCAGCTCCAGCCCAGCCACCAGGCCGCGCCGCACCGAGTCGCTCAAGGGCTCCAAGCCCAACTCGTCGGCCATCTGTCGCAGGCGCAGTTCCACTTGGCAGATCATCGGGAGCAAGGCCGCAGCTTCGTCCGGCTCTAGCCGGTCCTCATACCGGGTCAAGCGCAGGTCGGTGCATGGACGCTCCAACCGACTCCGCAGCTCAGCCAGCAACCGCTCCAAACTGGCCAGCGCCACGGTGAGACGGCGTTGCTGAGCTTCGTTCAGCGGCAAAGCTAGCTGGGCTTTCATGAACCAAAGAATGCAGATTGCATGGAGCCAGACGGGCGCGGAACCGCGGCTCGAACTGGATCGGTCTCAGGCCACAGCGGCCTGGCCGCAGGTGCGATCCCCCACGCGGGCCCGATAACCGATTGGTCGCGCTCCAGCCATGCCCCGCCAGACCATCGCCATTCCCCTTGCCTGACTGGCAGTGGGGCTGCCCGCTTGGCGCGTGGGCCAAACGACCTTGTTCGCATAGCTCGCTACCGTCTCACTGCGCTCGACTCGGTAGGAGTTATCAGTCCCGCGGCTTGGGGACGGTTCGCCACGCGGCAGGCAAACTCCATTGCCCGGCGCCACATTACCGCTCGGGCGTCAATTGGCAAGTCCATAGAAACGGAGGCCTCAGAGCTGCTGGCTCTGGGTTTGGTGCACCCTAACAGCGCTCCAGCTCTGGAAGACAGCGCCACCCGCCGCCGAGCCCAAGCGATGGGATGAGCTGCTTGGGCCACAACCTGATGAATGGCTCATGTCTAATTTTGGCGCTGGGGGGCGGGCGGTTGTCGGAGGCCTGCTGCTTGCAGATGAGGCCACCGAACTGACGGTCTCGGGCCGGCCCAGCTTCAGGCCGCCCGTTTACCGCGGCAACCGCCTGAACCACACGGTCATCTCGGTGACCCCGCGGTTGGCCCAGGCCTAATAAGGAATCGTCCGCAGAGGCGCCGGCTCACTGCCGTGCCGCGCTTCGCCCCGAAGCGTCACCACCCCTCCAGCAAGACCAGCCTCCCACTCCGGCCCCAACGGTGCATCATCGGCTAACGCCAAATCCAGCATCCGAGAGTAACGCGCGCTGCTCAAGCTCACCGCCGGTAAGGGACTGGCTCTGTGCAGGCGGTAACTGGAGTTGGGTGTCCCCGAGCGCATTCTTTGCTCAAGCTCCGCAGCCAGTAAGACTGATCATCACCAACCCGAAACTCGCTACTGCACGCCAGTTCATTGGCAGTGCCGCAAGATAGCTTCCAAGCCAAAGGCCCCGCGCTCAGCCAGGCGGCTGCCGAAGATTTGCAGGCCGCGGAGCGCGCCGCGGAACTGCCGGTCCAAGCCGAAGCTGTGCATTGTCTCGTTGAAGTTGCCGATGGCCAGGCCCCGCAAATCCGTGCCCACCGGTCCGTGGTTGTAGCTGGTGGTCCGGTCCAGCTTCACCTCGGCCGGTCTGGGCGCGTCCAGGGCTGGGCTGAAATACCAATGGACGCTGTCCTGCGAGCGGCTGGCATCGTAGGTGACAGCAAAGAAGGTCCATTTGCCCGCCACCAGTTTGCCCGGGGAACTGTCGTTGCGGACGTCATCGGGCCACTGGTTGATAGCCAGCCGCAGCCGGCCATCAGCCAGGCAGACCAGGTCAATGCCGTCACCGTCCCGGTTGAGGCAGAACACGATCCGGTTGCCTCCGCTGCCGGTTTGCAGACTGTCAGGTCTGAGCCATCCCATGATGGTCAAGGACTGCAACCCACGCAGGTCCTCGATCGGCGCATCGCCCACCTGTACCCAGCCCCAGGGCGGCCCGGCGGGCAGGACCAGCTCACCCCCAGGGCCACGCCTGGCCGTGCCGTGCAGCTTCGGGGCCGGCATTTCGTTGGTGGCGAAGCCCACACGCACAATCGGTTGGCTCACGTCGCGTTCAGTGACAATCTGCGCATAGGCCACGGCCGTCGCGCCGTTTGGCTCGCTCACCGTCAGCGTGACGCTGTGCATGCCCGGTTGCACGAACGTGTGCTGAACCTCGCGGGCGGTGCTCTTGGTGCCGTCGCCAAAATCCCACTCGACTCGAGCGGCGTCGGTGACCGCCTTGAAACCCACAACCAACGGTGGTTGGCCTGCGGTGGGGCTGGCCTGGATGCGGGCCTCGGGCCGAATCGGTTCATCGGGTGCGTAGCGACTGAACCGGAACACGGTGTCAGCCCGTGGCGCAGTGACGGCAAACGAGCCGGGCCGTGCGCTGCCCACGGGCGTGACGGTCATCGTCCAGGGATCAATCAGGTCCAGCTTGTAAGGCCGGTCCCCGGCCAGCTCGATGGTCTGCGGGCGGGTATTCAGACAGTAAACCAGGTAGTAGTCGCCGGGCTTGGCCAGAACGAACCGGCCTTTGTCGTCGCCCAACGGTTGCAGCTCATGAAACGGCGGGGCTTGGGCCATGAAATCTTTAAGCCACTGGATGCGTTGGGGGCTTTGGCCGTGCAGCACACCGCCTTTGGACCACCAGAGGATGTCCTGGGGATGCTTGTAGGTTTCGCCGTGGCCGACGTAACAGCCGCTCAAGGTGCCCAGCCAGAATCGCTGCGTCATTTCGCGCGCGGTCAGGTTGCCCCAGCCCTGGGGAATGTTGCCTTCGTATTTGCATTCGTCGTAGATGACCGGTTTTTGATATTTGGCCCGGAAACGCACCCCGCCGTTCATGTCGGAGGTTTGCAGGCTGGCATGGGTCACCCAAGGCTTGGTGTGATCGTACCAGACCCGGCCGTTATGAATGCTGCGCAGGCGCTGATGCGGGTCCTCCTTCTGCAGGATGCTGAAGAACCGGTCCCAATCTTCCCACTGTTTGTTGCCGCGGTGCCCCGGGGGCCGGTCGGTCATGAAATCGTATTCGTTGGCCAGGGACCACCAAAGGTTGCGGAAGGCGCTGAGCCGGGCGATGCAATACCGCAGGTAGCGATCATCTTCCTCATCGCTCATGTTGGCGAAGCCCCAACGGTCGTAGGGGTGCCACAGGATCAGGTCGGCCTGGATGCCCAGCCGTTGCAGGTCCAGGATACGCTGTTCCAAGTGCCGCCAAAACGCCGGGTCAGGCCGGTTAAAATCGAAGGTGCCGTCTGCGCGCCTTTGGAACGCGAACCGCTCCGGCTCGTTCTGGTTGTAGGCGTAGCTCTTGGGAAAGACGCAAAACCGGATTTTGTTGAAGGGCGAGGCGGCCAGCGTCTTGAGCGTCTGCTGCTGCAACTCGCCGGGCTGGTGGATCCAGGCGTAGCAGGTGGTGCCAAACTGGTGGTAGGGCGTGCCGTCGGCGTAACGCAGGTAAAACGTGTTGAAGACCTCGACCGGGCCGTGGTTTTCGCCCGTGGGCGCGGTGACCGTGAACACGCCGCCTTTGCCGTTCAGCTCCGGCATATTGCTGGCGGTTTCGTACCGCCACTGGCCCTGGGTCGGTGGGCTGAAGCGGATCTTGTAGGTGCCGCCGCCATCCCAAAACCCCGGCACGATTATGCGCCGGTTGCTTTGGCTGAAAGTGGCGCTGAACCGGACTTCCAAATAAGGATTACCCGAGTCCGGCCCAGTAAATGACGCCTCGAATAAACCCCATTGCTCCACCGCGCCGGCCGAAAGGGCAACGCACGTAACCAATAAGCAGCCGCTGAAGGTTGTCACCGCCAAATTCTGCCGAGCCGCCTGTCTTTGAGCAAGGCGCACTGCCTTCTGGATTGGACCTCGTCGAGATACCCAGCACAAGGCTGCATTTGGCCTTGGAGTTTTGCGTTAGCTTCGCCTGATGTCCTTGGCCCTGCTCGCTCTTTCAGCCGCCCAAGACTTCGGCTCTGCCCAACGTTATTGGGGCCTGACCAGCCAACGATCCAGCCCGCTTACCGCATGCGCTTTCAGGCTCCAGGGCGCGACGGCATGCGCCAATCGACGGGTCCAGTGAAGGGGCTGGCTGCGGTGCGTGTCGTATCAGTTGATGCCGAGGAGCCGTTTCATCGCTTGGCCCATGGCTTCGCCGATGAGGTAGTAGGTCTCAGCGTTCGAGTTCCAGTGGTAACCCTGGTTGCTGGGCGACTGGTCCGCCGGCCGCCAAAACGCCCGCGTGCTGACAAATGCCACGTTGCCCTTGAACTCGGCGCGCTCGGCCACCGCAGCCTGCGCTTTCATCAGGGCCAAAGCCCGGGGATGCTTCTCTTCGGGCCCGCTCATGCCGGTTTCAGCTATAACAAACGGCAGGGCTGGCACGCCAAGGTCTTTGCGGATATCGCAGATGAAATGGGTCAGGTTGCTTTCGTATTCGGCATTGAACTTGTCGTTGATGCGGTCGTTCCAGCCCTGGTGCCAGCCGAAGCCCGAAATCACGTAGCGCCCGTCGCTACCGGGCACCAACGTCTTGATCTCGGCCAGCGCAGCCTTGGTAAGGGCCAGAATCTCGCGATAGTACTTGCCCAGGATGGTCGGGTCCTGTGCGATGGCGGCATCGGCTTTCTCACCCAGCGAATAGGGCGGTTTACCTGCGCTGGGCGGGCGGAAATCCACAGCCAGACTCTTGCCGCCCCAGGCGCATTTGATCAGCAACACCGGCTCCTCCAACGCATCGCCCATCACCCAGCCAAAGCCCAGCTCAGGGCCAATCGTGTCCTTTCGTGCGCCGTACCCGACAGTCAGCGGTCCTTTACGGTCGCGGAAAATGATCCACACATCGTCGCGCGTGCGCCACTGACCCGCCGCGTTGACCAGGTGAGCGAATCGGTTCGATGTAGCCGGGTCTTTGACCAGGAACTCCAGGGAGCCCTTACCGCCGTTGCGTTTCGGGTCGGCTTTCACCTGGCCAGCACCTTCCATGTTCGATTGGCCAGCCAGGATGAACACGCGGACGGGTTTGCTTGCGGCTTGCGCAGGAGGGGCCACAGCTAGCGTCACAAACAAGCCGACCGCAATCAATGGAAGAGTCTGTTTCATGGCTGAGGTTTGTGCGACATTCAGCTCCGGTTGTCCATCGGAAAAATGCTCTAGGTCATCCTAATCCCAGGGCTGTGCGTTGACGGTCTGCACCTGGCCGTTCACGCGCACCTTAACCGGGCGCGGTTTGTCTGCGCGGATGCGGATCCATCCATCGCCTCCGCCAGGTCCGCCGCCTGACAGCGGCGGCTACCCGCCAAAATCCGTAGCTGCCGACGTGAGTCGGCGGATTACCCCCCGCCTCCGCCCAGTCCGCCGCCTGACGGCGGCGGCTACGGGGCTTAGTCGGCGGATCACTCGCCGGGTCTTGGCCAGTCCGCCGCCTGACGGCGGCGGCTACGCGCTGCTCTTTATCCGATCGGCCTTCAACCGCAGCAAGCCATAGGCGCGCGTGAGATGGGCAGCATCGAAGCCCATGGCGCGCTTCAGTTGGTAATCCCGTTCCAGCACACCCAACCGCTGGATGCGCCACATTCGGGTCCAAGACACCAAGCCCGCCGCCCAAGCCCAATGCCCGAACACCGGCACAGGAAAATCGCTCCCATGCACCAGCCGATCAGCCAGCGGCTGCCGCAAACACGCCTTCGCACGAGCCACTCGGGCTGGGGTATTGAACGCGCTGGTATCACCGTAAAGATTGGGAAACCGCTCGGTCAGTTCAACGAACACCGGGAAATAATCCCGCCCTGTCAACCCAAGCCCAATAGCGCAATGCGCCACAATGACCACCACGCCGATCTCCAACGGCCGACGCAGCAGGCGCGGGTCGGTCAAGTCCGGGCGCACCATGGGCAAGGTAAACTCATCGCCTGCGTGCGCGGTTGCGGCGGCGGTAGGCCACTGCCGGCCCCAAACACAAAGCGCAACGGCTGGGTCAGGCGGTCCAACTGCTAGGCTATCACCGCAAGGCAGCTATTCGGGCGTGGCGCGCCCGGCCCTCAGCGCCGAGGCCGGGGAGGCGACCGGCGTTCAACCTGCGCTCGGGTCGGGGAGCGAATTGCCTCGCCAAGGCCCTCACTGCCAACGGAATTGCGGCGCCGTCCCAGTACCTCAGCCAGGTCCGTAACGCCCCGACACGCACGCCTGCCCACCAGCCATGACCCGATCGGCAGCTTTCCGGTCGGCTTGCGGGCACGTCCAGCCTCGGAAAACCCGCGACTAGTTAGCTGCCGACTTGGCGCAACGTTGAATCCAGGTTCTGCGGGTCTGTGCAGACCGCAAATGCCCATCGGCCCAGCTTGCCCCAATGGTTCACCGCAGCGATCCAGCGGCGCGCCGCCTGATATTTGGCCCGGTCCTGTTCGGTCTGTTGCCCCTTGATTTCCAGGATCAGCGTGGTGCCGTTCACCAGCCGAACCAGGAAATCCGGCATGTAAGGGTGGGGGACACCTTCAAACTCATACGGAATGCTGAATTCCAGATGGTCATTGCGCGCGTAAGCGGCCACGACGGGCGCCTGTTCAAGCCGGAACACCGCAGCCTGTTTCCACGATCCTGTATCGGCTACGACCAAGTTGATGTGGCTTTTGGTGGTGCCGACGCACGGGGGCACCGTCTTGAAGTCCACTTGGGCTGTGGAGCCAATGGGCTTGTAGCGGTTGAGCACCGGCAACAGGGCCGGCTCACTGCCCGCGTTGTCCGGCTCGATCGCATCGATCAGCCGCTCCACGATTCGGCGCACGTATTTCTCCAAACCCAACTCGCAAGGGTGGCATCCACGGAAATCCACTTGCGTGTCGATGTATTCGTTCACCAGGCGCAGCACCTGAGGGAACAACTGGTGCCGGGCCTGCAATTGCAGCTTGGGTGGCTTGCCGCTACTTTCGGTCAATCCCACCACAATTTGTCGGCCAATCTCAAAGCGGATCGTTTGCGGGTGGGTACTGGCGTAGTATTCGGCCTGGTTGTGCTCCTGGAACTGGAAGCTGCCGGCTAAGCTGGGATACCCGAGTTGATAGCCGACTTGCGGCTTCACAAACGCCGCCGTGGGCGTGTGGTCCGGCTCAAGCACCAGCCGTTCAATCGCCGCTACGTCGGCCCGAATCAGATTCCGCCGGAGATCGAACACAAACCCTTCCACGACGGGAAATCGGATCTCGAACGGTTTCCGCTCCTCCAACGCTCGGACGTGGTTTTTGGGCTTGTCCTCGGGCGCTTTGGCCTTGGTCGGCCGGCCCCGAAACGGGGTTACCGAAAACGGCACCCCATAGATGTCCACGTATTCCTCGGTCAACAGGCCGGTTTGTGGGTCGGGTGTGTAATCCATGCGCCGCAAACCGCGTCCAACCACCTGTTCGCACAAAAGCTGGCTGCTGAAGGCGCGCAGCCCCAGGATGTGCGTGACGTTGTTGGCGTCCCACCCTTCGTTGAGCATCTGTACCGACACGACGCACCGGATTTTCTCGCCCGGCTTGCCCGGTTTGCCCACCGTGGCCACCAACTCGCGCAACCGCTCTGCCGCCTCGCTCCGAGTCACGGTCGGATCGGCGCTTTCGGCTTCGGCCAACAGTTTCACGTCGATGCGCAGCGTAGGTGAAAACTCGGGCCGGTTCGATAGCAGCTCGGGGAAAATCTCGCCCTGACCATAGCGGACCTTCTTTTTGGGTTTCTTGCTGTTCTGGGTCGGTTCCCCTGCCGCGTCGCCTGCTTCAGGTTCCTCTTCCGGTTCTGCCGCGACCGTCTCCTCACCCGAAATCTTGCGGTAAAACAGCTCCGCAGTGTCGGTGTTGTCGCACACAATGATCAGCACCGGCGGTGTGCGCTCTTTGTCCGGCGTAGCCTGTTGCAGGTAATCGAACCGCTCCTTCCATTGGCTGGCCAGCGTCAGCAGGGCGTCCTGACCCTCGCGCCAGACCACTTCGGGCTTGGGCTTGCCGCCAGGCGGCTTCTCGCCCGGCTTGAGGTTTTCCACAATGTGTTTCCACAGAGCAAAATACTTCGGCTCAGGCCGACCGGTGGTGTCGCTGACCGGCAGGCGCGGAATCTTGACAATGCCCGACTCGATGGCGTCCACCAGCCCGAAATCGCTCACCAACCACGGATGCGGCGCGCCTTCGATGTACCCGCTGCCGGCCAGATATCTTGCACCCGTACTGCCGCAACGGCGGCAGCCCAGGTTCATTGGGCAGGTCCACCAAGCTGGGGAAAACCCCAAGCTTGGTTTCGATGCTGAAGGACGGTTTCTGCCCGGCGCACAGCGCCTCAAAATCCTCGACGCTCAACGCCGGCTTCCACCTTGGCCTACGACCCGACCCCAGGATCTCGTTCAGGTAAATGATGGTCTCGACCGCCTCGCGCTGGCAGAAAAATAGCCGGCGCGGTCGATGCGCTCGCGCCCAGTACCGCAGCAATTGTTTGGTTACGGGCGTGGCGCCTTCATACTCCAGCTCACGCCACCGTTTGACGTCTGCCCTGAGCCGGTTCACCAAAGGCAAGTCGTCCCGTTCCTCCTCAGCAAACCCTTTGAGCATGAGCGTGGCGTCACCGGTGCGGCGCGTTTTGAACCAGTACCCGGCCGGGCGCCGGCCGAGGAATCGCGCCGCTTCACCCGTCTCAGTGTTACAGACCCAATGCTCCGTGGGTTCCTCGTCAGGGGAACACAGGATCGGCTTGTTGACGGGCTAGATGGGGAGGTCTTCGCGACTTGTGGCCATGGGGGCTCACCGCATCAGAAGGAGCGTGGACAGTGGGAGGGAAACTATGCGCGGATCGTCAGTGGCTTGTTCGTCTTCCAGCGTTACCAATACGCCGAACGGTGCATTGTAGTGAGCTTTTTCCATAAACGCGCGCAGCCCTTTAGTATCCTCGAAACCGATCCTTCGCCGGTACTTCACCTCGATTGGGATGCGCTGATCGCCGACGGTCACGACAAAATCCACCTCCGGCTCGGTTGGCCGCCTGGGGAAATGAGCTACATCGAGGTTCACAATCGACCGCAAAAAATAACCTGTGACGCTTTCCGCGACATGCCCCGCTAGTTCGGTCAAGTGAGGAGACGCATTCAGTGCTTCCGGGGTAAGGGGGACCGTTTCCTGCAGCCAGGCGGCGCGCAGGGCGTGATCGCACAAACACAATTTGAATGCGCCGCGCCGGCGTTTGAGGCGCAACTCCATGGGTTCGATGAGACGCACCAGTAAGGTGCTGTCCAGGAATTTCAGATACGCAAGCACGCGCTGCCAGCCAATGTTCGCATTCATCGCACGCCGGATTTCCTCGAGGTAGAGTGACTGGGCAGGCGACTGGCCGATGTACCGGCAGGCGAGACGGAAGACTTCTTCCAGCAAATGTTCATCGCGCTTTTGACCGCGCGGCCCGATGCGTAGATCGTGCTGAATCGCACGACGAATGACCGTTTCGTTCAGTAGATCGGCCAATCGCTCCCACGGTTCGTGGGGATTGGCTTGCGCCACCGGGTAAGCGCCGCGTTCGGAGAAGGCAGCAAAGGCCGCTCGGCGCAGCATGCAATGCTTTTCTCCAAAGGACCGCAGTTCCAGCCAGAAGCTCTTTTCCTTTAGAGGCCCCAGCCCGTTGGGCGGCAATAACGGGTGAATGTGGCCCATGCCCCGCATTTCGGCGATTTCCCGAAGCAGCAACGGCCCCATTTCCAAGGTCGTGATGCGCCCAGCCAAGCTGTCCCGCCCTGCCTCGATTCGCAGAGCGGAGCTTCCGGTGACCAGCGCTCGCACCCGGCACACGTCCAGCAGGTGTTTCAGTTGCGGCGCCCAGTCTGCGAGATTCTGAACCTCATCGAGCACCAGTAGCGGGGGCTTTCCCTCGTTGGCCGCACGGTTGAAGGTGGTGCCCAGGATCTGCTGTTCGTACCAATGCGCCACTTCGATTAAGGGTTCCTCCAGCCGGCGCAGTGACGGCAGTTCGTCGAATTGCAGGCGAAAAATCCGCTTCGGATCAAAGCCCTCTTGCAGCAGACTGTCGATGATTTGATTCAGAAGCGTGGTCTTCCCGATCTGGCGAGGTCCGCGCAACACCGCCGCCGGAGTAAGTCCCCGTTCGTAATGGCGACGCAAGGGCTCGAACGCCCATCGCCGCATGGGAGGAAGTCCTCCGAGGGATTCCCCTCGCCACCACGGATTCATGTTACGAATGGCCGTCTCGGCGCCAGAACTCAAGAGCGTCATTAGACTCAGTTGTCTCATCCTGTCGCAGAACCCTGACGGAGCGTTCGCATCGCCGTCACCTCGTTGCCGCGCGGGTCAATCGGCCTTCCAGGCGGCTTGCCCGTGTGAGCCAGGCGGGCGGATGGAGACGGTGGGGTGGCGCTCGGCACGACAGCTCAAACTCAGGCGGGTCGGAGTCGCACCCGGCCCGGTTCCACAATGGCCAGGCGGCCGGCAACTGGTTGACCAGCGCTGGCTGCGACAGCAGCGCCTCCAACGCATTCAGCACGACCGCCGCCACGGCATCTTCGGGCAGATTTAAAACTACCAGCCCCGCGTACTCGGCAGGCGGGTAGTTGCGAATGTCGGCAAAATCGAAATCCCGGGTCAACAGCGCCAGCCGGTGGGTTTGTGCGTAGCGGGCCACCTCCGCGTCGGGGGTGTTGCCCGGCAGCGCATCCCGCACGTCCGTCGCTTCATGTCCAAACCTGGCGAGCAACTGGGCCGTGGAGCGGGGCAGGTTCGCGTCGATCAGGAACTGCACGGTCGCGTCACACCGGCAAAGGGTGGTGTTGCTCCTGATCCACCAGCTCGCTGGCAAACTTAAGTGCAGCGCGAATGTCTTCTGGAGTCAGGTCGTATTCCCGCTGGACGTCTTCAAAACTCATGCCGCCGGCGAGGCTGCCCACGACCAATGCCACCGGCATCCGCGTCCCGTTTATCACGGGTTTGCCGTGACAGATCTTGGGGTCAATCACGATGCGCTCATTCATAGCCTGCATGCAGCCTACCCATACTTGACCTTCCCGTCCAGCCGGTGCACAGCCAGCACCTCGTTGCCACGGGGGTCGATCACCTTCACGGCCACGCGCCGGTTCGGGCCGGGTGCAAACGGCAGCGACACCGTGCCGCTCAACGCCGCAAATGCCGCCTCGTCCACCACGCCCTTCAACGCCCGCGCCAGCTTGTCCCAGGCGCTTTTGTCTGGGAAAAACGCTTGGGTAATGCAGAAGGTCCGCTCGTCATAATCGCTGTCCAAAAACCACGCTGCCACCTTGTCGGCATTGGTCGGCAACAACACGTTGTTGACCGGGTCGTAAATGTCCACCCCTTCCATCGCCACCCGATACATCCCGTCCTGGTCCGGCCCTATCAACTTCGTGCGCGGCGTGCCGAACACGGTGAAAATCTGCGCCCCGGGCGTGGTCTTGAGCAGGTCGCCCATGTTCACGTCCGGGCGGATGTGGGCCAAGTGACACCGCACCTTCGGGTTGGGATCAGCCTGAATGACCGCTTGCGCCGCCGCATCGAAACTGAACCCGGCAAACACCAGATCGTCATACCCGCACCGGTAAGCCTCACGCAGCGCGTTCTCGACCTGATACGCCGTCACTGGCCCGAACTGCGGCCCAAACGACACCGCCACACGTCGTGGCTGGCGGTTTTCGGCAGTCCACTCCCCCTCCGCATGCAGGCACTCCGCGCCGGTCAAGCGCTCCAGCCGACTGAACTTGGCCACCTTGTTGTTCGGGAACCGCACTCCGTCGGCCTTGAGCAACCGCAACATCTTGTCCAGATACGCCTCCGCATTGGCCGGCTCGGAGGCTAAGTCCGTTTCGGCCTCGCCACCTTGCTGGCCGCATTCCCTGGACTCACCTCGGGGGCTACCGAAGGTCTGCAGCTCTTCGGGTGCGCCGCCGATAGGGGTTTCATCGGTCAGGCTCTCTTCGATGGGCATCACCGCTTCCATCGTGAACGGGCCGCTGACACGCACCACGCCGCGCACGATCTCCGGCTTGTCCACCAACTCGTCCTGCTCGGCATGGGCGGCGATGCAGGCGTTGACCTCGTCCATCTTCGCCCGCCACGCAGCCCGATACGCCCGCAACGCCTCCTGCAACGCCGCCGGCCAGTCCGGGTCGGTATCAAACGGCACTTCCCACTCGCGCCAGCCGACGGCGCTTCCCTCGCCCCCTTGGGGGAGAGGGGCAGGGTGAGGGGCTCGTCGTTTGTCCCGGGCCCACCCCTCACCCCGGCCCTCTCCCCGTGGAGGGGAGAGGGCGACGCGCCCCCAGCCGCCGGCAACAACCAGCGCCGACGGTCCGCGTCGGTGAGGGCCTTTTTGCCTTTGCGTTTTTCCTTTTCGAGCAGTTTGGCGCGCAACCGCTGCCGCAGTTCCGGCGTCACCAGCCGCAGCGCGTCGTTGAGCGCCTTGAGCTTTTCATCCAGGACAGGCTGATGCTTGGCGAAAATGGCGTCCAACGCCACGTTCTGGGCAATGCTCCGGAGCGTGATGTGCGGCACGGTCTTGCAGACAAACCCGCCCGCCACGCCCCGCGCCTCGTCCTTGAGCTTGTAGTAATCGAATCGCGCGGTGAGCAACCGTTGCCGGGCCAGCGCCAACGCCACGCGACTGGTATCAATCGTGATCCAGCGCCGCCTCCACTGCTCGGCCACATACGCCGTCGTGCCACTCCCACAGGTCGGATCGAGCACCAAATCGCCGGGGTCGGTGGTCATCAAAAGGCAGCGGGCGATGACCAAGGAAGAAGTTTGGACAACGTAAATCTTGCTTTGATCACCAACGAAGCCGCCGAATCCCGTGTCGGTCCAGACATTCGTGAGGGGGTAGCACAGGTAGTCGTCGAGGTATCGAACGTAGCGAGGTGTGTTGCCCTTGAGAAAAACTCGCCCTGCTGCCAGCAACCTTTGGAGGCCGGTGCTGTTGGTTTTCCAGTGGGCGTTGCGCGGCACGGCGAACCGCTGCCCCTCAAGCTCGATCTCAAGCTGCCCCGTCTGCGTGCTTCCCTCCGAGTAGAGGACGCTACCTTGAAATACTTTGGCGTCTGGCGCCGGGCCGGATTGAAACTCTGTCCTCAAGAATCGCCGCCGCTCGCCATTGGACAACTCCACGTGGTCGTAGAAAACGCCGACATGTTCCGCCTCAAGCTTTGGCTCCTTGAGTTCGTGGATCTTTGTCTTGTCCTTGCTCTTGGCGTACCAAACTAAGAAATCGAGTACGTTCCCGACGCCAAACGTCCCGAGGCCGCTCATCTTCTTGAACGCGATGATGCTGCATCTGTTTTCCTCACCGAAGACTTCGTCCATTAGCTCGATTATGTGATGCAGGTTTTCATCGCCGATCTGCACGAAGATGCTGCCGGTGTCGGCGAGCAGTTCGCGGCAGAGGATGAGCCGGTCGCGCAGGTAGATCAAGTAGCTGTGCACGCCCAGCGTCCAGTGTCGCGATAGGCTTTGACCATTTCCGGCTCGCGCGTCAGGTCGGTTTCCTTGTCCTTCACGTCGCGCCGGCCGATTTCGGGCTGGAAATTGGAGGCGAACTTGATGCCGTAGGGCGGGTCGAGGTAGATCATCTGGACCTTGCCAGCCAACCCCTCGCGCCGGGCCAGGCTGGCCATCACCTGCACTGAATCGCCCAGAATCATCCGGTTGGCTCAGTCCACGGCGTGTTCGTAGAACTGGACGGCTTTCTGATATTCCAGTTGCGGGTCGGCAAACAGGTCGCGCTGCGGATCCTGCCGGGCGGCGACCTTGAGGATGGCCTCGGCCGAGATGCGTTCGTGGATGTGGAGGGCAACCGGCTCGACCTCGAAGCCTTTCTTCTCGCGTTTGCCGGCCCATTCGAGCCACGGCTCATGATTCCGCAGGGCATCGGCCAGCAGCCGGGCTTCCTGGAGGCTCAACGGGCGGACTGTGGCCTGGCGAATCGGCTCCGGCAACTGATCGGCCTTGCCGGTGGGATCGAACCGCAGCACCGGCGGCAGATGCGGGTTGTAGGCAAACTGCAGCTTGGGCGTTTGCTTAATCTGGCCTTGAGCAGCCAGGCCGGCCGGCGGGATATGTTTACGTTTGGCTTTGTGCCGGTAATCGGTCACCGGCGGTGACGTGGCCGACGGTTTGGTCTTTTTTGGCTTACCAGGCATACGGACTAGTTCAGCGCAGCGCGTCAGTGGCCCAGAGCGTCTTTCCCGATGCGCCCAACCAGGCCAGCTCACCTGCTGCACGCACAGTTCCAACGGGTTGCGGACTTACCCAAAAGGCCTCGTTACTTGACGTTCCGACCATAACCCGTTGGGGAAGCCTCCACAACGGATTTCCACCGCCCCGGCGGCTACCGGCCACCGCGCAGCCGCCGGCGTGAGTCGGCGGATCCATCCACCACCTCCGCCAGGTCCGCCGCGGCGGCTACGGGGCTTAGTCGGCGGCTCACCCGCCGGGTCCTGGCAGGTTCGCCGCCTGACGGCAGCGGCTACGGGGCGGATTGATCTGCCGGATTCGGTGAGTCCGCCGTCTTAAGCCGGCGGACTGCAAGAAAATGGGAGCCCTCCAGTGGCTGGACCGGCTGGCAAAGCGGATTGTCAGTTGGGGCGTCTCAAGCCACATTGGTTGCCGGCGTGCAGCCGACCGCAGTCAACGACCGTCCCAGTTCTGCCGCACAGTGGCGCTGGCTCAACCGCACGGTATTGGGCATTGGGCTAGCCAGCTTGTTCAGTGACTGGGCCCACGAGATTGCCACGTCGGTCTTACCGGCGTTTTTGGCTAGCCTGGGGGTTGCGGCGGGGTGGTTGGGGTTAATTGAAGGGGTGTCCGATGGCCTCTCGAGCTTCGCCAAGATGGCCTCCGGCTTTTACACTGACAAACTCCAGCGCCGGAAACCCATTGCCGTGGCCGGTTATGTGATCACAGCCCTTGGCACCGCCGCGTTCGGCTTGGCCACGGCTGCGTGGCATGTGTTGTGGGCGCGGGCTGCCGCATGGTTGGGGCGGGGCGTGCGCACGCCGGTGCGCAAGGCCTTGTTGGCCGCTGCGGTTCCGCCTCAAGCTTACGGCCGGGCTTTTGGATTCGAGCGCATGATGGATACGTTGGGCGCCATTGTCGGTCCGGCCACTGCGGTAGCGTTGTTGCCGGTGCTGGACCATCATTATCCGAGCCTGTTTGCATTGACGCTGATCCCGGGCGCATTGGCAGCCGCGTGCATTGCCTTTGCGGTCAAGGAACGCGACCGCCAGCCGGTGCCGCACATTACCTTCGGTGCGCGCCTGCGGTTGTTGCCCGCAAGCTATCGCCGGTTCCTGGTTGCGGTGGGTCTGTTTGGGGCAGGCGACTTTGCGCATTCGCTCTTGATCTTGTTGGCTGCGCAGAAGCTCGCGCCGGTGCTTGGCCCAGAAAAAGCCGCCGGGGCCGCCGCAGCGCTCTACGTGCTGCACAACGTCTTTTACGCTGGCTGGGCTTACTTTGCCGGCTGGCTAGCTGATCGGTTGCCCAAACCGATGTTGCTGTCGGCTGGCTACGGTTTGGCAGCCTTGATGGCGGTGGCGGTGATCGGATTACCCGCCAACCTCTGGGTTTTGGGCGCCGTGTTTATTTTGGGTGGAACGTATGTAGGGATTGAAGAGACGCTCGAGGATTCCCTGTGCGCTGAACTGGTCAGTGAAGACCAGCACGGCATGGCCTTTGGGCTGTTGGCCACGGTCAATGGCGTGGGCGATTTTGTGTCCAGCGTGGTAGTTGGGGCGTTGTGGACAGCGTTTGGAACCGAGGTGGCTTTTGCCTACAGCGCGGTGTTGTTTGCGCTGGGAGCAGCGTTGGTGTTGCGCACCGCGTCGAGCCCAAAGCCCACTGCGGTAGCCTAGTGGCCGTAACGGTCGGGCTGGGGTAACGCCACGGCTACAGCAATGCCGACACTGCACTGGCGCGGCGCGCTATCGAGCCGGAAGCCGTCCTAGCCGAGCCATTTTTGACTTGGCAACGACCGCCAAAAGGTGGACTTCCAAGACCAACCTATGCGCCAATGCAATTGTTCCGGACAGTGCGGACCGCAACCCGAGGGCCTGTCCCGTCGTGAATTCCTCGAACTGACCGCTGCGGGCGCCGCCGGCGCGCTCCTGGCCGGGCCGGCCCTGGGCGCCACGTTTGAGCTGCCAGCCGAGGAGTTCGAGAAATGGAAACGCGACCTGCTCGGCCCCAGCCGGCCACGGGTTTATTCGTCCGACAAACACACCGACGCGCGGATGCACCTGGGCGGCATTGGCACCGGCAATTTCGAGGTCGGCGCCGACGGCCAGTTCACCACCTGGCAGTTGTTCAATACCCTGCGCGACGGTCAGGTGCCGTTTTACCTGGCCATCAAGGCCGGCGCGGTGGCCCGGCTGTTGCAGACCGCCGGCGGGCCGGACTGGCCGCGGGTGCCGCGCATCGAGATGACGGGCGAGTATCCGGTGGCCACGCTGCGGTTTCTGGACGGCGCGCTGCCGGTGCAGGTCGAGCTGAGCGCTTTCAGCCCATTTGCGCCGCTGGACACGGCGCTGTCCAGTGTGCCGTTGGCCGCCCTGGTTTTCCGCCTGCGCAACACCTCCGGCCAGGCCCAGACCGTCTCGCTAGCCGCGTTCATGCAAAATCCGGTCGGCTACGACGCTCGGGGCGCCAACGATTGGGCGGCATTCCGGCACCCGGGCTTCGGCGGCAATGTGGCCGAGCCGCTCCAGGCCGGCCGGGCGCACGGCCTGGTCTTCCGGGCCGTGCCCGCCGGCGAACCGAGCCTGGACAAGCCGGTGCACCTGTTTGCCTCGAACAACCTGGCAGGGCTGAACAGCCCGCCGCCGGCCCGGCCCGACAAGCTCAAGCTGGAGATGCTGGATCGGCTGCCTGCCGCGTTGGCCGAGCTGAAGGCGCCCGAACAGACGGTGGTGTGGATCGAAGAGGCGGCGGCAGATTTTCCCGAAGCACTGCTTCGGGCGGTGCGCAATGCGGTGCGAGCCGGAGCCACGCTGATCTTGTCCGGTCGCACGCAACCGTTGCTGCGCGCTTACGCTGCGGTTACCGGCGGCAAACCGCTCAGCAGCGCCGCGGCGCGCCCGGACATTGTGTTCGAGGATTTCGAGCGCGGCTACGAGAACTGGACCGTCGAAGGGACCGCGTTCGGGACCAAGCCGGCCACGGGCACCCTGCCATTCCAACAGCACGTATCGGGCTTTCTGGGGCAGGGTCTGGTGAACAGTTACTTGGGCGGCGACGACTCCACTGGCAAACTCACCAGCAAACCGTTCACTATCGAGCGGCATTTCATCCGGTTCCTGGTGGGCGGTGGACAGCATCGCACCACTCAAGTCCGGTTGTTGGTGGGCGGCAAAGTGGTGCGCGCCACTTCGGGCAAGGACAACGAACGACTCGAGCCGGCCACTTGGGACGTGCGCGAGTTCGAGGGCAAGCCGGCGCACCTCGAGATCGTGGACGCCCAGCAAGGGCCTTGGGGCCACATCAACGTGGACCACATCGTCTTCTCCGACCAACCGGCCAATCCTGAAGCGATGGCTTTGCTGGAGGAACTGCTCCCGGCCCGGTTCAGCGGCCTGCAGGAACTGCCTGCCCAACCGGACGGCCTGCGCCGCGTGCGCTTCGAAGGGTTGGAATTGCTGCCCAACGCCACGCGGAAGGCTGTCCGTGAACCGCGCCCCCTCACCCCTGCCCTTTCCCCCGGCGGGGGAGAGGGTGCCCGCAGGGCGGGTGAGGGGACTCCCGCGCCGGCTGCGGCGCCAACAGGCAATTCGAGGACCGAGCCAGCTTCTGAGACCGGCTTGGAAGCATTCAGCCGGCCTGTGGGCAGCGGCAAGGTCGTGCTGGTGGCCGGGCAGATACTCGATCCGGCCCAGGCCGAATTCAGTGCCGCGTGCCAACGCGCTTACGCGTTGGTCTGCGAGTTGGCCGGGGCGAAGTACGACGCTGGCGTGGGCCAGCATCCCAAAGCGCCCGGATTCGGCACGGTTGCGCTGGCGGTTTTGGCGGGCGAGACCACGGCCTTGCCGGCGTTCGACGATTGGGCCAGGGCTTGGCAACAGTTCGCTACCGACGGCCGGTTCACCGAGCTGGAAAAGCTTCAACCCACCGCACCCACCCCGCCGGGTCGCACTACTGCCGGTGCCGTAGCTACTACGTTGATCCTCTCGCCGGGCGAGACGGTGGAGGTGCCGTTCCTGCTGACCTGGCACTATCCAAACAAATACAACGCCGCCGGCATCTGGATGGGCTGTCATTACGCCACGCGCTGGCCGGACGCACGCGCGGTGATGCAGGACGCGGCGGCCAACTTCGAGTCGTGGCGGGCCAGGACCGAGCTGTTCCGGAAAACTTTCTACGACTCGACCCTGCCGTGGTGGCTGCTGGATTGCCTGACAGCCAACGCAGCCATCATCCGGCATATTGGAGTGGTGTTTCGCATCGCCAACGGTGACTGCTACGGTTGGGAAGGCTCCAACGGCTGTTGCCAGCCCACCTGCACGCATGTGTGGGGTTACGAACAGACGCTGGCCCGCCTGTTTCCCGAGCTGGAACGCGAGATGCGGCGCATTGACTTCAAGCACCAGCAACGGCCCGACGGCGGCGTCAACAACCGCACTGAGGTGCCCTCGCCGCCGCGGCCCACGGGCGAGCATCCGTTTGCCGATGGCCACGCCAGTTGCATCCTGAAAGCTTACCGCGAGGCGCTCAACTCGGCCGACGATTCTTTCTTCAAGCAGTATTGGCCGCACATCCGGCGCGCGGTCGAGTATCTGATCGAGCGCGACGCCAAGAGCCACGGCGGTCAGCCGGCCGGCTACCTCGAAGACGACCAGTGGAACACCTACGATCAGGCCCTGCACGGGGTGACCACCTTCATCAGCGGCTATTACCTGGCGGCCTTGCGCGCCGGGGAAGAATGGGCGCGGCGCATGGGCGATACCACGACGGCAGACCGCTTCCATGCCATTTTCGAGAAAGGACAGCAGAAGCTGGTCGAGCTGTGCTGGGAGGGCGAGTATTTCCGGCAACACCTGCCCGGGTACGAAAAGATGCGCGGCGAAGTCGGGCCCGGCTGCATGAGCGACCAGCTCATTGGCCAGTGGTGGGCGCATCAGCTTGGCCTGGGCTACATCCTGCCCCGGGACAAGGTGGTCAGCGCGCTCAAGAGCATCTTCAAATACAACTTCAAGACCGACCTGACCGGCTGGAAACACGCCCCGCGCGCTTTTGCCGGGGCCAAGGACAAGGGCCTGATCATTTGCACCTGGCCCAAGGGCGGCCGGCCCGGGCACGTGATGCTGTATTCGGACGAGGTGTGGACCGGCATCGAATACCAAGTCGCCGCGCACATGGTCTATGAGGGGCTGGTCGAGGAAGGCCTGGCCATTGTCAAAGCTGCCCGCGACCGCTACGACGGAGTGCCGCGCCCGCCCATCGGGCGGAATCCGTGGAACGAGATCGAGTGCGGCGGCCATTACGCCCGGGCCATGTCCAGCTGGTCGCTGTTGCTGGCCTTGAGCGGCTGGTTCTACGATGGGCCGCGCCGGCTGCTGCGTCTGCAGCCACGGTATCGGCCCGAGGATTTCCGTTGCTTCTGGTCTGGACCGGAAGGTTGGGGCAACATCAGCCAGAAAATTCAGGCTGGCAGGCAAACGACCGACATCATGGTGAGATCAGGTCGGCTCCGAGTGAAGCGATTGGAGTTGGCGGTGGCGGCTGGGTTGGCCCCGGCTCGAGTCGCCACCTCGGTAGCGGGCCGGCTGGTCGGAGCGCGAACTACGCCCCGAGCAGGCTGGATCGAGATTGTGTTCGAGCCTGAGATCGAGGTGCTGGAGGGCCAGGCTATGACCGTGGCAGCGGCTTGAAACCGTGCGGGGGCATAGGGAGCAAAATCGGTCCCCGGCTTCGCATAGGCCCGGATGCTCGTGGTCAAGCGAAGGACAAATTGAACGGGTCTGGTCCGAGCCGTGCACCCTGGGCAAGTGGGCCGGGTGGGCATTACTGTTGGGTTATGCGCACGCAAGCTGCAATTGGGATCGTGGTAGGGTTGATTGGGCCAGCCGGGCTGCAGGCGGTGGATTGGTCCGATATCCCGGCTACTGCGCCGCAGGACGAAGTCATGGCCAGCCGCGCCGAGCTCGAAACGATGTGGAATTGGGTTGGCGACGTTTTTGTGGGTGAGCGGTTGCCTGGCCGCCAACCGGCGGTGCGCGTGCAGGTGCGGCGCCAAGACCACAGCGTGCTGCAGTTTGGCCGGTCTTGCATTGGCACGCCGTTACGGCTCGGCCCACGCCAGTTCGAACACGGGTTGGGCACGCACGCCTACAGCGAGCTGGTGTTGCAGTTGCCACCGGGCGCAAAGGTGTTTCGGGCCATCGTGGGTGTGGATAACAATCCCGATACCGGCGGCACACGTGGTTCAGTGCAGTTTGTGGTTGAAGCCGAGGGCCGCGAGTTGTTCCGCAGCCCAGTCCGCCGGGCTAGCGACGCGCCGTTGCCGGTTGAAGTCAAGCTGCCGGCGGGACTGGATAGTTTGGTGTTGAAAGTCGAGCCGACCGCAGACGGTGTGTCGCACGACCAAGCGGATTGGGCCGAGGCAGCTATCGAGCTTGCGGACGGACGCAGGGTGTGGGTGGACACTGACCCGCCGCCGTTCCTGGAATGCACAGTGCCGTTCTCGTTCCGCTACGGCGGCCGTTCTTCGGCTGAGCTACTTTCGGCTTGGGACCGTGACACCCAGATGCGCGAGACGCGAAGCCACTTCCTCCATACGGTCCACTGGACCGATCCGGAGACCGGCCTCCGGCTAACGGCCACCATCAAAGTTTTCAAGCACTACCCAGCCGCCGAGTGGGTGCTGGAATTCCACAATACCAGCACCACCAACAGCCCCATGCTGGAGCAGGTGCAGGCCTTGGACGCGTGGCTGCGCTCGGGTTACTTCCGCACCCCGGTCAGGCTGCATCGGCTGACGGGTGACCTGTGTAGCGAGCAATCGTTCCTGCCGACCGAGACGGTGCTGGAGCTGGACAAACCGGTGAGTTTCGCGCCCGTCGGGGGCCGGCCCTCGAACCATGCCTTCCCGTTTTTCAACGTTCAATACGAGCAGGAAGGTGTGCTGGTGGGCATCGGTTGGTCTGGCCAATGGGCAGCAGGGCTGCGTCGGGCCGTCAACGGCCCTACCCGGCTTTGGGCAGGGATGGAACAGATGCGACTGAGCTTGCTGCCGGGCGAACGGATTCGCACACCGCGGGTTTTGGTTATGCCTTGGCACGGGGACCGACTCACTGCACATGCCCGGTTCCGACGGTTGTTGTTGTTCGAGTATGTGCCTCGGCACAAGGGCAAGCCGGTGGCGCTGCCGGTGGCCCTGCAATGTTTCGACCGATACAGTTGGACTCGACCAGATTGGGCCACCGAGACCGGCCAGCTCCACGCTGTGCAGGCTGCGGCCAATTTGGGGTTCGATACGCATTGGTTGGATGCCGCCTGGTTTGTCGGTGGGTTTCCGAACGGGGTCGGCAACTGGGTCTGTAAGCCAACCGAGTTTCCCAGCGGCTTGCAACCCATCAGCGAGGCCTGCCACGCCCGAGGCATGAAATTTATGGTCTGGTTCGAGCCGGAACGCGTGGCGGCCGGCACCCAGCTTGCCCGTGAACATCCGGAGTTTGTTTTGGGCGGCACCAACGGTGGCTTGTTCAAACTCCACGACCCGGCTGCGCGAGAATGGTTGGCGGAGCTGCTGTCGGCCCGCATCCGGGAGTTCGGGTTGGACGTGTATCGGAACGATTTCAACATCGACCCTTTGCCGTTCTGGCGCCAAGCCGACCCACCCGACCGGCAAGGTATTACTGAGATTCGGTATGTGGAAGGGCAGTATGCGCTGTGGGACGAGTTGCGCAGCCGGCACAACGGGCTGTTGATTGATAACTGCGCCAGTGGCGGCCGCCGGATTGATCTGGAAACGCTGAGCCGCGCGGTGCCCTTGTGGCGCAGCGACACCTCCTGCGCGCCGGGCCATGCGGACTGGGACCAGACCCAGACCTTGGGCTTAGGGCTGTGTGTGCCCTTATTTGCCGCATGCGCCTGGGAACCCAAAGCCTACGTCACCCGCAGCGCTGCCACCGCAGGGTTCATCGCTCAGTTCGATTACTTGAACCCAGACTTCCCGGCTGATGAAGCCCGAGCTGCCGTAGCCGAGGCCAAGGCCAACGCCAAGTATTGGTATGGCGACTTTTATCCCCTAACCCCAGCCACCACTAGTTCAGCCACGTGGGCAGCCTGGCAACTGCATCGGCCGGATTTGGACGCGGGGCTGGTGTTGGCTTTCCGCCGCAGTCAATGCCCTTATCCAGCCCTCCAAGTTAGCCTGCGTGGTGTCCGGCCCCAAACCCGGTATCGCCTGCAACTGGTGGACGAACAGCGGAAGTGCACCGAGCGGCTCGTGACCGGCCAAGAGCTGGCTAGCGATTTCGAACTGCGCCTCGAGCGCAAGGGCACCAGCTTACTGATGCGATACGCTGCCGAATCCGAGCAGCGGTAACTGGTTGGCCGCCGCTGTCCACACGTCCGGTCCAGGCGCGTGCCGCCCGCGCCGGCAAAGCCGCCTTCAGGCCAGCGGGGTTGCGTTGACCCTTCGACCCGGTACATCATGGGTGCCGTGCTACGGACTCTGAGCTGGCTTAGACTCAGCTGGCCCGTTGCAGGCGCTATCCTGCTGGTGGGGCTGCTGGGCGGTTGCGTCTCGGACCGACCGCGGCCCAAGAGCCGTCCGCCAGCAGCCGTCAAAGGGCCCATTGCCCAGATTCACCTGTTGACCGGGCCGACTGCTCTGGATTTCGACCAGTTGCCCGGGCCGGACGGTTTTGCGGTGCGGCTGTATGCCACCAGCCCCAAAACGCCCAACACGGTCGTGATCGCTCGCGGTCGGGTGGAAGTGCTCATGTACGACGGGTTGCAGCAACCACAGCAGACCAACGCCGTAACCGTCCAACCGCGCCAAGTTTGGACCTTCTCAGCCGAGGAACTGAAACACTTCGAAGTCCGCAGCCCGATCGGAGTAGCTTACGACCTGACCCTGCTGTGGGGGCAGGCCCGGCCTACGCAAGCCTGGGTGACATTAGTGGCGCGGTATGTGCCGGTGCAGGGCCTGCCGCTATACTCGGGCGCCAGTGCGGTATCGGTCGCAGTCAAGTGATCAAGCCAGCAGGCCTGACCCGACGCAGGCTGACGAACCGGAGCTGGTGCGGAACGGTTGGTCGGCAGGCGGCTATCGCTGAGGGCCGCTGCCTGGTGAGAGCAAGAATCCAACTTGGCGCCTCCCGCCTGCTTAGTCTGGCAAATCCACCACGCACCGGAACCCGATGGTGCTACACCGATCCAACCCGGGCCACATCAGCAAGAACTTAGCCGCGTAGCAGCATGGCACCGGCCCACCATCTGCGTACCACATCGAGCCGCGAGCCAGGAACCACGAGCCGCCTTTGAGTATGCAAAAACGCGTGCGGCCATCCTGCCGTTCGCTTTCAGTCCACTGCCAGACATTGCCGCACATGTCGTAACAGCCAAAAGGCGATCGGCCGTCTGGAAAAGCCGTCACCGGCGTGGTGCCGCCGGAGGAGCCGTCGTTGTAACAGCCCGGGCGCAGCTCATCGCCCCAAGGATACCGGCGTTGTTCGAGCCCGCCGGCAGCCAGTTGCCATTCCTCCTCGGTAGGCAAGCGTTTGCCGGCCCAGGCAGCGTAAGCGCGCGCGTCCTCCAAACTCACATACACCACCGGATGATCTTCTTGGCCGGGCGGCGGTGCGCCTTGGTGCCAATGTTTCAGAAAGTTCTCGGGGTGCCGTGGCTGATACCCGGTGGTCTTGACGAACCGCGCAAACGCCGCGTTGGTGACCGGCGTCAGGTCAATGGCGAATCGGTGCAACTTAACCTGACGACTGAATCGGCGCACGCGGTGCAATGGGCCCCAGTCCGGCCCCGGCACGGGCACCGACTCGTAAAAGCCGCACTCGCGCGTCAACATCTCCACCTGCAGCGTAAGCTGAGCTGCCGGGATCTCGACCATGCCCTCCGGTACTGTGCCAGGCGCCTGCGCTGACAGGGCCTGGGCTGGAGCAGGCTGTGCTCGAGCCACGGTGGCACGTGGCGTAGTGCGCGTCACAGGGCGCAGTTGGACCGTGCGCGCCGGAAATGCAATCTCCCAATTAGCCCGAGCGTGCAAGGCTGCTTGGCTGGCCAGGAACTCGGAAAAGTCCGGCCCTAAAGTCTCCGGTCGGCCTGCCAGCACGCACCCGATGCCGCGGCCGGGCAAGCTCAGCTCGATCCCAAAAGGCGGCCCGGAGTTCGGATTGGGCCGGAGCTGGCGCCCAGCCACCAGGTCGAACACCCGTTCATCTTCAGCCGTGCGCACCTGCAAGACCATGCCGTAGCGGGGCTGCTCAGACCGATTGACCACTGTCCACAGGCGCAGGCCGTTGCCTTCCCACAGGCTGGCATAGACTTCGGGTGCTAGCGTGGGCACCAACGGTGTCCAGCCCTCACCACAAAACAGCGCAGCGTAACGGCGTTGAATGGGCAACATGCTCCGCAGCAGGCTGCGGTCGCGCTCAGACCAGCCCACCCAACTGCCAAACACGTTCTCCCAAATCAGCATGCCGCTGCCGTTCATCCAGGCGCAGTGCAGTTCAGCGGCGTGATCGCGCGCCCAGCGCTGGATTTGGTGTTGCAGATGCCGGCGTTCGAACCACTTGTTCCGTAACACGCCCGGCACTGCGCTATCCCGAAAGCCCTGCGCCCACGAGGCGTGATGGTCATGCACTCGTTCCAAGGGCAACGCGCCTTCGCTCTCCAAGATCACCCCGGGTCGAGCTGCGTCCAGTTTGTCGCGGAAGGCCGCAGCCCCTTGGTCCATGGTATCCAGGAAAATCCCGTCTGCCTCGACCGCTGCCACCAACTCAGCCAACGCGTCCAAGTCGGGCTCGGGCTCGCGCCGTGTCCCGGTGTCCCACGGATTATAATCCAAAAACACGCGCACACCCCGAGCATGGCATTGGCGGCTGACCGCCCGCAGCCCAGCCAGCCCGCCGGGCATGTCGCGATAGAAATCGAACTGGTTCCGCGGATCGAATCCGATCCGCGGATACGCGTGCCATAGCACTAAACTATCGTAGCCGCCAAACTCCCGTTGACCATGGTCCAAAAACCTATCGACGGTGAACCGACCCTGGTCCGGATCGTAGAACGTCAGGTCACACAGCATGACAAATGCGCAGGCGAAGTTGGTCTTGACCCACTCGAACTCCGGCCGCTGGTAAAGCGCCGGGTTGTAGCCCAAGGCTTGCCGCATCTGCGCCCGCCAACGATGCAATTGTTGGCGCCAAGCCGGCCATTGGGCGGGATCAGCCGGCGCATGGATCAGCTCGGTCAACCGGCCATCCTTGCTGCGCGGCCCCAACAAGTCGGGTTCCAGTTCACCCGCAGGCCCGCTGTCCGGCCAAGCCACCAGCACTGTCAACCCCGCAGCGGTGGAGCCCCAGAGGAACTGGCGGCGCGAGATGCGCCGAGCCAGCCAGACGCCGCGTGCCTGTTCGAGCGCGTCATCGAGCGCATCCGCTGTTCTGTAGCGGACGGCACGCGGTGGACCACTGGCCGCAACCTTCCAGGCCCTAGCGGCACCAGTTGCTTCTACACGCATGGTCAACGCCTGGCTACGACGCCCTGGCACCCGCAGCAAGACAAAAACTGCTTGCCCATCATCCGGCCCGGGCTAGCTCATCGCACGGTCCCAGTCGCGCTTTGGGTGCCCAACTCCAACCGCTCCTGCAGGAAGCCCGTGGAAACCCAGCAATCAGCCGCAGCAAAACCGAACGCATCTGGGCATCGAGCATGCGGCATGGAGCATGGAGCATGGAGCATGGGGCATGGAGCATGCGGATCGGAAGACTGAAGACGGCGGACCGAAGACCGAGGATGGGTAAGCGTAGCCGCCACCGTGAGGCGGCCCACAGTAGCCCAGGGCAAGCGAAGCGTCATCCCGGGTCGGGAAGCCTCCGCGCGCCAAACGTTAGCGCGAGCTGCACGTTCGCTCGATGGCCGGCTTTAACGCCGGGCCATCTCAAAGCATATGCACTGAGCCGCGTTGGGGGCGCTTTGGCAAATCGGCCTCAAAGCCGCCCCGTTCGAAACCTTGGCGCGCGAGGGGTCGGCCCGGTGCACGAACACGGAGCGTGCGCATTGCGCCTGCTTGCTGGCGCTCTGCAAGTGCCAGCATGGGGCATAGAGCCACAGGCATGGAGCTTGGGGCATGGAGCATGGAGTTCAGAGGACGGAAGAGCGCGTGGAGCGTGGACCCCGAGCCGGGAGCTGGAAGCTCGAAGCTGGGAGCTGGAAGCTCGAAGCTGGGAGCTGGAAGCTGGTCAGCCAAAGCAACCCACCCACGCCCCCTGCTCCTTGCTCCGTGCCAGAAAGGTCCAAGCCCCAGACGTAGGTGCGGACCAGGGCGTTGTCGCTGGCCCGCAGCTCGGCAATATGGCGGCCAAATTGGGTGGGATCGCTTACGAATTTCAGGTCTTCGGTCAGCACCCAGGTGCCCGAACCGGCGTTCCACGTCCAGGTGGTCTGACGGATTCGACGACCGAGCGCGTCGTATTGCCATTGCACCGTCCGCCAAGACTGTTGCGGTGTGGCAGTTCGGCTCTCGACCCTGACCAGCCGGTTTTCGGCATCCCAGAAGTAGTTCCACCGCCCGTCGCTGAGCAGGTTGCCGTCCGCATCATACGTGAAGGTTTCCGGCGTTTTGGGCACGAACGCATGGCCCGTTTCGAGGCTCGCGACGTAATGGCTGGCGTCCACCGGCAGCACCGCCACCTTCGTGATCCCCAGCCAGACCGGATTGGCCGCCGTCATGGTCATAACCGCCACGCCACTATGCTGGAAGACAATTGTCCTGTTCGGGGCCAGTTGTCAAAGCGTTTCCGGTCAAAATCATGCTCGAAAACCATTATGCGCACCCCGGAGTTCTCCCGACTGCGCGGGGACCTGAGGCCGTTCTGCCTTCCCGCATCCTGCATCTGACATTCCGCACAGTGTCGCCGGGCGGTTGCCAGGCCGCACGCCGCAGCCAAGCCGCAGCGCGAGGGCTGTAGCACAGGCGCCGGTGGCCTGGCCCGGAGCGAGGCACGAGCGCAGGGCCTGCCCCTCCCTGGCCGCGGCCCAGAGCGGCCTACATTTCTCATACCATTTTTGTGCGGGATAGCTACTGCGGGATTTCCAATCGGTATTCAGGATGTTTCTTCGCGAACTCCGTAATCCACCGAGCACCTTCATCCCAGGAGACAGAACCGTCCATGAGAACCACGTTGATTCCGTCGCCGTGCACGTTCCTCTTCGATTCGTAAACCAGCGGATAGTCTATCGGCACTGCACCATTGGTGAACCAACGAGACCAATCAACGTATATGTACTTTGCCGTAGCTCCTCCGACGGGGCACTGAGTTAGACGCTGGGCCATCTCCTTACCGACTTCGCCGCTGACAGCTTCTTCCATCGTCTTCGGCAACTGCTCGTCGTGGTCTGACTGGTATTGCAAAATACAGTAAGCAACACAGCGAATCTGCCTCTGGCATTTCAGCCTGTCAGTTTCGCTCTGGCTTGTTTCTTTCGGTTGGCTTGAACAACCGCCAACTGCAACAGCCAGAACAAAGGCAACCACTGTTAATTCGTTGCGCTTTGGAAATCCCATTTTCCGTCGAACGTGTAGGCGCCGCCGGCTATGTGTTTTTTCTTCGTCCACTTGCCGCCTTCACAGGAAAGCCAGAAAATCCGCGCTGTTGTGAGATACGGCCCGCCGATGTTGCCATAGGTGATAGTCGGGAAGTCACAGGTGGTCTTGTTCGAGCACGTGGGAATAATCCCGGACGTGCCGTCTATCCGCCAACACGTCGTCCAGTAAATCTGCAAATCCTTGTATGCCCCGTCAAATTGCAGATCGAGCTTCATGTGTATCGTCCAATTGACCCCGCCATCGCTTCTTTTCGATCCCTTCGTTGGTGGAGGATCGGTTCTCTTGGCTTTCTTCAGAACCGCTGGATCAACACAACAAGCTTTCCCCTCATCAGGCGGGTTGTAAGGTGGAACGCGGTTGAAGCCAGGCGGATCGTGCGGTCGAGGCGGAGGAGGTGGACTCGGCGGGCCACAGAAATGAAGGCCGTCCTCGTCATAGCCCGGCGGCGGTTGGCCAGGTTGGCATGTGTGCCCAACACACTCCAAGCCCAAAGCATCAACCAAATTCACCGGCTCGTCACCCATCGC
>Ga0078972_1004528_pt1 | contig 37763 bp, 35 predicted proteins | sample YelNatPaOPGAMG01_FD_67568 | JGI IMG/M metagenome (GOLD analysis project Ga0078972, IMG submission 67568) | Hot spring thermophilic microbial communities from Obsidian Pool, Yellowstone National Park, USA - OP-RAMG-01 (SPADES assembly) (version 2) | ecosystem: Environmental > Aquatic > Thermal...
CCTATTCCGTAGGCGACCAGTAATAACTTTATTTTATCAAATTTTTTATCAATTTTCAAAGAACAATCTTTGGGAGGCAGTATCCCAAATAAAATTTATAGTTATATTATAACCTATTAGTGGATGGGATGATGGGTGAATGAGTTAAGGTAGTCGCAAGCTTTAGCTTGCGTAAATGGGTAGATGAGTTAATGAGTTATAGAATTTAACTATTAACTATTAACTATGAACTATGAACTAATTAACACATTCACACATCCACACATTAACACATCTACTCGTTCACACATTTACTATAAAGGGAGGAGGTGATTTTTGGATGGTTGAGGTTAAAGTTCGTGAAGGAGAAAGTATTGAGAGTGCTTTAAAAAGATTTAAAAAAGAAGTTGAGAAAGAAGGTATATTAAAACTTGCAAGAGAAAAAATGTATTATAAATCTCCAAGTGTATTAAAAAAAGAAAAGAATGCATATTTAAAACGTAAAGCAGAACTGAGGAAGAAGAAATTGCAACAAAAAATGAGATAAAGCGGGGGTTTTATAATATATGAAGTTAAAAGAACTTTATAATTTTTTCATTGAATATGGAATAAAAAATGATCCTCGTGGTGAGAAAGAAGTAAAAAATTTACTTAAAAAAGAACAACAAAAGTATGAAAAATTATCTGATAAAGAAAAAAAATATTATGATATAGAAAAACTTAAAAACCCATACAACGATACAAGAATTTTATATGGTGATGAAGATGTAGAAGTGAAGAACATACTTGTTGGGATAGATATGGAGATGCCAGAAGTTTTATTGGGATGGATCCTAAATCAGCAAGGGAAAAAAGTAGATTTGGTGTTATCACATCATCCTGAAGGTAAAGGATATAAAAATTTTTATGAAGTTATGGGTATGCAGGCTGATATATTAAATAAGTTTGGTGTACCAATAAACATTGCAGAAAGTATCTTGGAACCAAGAATGAAAGAAGTTCAAAGGAAACTTATGCCTTTGAATCACAACCGTGCTGTGGATATAGCAGAGATACTTGATATACCATTCGCATGTTGTCATACACCTGCTGACAACTGTGTTACAACATATTTGCAAAACTTATTTGATAAAAAGAAACCAAAGTATTTACAAGATGCTGTTGATATTTTATTAGAGATACCGGAGTATGACTATGCTGCGAAGTTAGGTAATGGACCTACTATTCTTGTTGGAGCAAAAGAAAGAAAAGCAGGTAAAATTTTTGTTGATATGACTGGTGGGACAGAGGGGTCTACAGAAGTTTTTGAAAAGCTTGCTATTAGTGGTGTTGGCACAATTGTCGCTATGCATCTAAGTGAAGAACATTATAAGAATGCACAAAAATATTATATTAATGTTGTTATAGCAGGCCATATTGCATCTGATACTTTAGGGTTGAATTTGATGTTAGATGCTGTAGAACGAAAGTTTGGTAAATTAAATACAATCTGTGTTTCAGGATTTAAAAGATTTAAACACAATAAAAACATTTAGGGCAATGCTTTATCCCGCAAATTGCGGGATTTACCATTGCAAAATTTATGATAAAACAAGAGAGTATTAAAAAACTTAAAGAAAAAGTAGATATATTAGCAATAGTACAGCAATATCTACCAAACTTGAAACGAAGTGGGAAAAATTATTTTGCTTTATGTCCGTTTCACAGTGAGAGAACACCTTCATTTTCTGTTGCACCAGATAAAGGTATTATACATTGTTTTGGTTGTGGGTATACAGCAGATATAATAAAGTTTGTGCAGGATATGGAACACATAAGTTATGTAGAAGCTGTAGAAAAAATTGCTAATAAAATAAGTTTTACATTAGAGTATGTTGATGCTGAACAACAGAGAATATTAAAAGAAAAGTATGATGAACAAAAAGTTCTGTTAGATCTACTTACAAATCTTGCTGAGGTTTATCACAATATATTGCTTAATGAAAAAATAGCCTCTGAAGCAAGAAATTATCTTGCTTCAAGAGGTATAAAACTTGAAACGATTAAACAATTTAAATTAGGTTTTGCACCTGATGGTAATTTTATTTCAAGAAACTACAAAGATATAAAAGAATTAAAAGATTTTGACCTCTCAACATTACATAAAGCAGGAGTAATAAGTTTTAAAACAGATGAAGATAATGATTCTTTGAAAAAGTATGAGCATCCATTTGATTATTTTAGAAATAGAATAATGTTTCCAATTTTTAACATATCAGGTAAAGTAGTAAGCTTTGGTGGAAGAATTTTGCCAGGTATGTCAACAGCTTTAGATATTCCTGTTTATCTAAATGGACCACAGACATTAGTTTTTAATAAAGGTAATTTTTTATATGGTGTCTATCAAGCAAAAGATTATATTGTAAGAGAAAAAAGTGTTATTTTTGTTGAAGGTTACATGGATGTTATTGTTTTGTTTCAAGAAGGGATTAAAAATGTTGTTGCGCCATTGGGTACAGCTTTAACAGAACAACAGATTAAGCTGTGTAAAAGATTTCTTGATATTTCTTGTGGAGGGATATATATACTTTTTGATCCTGATGAAGCGGGTGCTAAAGCAACAATATCTGCTTCTCAAGTAGTTTTTTCTAATAATGGTTATCCACAGATTGTTATGTTAGATGAGAATATAGATCCGGATGAATATATTCTTAAATACGGCTGTGAAAAATTTAAAAAGTTGATTTCAGAGAGTTGTTCTGTAGTAAAATTTGTTGTTAGGAACTATTTAAGAAGAAAAAATGTTGGGGATATTAACTCTATTGATATAAGAGAAAAGATTAGATTGTTAAAAGAACTGTTAGAATTATCACCACATATTTCCAATCCTTTGGTGAAATCTGAATTTATAAAAGAAATTTCACAAGAATTAAAAGTTGATGAAAGGATTATAAGGAGTGAACAATTAAAATTCTATAGGCCTAATGGCTATGAGAAATTAGAAAATATTTTAGAAAAAAGACCTTATACATGTGAAGAAGAGTTACTTTGGATTTGTATTCATTATCCTGAGTTAATAAATGAAATTGAAGAAGAGTTGTTCGCTCATGACAACAAATATTATGAAATATTTAAAAAGCTTAAACAGAATAGAGATATAACTGAGATAATTGAAAGTTTAGAATCTCCTTTGAAAGAATTAGTTATTCGTATGGTGTACGATGAGAAAAATATAGGAGATTCTGTTGAGGAAAAAGTAAAACAGCTATATAGCGAGATATATAGAATAAAGTATATCAAGCGTTATAAAGAACTTAAACCTATCGTTGAGGATATGTTAAATGAAAAGATTCCTCTTGATTGTGGGATCGTGAATGAATTTAAACAAATAGTAGAGATTTTGAAACTTGATAAAAATAAACAAGTATACAATATGTTAAGTAATGATTAGGGAGGTTTAAGAAGTGAACAAACAACTCATTATCAAAAGGTTAATTGAGCAAGCTAAAAAATACGGATATCTTACATATGAAGATTTGAATAAAACTTTTGATGAACATGATATTGGCAAAGAGGAAGCAGATGATTTTATTGAGATATTAAACGAAGTTGGTATTAAAATTATAGAGTTGGAAAAACAAAGAACTTTGACAAAAGATGCGGTTTATATTAGTGATGATATATTACAAGAAGAACCTATAAGGCTATTTCTAAATGAAGTTAATAAAATAGAGACAATTGATAGAAAAACAGAGCTTAATATTGCGAAAAATATTCGTGCCAATGAGATGAAACTTTTGTCTGTGGTCTTAAGTTCACCAATTGCTTTAAGAGAGATTAACAATTGGTTTATCTTGTTGAGAAGGAACGAAATGACACCTAAAGAGTTAATGAAACGTGGAAGAAAGTCAAAACGCTCTTTGAGAAAAATGCGTAGAAAACTCTCTTCTACTATAAAAAGTGTGAACAAACTTTCAAAAGAAATTAAGAAGATACAGAGTGAGATTGATAAGAAAAAATCAAAATCTCAAGAAGAGAAAATAGAGAAAATAAAGTCAAAAATTGTATCAAAAATTCTTTCTTTAAATCTTAATAGTGAAAAGATTAAAAGATTGATAAATAGAACAAAAAATATAGCAGAAAAATTTATTCAACTTCAACAAGAAGTTAAAAAATATGAGCAGATTTTCTCAACAGATTATAATACATTGTTAAAATTATATAAAAAAGCAAAAAAGAGCAAAACAGCAGCTAATGAGTTTAAAAATATCACTGGGTATACTGTATCCGCAGCTGAAACAATGTTAGAAAACTTTGGTAAGGTAGTATCAAAACTTAAAGATTATGAAAAAGAGTTTGGCATGAGAGTAGATGAAGTGATCCAACTTAATAATCAGATAAAACAGCTTGAAAATGTAATAGAAGAAGATAAGATGAAGTTAATCAAATCAAATTTACATTTAGTTGTTACTTTTGCAAAAAAATTTTCTATGTTGACAGGTGTAGATGTTAATGACTTAATTCAAGAGGGAGCAACTGGACTTGCAAAAGCAGTTGAAAAGTTTGAGTGGAAAAAAGGATATAAATTTTCTACATATGCGCATTGGTGGATAAGACAAGCGATAAGTAGATATATGGCTGATTATACTAAAACAATTAGACTTCCTGTACATATAAGAGAACTTGTTTCAAAGATGATAAAAACATATAAGAAATTTCAAAATAAATTTGAAAGAAGTATTTCTCTTGAAGATTATAGTAAAATACTTAAAGTTTCTCCTAAAAAGATTATTGATACTCTTACAGTACTTATGGAACCAATATCTTCATATACTCCTAAAGGTCAAGATGAAGAAACAACAATACAAGATTTCATCCCATCTTCAGAGAAAGAAATTCCTTTAAACGCTCTTATGAATAACTATAAAAGAGAGGTTTTAGAAGAAGTTATGCGGGTATTGGATGAGAGAGAAAGAAAGATATTAAAGTTAAGATATGGCTTTGATGGGAAAGAATATACATTAGAAGAAGTAGGAAAGATGTTTAATATAACACGTGAACGTGTAAGACAAATAGAAGCTAAGGCAATAAGAAGATTAAGATCTCCAGAAATATTGGAGACATTGAAAGAAGTATATCCTGTAAAAGATTAGGAGGTTATAATTAAATGAGAACAAAAAGTGGATCTTATACAAGAAGAAAAAAGGACTATTTTAAATTAGCAAAAGGGTATTATGCAAAACTCGGTTCAGCTTTTAGACAAGTAAAACAACAGGTTCCAAGGTCATTAAAATTTCAATATATAGATAGAAGAGATAGAAAGGGTGTTTTTAGAAGATTGTGGATTACAAGAATAAATGCTGCTGTAAGAGCACTTGGTTTGACTTATAGTAAATTCATTTCAATGTTGAAAAAGGCAAATATCAATCTGGATCGTAAAATTTTAGCTTATATAGCAGTTGAAGACCCACAAACATTTAAATATATTGTAGAATATGTCAAGGAGAAAAGTAAAATTAAAGAGACTGCTGTTGTTTCAAGTTAATTTTCTTTTCTAATTTCCTTCAGATATGAAATCACATCCTTATAAAGTGATATTTTTATTTTTTGTGATTTTTATCATTTTTGGTACAATTCTTTTGTCATTACCTTTTTCAACAACAAAGACAGTTTCTTTAATTGATAGAATTTTTACTGCTACTTCTGCTTTATGTGTTACAGGTTTAACTACTGTAGATATTTCCTTATCTTATACATTCTTAGGTCAATTTTTTATTTTATTTATGATTCAGTGTGGTGGATTAGGATATATGGTGTTAGGAAGTATTATGATTATTTTATTTGGAAGGATAAATCTTTTTCAAAAAAGAATTATAGGTGAATCTTTAAACATCACAGATGTTACAACTGTTAAAGAAGTTATTCCTTTAATGAAAAACATCATTATATTTACTTTTTTGTTTGAAATTTTTGGAATGCTGGTTTTATTTTTAAAATTCTGTCTTGGACAAGGTTTTTCCTTTTTAAAAAGCTTATGGTATAGTATTTTTCATTCAATAAGTGCATTTTGTAACGCAGGTTTTTCTTTGTTCTCAAACAGTTTTGAAAACTATCATGGTGATTTAGTTATTAACATTATCATCCCATTATTGATAATCTCAGGTGGTTTAGGTTTTATTGTGTGGATTGATATTTTTCAAAGATTGCGTGGTAAAAAAGAAAATTTTTTATTACATACAAAAATAGTATTTTTAATGACTTCTATTTTACTTATCTTAGGAAGTTTGTTAATATTTTTAGTTAATAAATTTGAGAGTTTGCCTTTAAAATCAAAGATATTAGTTAGTTGGTTTCAGTCAGTGACTTCAAGAACAGCAGGTTTTGATACATTTCCTATAAATCAGATGTCTATATTAGGAGTACTTACAATCATTTGTTTAATGTTTATAGGTGCATCTCCAAGTGGAACAGGTGGTGGTATAAAAACTACAACTTTTTTTGTTATATTAGCTAGTGTATATAATTATTTAATGGGACAAAAAGATGTTTCAGTTTTTAAAAGAAGAATTGGTATAAATATTGTGTTAAAGAGCTTCTCAATATTTTTTGTTTGTTTGAGTTGGATAATATTGGTTTCTTCAATTATACATATATCAAGTGGATTTTCATATAAAGAATGTTTATTTGAGACAGTTTCAGCATTTGGTACTGTAGGATTGTCCTTAGGTATTACACCATATCTTGATAATTTTAGTAAAATTTTGTTAATAATAACGATGTTATTAGGAAGGGTTGGAAGTTTAACTTTAGTTTCAATTTTGTTTACTAAAGAACCAAAAGAAATAAAATACTTAGAAGAATCTATAGCTGTTGGATAGTTCTGTTAGCAATCAGTGATTAAATATGGCTTTATCTCGACAATTTAAGATTTAACCATACAATTTTATAATTAAATTTTTGGAGTTAAAAACTATGGATAAAGAAAAACTAAAAACATTTGTAGTTATAGGTTTAGGAGTTTTTGGTCAGCATGTGGTTAGATATTTATCAGAATTTAAAGATATTGATATAATTGGACTTGACAAAGATGAGAAGAAAGTTGAAGATGTAAAAGAATATTTAAAAATACCTATAGTTTGTGATGCTACTGATACTAAACAACTTACTGAAGCAGGCATTAATTCTCAAGATATAGATGTTGCAATAGTGGCAATTGGTGAGAGTATAGAATCCAGTATTTATGTTACATTGTTGCTTAAAGAACTTGGAATAAGAAAAATAATAGCTCGTGCTTTAAACAATCAACATGCTAAGATCTTAAGCAAACTTGGTGTTGATAGGGTAGTTTACCCTGAAGCTTTCTCTGCTGAACATTTGGTAAGAAGTTTACTTTCCCCACAAATTATTGATGAATTTAATCTTTCAGAGGATTATAGTATTGCAGAGGTTGTTGCACCAAAAGAGTTTTATAATAAATCTTTGCAGACATTGGGAATAAGAACAAAATATAAAGTAACTGTTTTAGGTATAAAAAGAAAAGTTCCTGTTATTTTAGATTCAGGTGAAACAGATTTAAAAGAAGAAATTATTTTACTTCCTCAACCAGAAGAAAAAATTTCTGAAGGTGATACTCTGATTGTTGCAGGGAAAAACATAGATATTGAGAGACTAAAAGAAGTATGAAAAAAGAAAAACCATCTCGGTCCCAAGATGATGTTTTAGAACCTGGGAAATTTTATTTGATAAATAATAGATATGAAGAGGCACTACAGTTCTTTTTAGATATGCAGAAGAAAATGCCTAACAATCCTGAAGTTTATTACCACTTAGGACTGATCTATGAAGCAAAAAATGAAATTCAGAAAGCAAAAGAGATGTTTTTAAAAACTATAGAACTTGCTCCTAACCATAGTTTTGCTAAAAAACATTTAGAAAAAATTTTGGGAATTAATGATGAAAGGGTTAAGTAAAGAGATTCTTCAACAGCTAAAAGAAAGATGTTTAAAAGAGATTGAGAGTTCTAGTTCTATAGATGATTTAGAGAATATAAAAATAAAATATTTTGGCCGTAAGGGTGAAATAAAGCTTTTGTTTGAAGAATTGAAAAAGATGCCTTCCGAAGAGAAAAAAGAAGTTGGTGCAATACTGAATGAAATTAATAAAGAAGTCAGACTTTTATTAGAAAATAAAATTGAAAAACTTAAAGAAAATTCAGTTGAATATCAAAACTATTCAATATTAGAAAAATCCCTTCCTGGAGTTAGTTTGCCTTTAGGTAATATACATCCTTTACAAAAAATTTATAATGAAATAATTGAGATATTTTTATATTTAGGTTTTAGTGTTGAAGAAGGTCCTGAGATAGAGTTTGAAGATTATAACTTTACTATGTTAAACATTCCTTATGACCATCCTGCACGAGATATGCAAGATACATTATATTTGGACCTTCCGGTCTCGGACAAAGGCAAAATTTTATTAAGGACGCACACTTCACCAGTTCAAATTCGTGTTATGTTGTCAAAAAAACCTCCAATAAAATCAATAATGCCAGGAAGGGTTTATAGGCATGAAAATTTGGATGCTTCTCATTTATTTAATTTTCACCAAGTAGAAGGTCTTGCTGTTGATAAAGGTATAAGAATTTCTGATTTAAAAGGAATATTAACATTTTTTGCAAGATTGATGTTTGGTAAAGATGTTTTAATTAGGTTTAGACCTTCTTATTTCCCTTTTACAGAGCCATCCTTAGAGATGGATATACAATGTTTAGTGTGTAAAGGAAAAGGATGTAGTGTTTGTAAAAACACAGGTTTTGTTGAGATTTTAGGTTGTGGTATGGTTCATCCACAAGTTCTATACAATGTAGGTTTAGGATATGAAGATTATACCGGTTTTGCATTTGGTTTAGGGGTAGAACGTGTAGCTATGCTGAAATACAGAATTGATGACATAAGACTTTTTTATACAAACGATTTGAGATTTCTTAGACAGTTTTAAATAATTATGAAAATATCTTTAAATTGGATTAGAGAACTTTTAAATAATCCTTCAGGTTTGTCAGATGAACAGATAATCTCTTCACTTGAAAAGTTAGGATATGAGATAGAGAGTATCAACCAACAAGGTTCTTCGGTACTGTCAAAAGTTAAAGTAGTTAAAATTTTGGATATTAAAAAACATCCTAACGCAGACAAACTCACTCTATGTGAGCTTACTGATGGTACTAATACACACAATGTTGTGTGTGGAGCACCCAATGTTTATATAGGGATGGTTGCACCGTATGCTCCTGTAGGTACTGTTCTGTCTGATGGAACAAAAATAGAGGTTCGTAAAATTCGTGGTGTAGAATCTCGTGGTATGTTATGTTCTGCAAAAGAGTTAGGTATCTCAGATGACCACTCTGGAATTTTAGAACTTGATGAAAGTTTTAAGTTAGGTGATAGTTTAGACAAATATTTTAACGATATTATAGTAGAAATCTCTACTCCTGCAAACAGATATGACTGTTTAGGACATATAGGTATTGCGAAAGAGTTAGCTATAAAGTTAGGAGTAGATTTTAGATTAAAAGAAGACACAATACAGACTTTAGAAAGTAAATTGTTACCATTTTTTGATGTTAAAATTACCTCAAAAGATCTCTGCAAAAGATATATTGCAATAAACATCCAATCTGTCAATAACAAAGTTAAACTTCCTTTTTATATAATTCAAAGATTATCTTCCTGTGGTATAAGAAGTATAAATCCGTTAGTTGATATATCCAATTATGTGATGTTAGAAGTAGGACATTCTGTACATATCTTTGACTTTGATAAACTTACAGGAGGTAAAATTATAGTAAGATGTGCAAAGAATAATGAAAGTATATTAGCTTTAGATGGTAAAAATTATGTCTTAGATGAGAGTGTAATTATTATTTCTGATGAAGAAAAACCTGTTGCAATAGCTGGTATTATAGGTGGAGAAAATAGTTGTGTGGATGAGAATACTAAAAATGTTGTTATAGAATCTGCTGTTTTCAACCGTAGTATGATAAGATTGGCAAGAAAAAAGTTAGATATAAATACTGAAGCGAGTTACAGATTTGAAAGAGGAAGTGGTTGGAAATTATGCGAGCTTGCTGCTTTAAAGACACAAAAATTAATACTTAAATATTGTGGTGGTGAAGTTGTAAAATTTACAGATGAGAAAGATATAGAATATTATAAAAATCTAACATCTTATCAGTCAAATGGTATAAATGTGAACCTTGATTTTATATCATCTTTGTTAGGTATAAATGTAGAGATAAAAGATTTTATAGAACTTATGCGTAAGCTTGATGCAGAAGTTATTTTTAACAAAGATTACGAAACCACAAAAAAGTTTGTTGTTCTTCCTCCTATAGATAGACAAGATATAAAATTTCAAGCTGATATAGCTGAAGAGATAGCAAGATTTATTGGTTATGAAAATATTCCTGATACATTACCTTCTTTAATCTCACCATATATAGGTAGAAACAAATTAGATATTTTGAAAGATAAAATTATTGACTTTCTTTTATCTTATGGATTAAATCAGGCAATAAATTACAGTTTATGTTCAGAAAGAGAAAATGAGGTAGTAAAAGATAATGAAACAAAAAAGATCCTCCTGTTTAATCCAGTGTCTAAGGAATATACTGAGCTCAGGTTAACATTATTTAGTAGCCTTTTAAAAAACATAATAACAAACTGCAACAATCAAACAGAGAATTCTGCTTTTTTTGAACTCGGCAAGATATACTACAGAGATGAAAAAAATTATATAGAGGAGGAAAGGATTGGTATTATCACATATGGCGAATTTGAAATCCTTCCTTGGAAAAAAGATTTTTTAGAGTATGATTTTTATTTTATAAATGGATTAGTAGAAAATTTATTAAAAACACTAAAAATAAACTATGTTAAAAATTTTGAATTTAGCCAAAAAGATACAATAAGACCTACTTTGAAAGAAGAACTTTTAGAGAACTATATAGAGTACTTAGATGAAAATAACAGAGTTATTGCGACAACATTTGAAATTAAAAAAGAAAAGTTAAAATTAAAACTTCCTAAAAAAATTTTTTATTGTGAGATTTATCTTGATATTATAAAAGATTTATGTGAAGATATAGAAGTTTTTTATAAACCATTACCTAAATATCCTTTCGTATCACGAGATTTGTGTCTTAGTTTGCCAAATAAAGATATAAGTTATGAAGAAATTACTGAAATTATCAAAAATTTTGTATCTAAAAATTTTCCTGATACAAGCATTGAGATTAAATTGGCTGACTACTATGAAAAAGATAAACTCTTATCTTTAACATTATCAATGAAAATCCAAAGTGCTTTAAAGACATTAAAAGATGAAGAGGTAAACAATATAATAGGTCTACTAGTTGAAGAACTTAAAAAGTATAATATTGATATAAGGAGGTGATTTAATTTATGACCACTGCTTTGATATTAGTAAAAATTGCTGCGGGACAGGAAAAACAGGTTTTAGAGAAGTTAAAACTTATTGAAGGTGTGACACATATAACCGCGGTTTTTGGAAGGTGGGACTTAGTTTTAGATGTTGAAGCAAAAGATTTGTCAGAATTAAGTTGGCTTGTAATATCTAAAATTAGAAAGATCAAAGGTATAGAGAATACAGAAACATTGATTACAACATCTATTTAAGTAGTAGGAAGTAGAAAGTAGAAATGTGTTAGGGATTTGTAGGGCAAGGATTTATCCTTGTCCCGCAATTTGCGGGATAGGGCACGGTTTTCCGCCAGAGGGCGGACTGCCGCAGGCAGTAGCCGTGCAAATATAGGTTATGGTAGTTTATCGTCGGTAATATTACTTCTCGTATTTTGCGGGGTTGAACTCTACAAGTTGCGGGGTCCCGATAAAATCGGGCTCGCTACAAGACACTTGATTATTATGTCAAAATTTTATGAAAAGATAATTTTTTTAATAGCATTAATTCTTTTTTTTCCTTTATACTTATACTCAGACCCACCAGATCCAATAACAGACCTGAAAGCTATATCTCATTTTAAATCAATTGAACTTCAATGGACAGTACCAAACTCTACAGAAAGTATAGTTTATTATGAAATAAGAATTTCTACTTACTCTCAGATAACAGAAACAAATTGGGAGTATTTTGTTGAAAACATAGTAGAAATTTCTACATCGCCACACAAAGGAGGAAATAGAGCATATTTAATTACTGGTCTTAATAATTCACAATTATACTATTTTGCAATAAAATCCTCAACTTCAACAGACAAACAACCTTTATCTAATGTCTCTAATTCTCCAGCAGGAGTACCATCTAATACACAACCATTCCAGTTTAGTTTATCCACACCTACATATGGAGTGATTATTTCTTCACCAATTGTAGAATTTGATTGGAATAATGCTGATGACCCTGATATATCTTATGGAGATAGTTTAGTTTACATATTAGCTCTTTCAACTTTTCCAACGAACCTTTTTTCTTCAAATCCTTCATTTACAGGTTCAATTGTGAAAGATAACATCACCACAAGTTATTATATGTTAAATGCTAAAAATGAACTACAAGACAACACAACATATTATTGGAGGGTAAAAGTAGTAGATTCTGAAGGGCTAGCGAATTGGTCCTTAGCAAACATTGACCAAAGTAAGTTTATTATTAACCACACTCCAGAGCCACCATCTAATTTTAGTTTAGAAAAACCCGTTTTAACATCCACAATTACTACAACTCCCGGTGTTGATTTTGACTGGGAGGACCCAACTGACCCTGACCCACAAGATTTTATAAAATATTCAATTTTTATCTCTTCTTATCAAGATTTTTCTTTCTATTACTCTTCATCAAATTTAATTTATTCTTCTTATACCCTAAAAAGCTCAGATTTTGACTGGACTGAAAACACAACATATTGGTGGTATGTTGTTGCTGAAGACAGTTTTGGATTAAAAACATATTCAGCTACATGGTGGTTTATAGTAAATGATACAAACGAACCACCACAAAGTAATTTCTTACTTTCTCCAGGAACAACAATATACTATGAACCAATACCAATAATTTACACATTAAACCCAACATTTTATTGGACAAAATCATCCGACCCGGACCCTTATAGTAGCATAAAGTACGAACTCCTTATTTCTTCATACTCTGATGAACCTAAATTTGAAAATTCAATATTTTATCCTAATCGAGAGATAACACCTTCAACTTATTATTATCTCCCTTCCTCTGTTTTGCAAGATGATACAACATATTTCTGGCGTATTCGTATATTAGATGAACCAGACTCGGGTTACGAGATTTATTCCTCAACTACTTATTGGTTTTACACCTGTGTTTTTTTAAACTCTGCAAGTTTAAAATCACCACTTAATGAAGAGACAACATCATATTTAGAGCCAAAATTTGAATGGGAACCAAACATTTCTGGATACAAACTTAATTTTTCTTTACAGACACTTATATACTGGACAGATAGTGATACAACAACAATTTTAAATCTTGCTCCTTCCACTACATTTTATATTTCACCACAACCTTTAAAAAACAATTCAACATATTTTTGGCAGATAATTACACATAGCAATTCAGATGATATACCACTTATTTCAACCTCATCTGCTATTTTTAAATTTTATACTAAAAATCTTCCTCCTACAAATTTTGAACTTACAACTCCATCAGGAACTATAATAACCTCAAACTCTACAACACTCCAATGGGAAACATCCGAAGACGAAGATGAGATAACCTACACTCTTTTTTATTCAACAAACAACTTCTTAACAATTTCTTCTTCTAATACAACTTCAACATCACTTACAATTGATAATCTGCAAGATAATACTACATATTTTTGGTATGTTTTAGCAAAAGATTTTTGGGAACAAAAGACATTTTCAAACACAACATTTTATTTTGTGGTAAACCACATACTTGAACCTCCAACAAATTTTGCACTATATAAACCATCAAATAATGAAATTTTAACAAATACTTATACAACATTTTATTGGAATGCTTCCTCTGACCCTGACCCATTTGAAAGTGTAATATATGAGTTAAGAATTTCAACAGATAAAGAATTTAACTTTATAGTTTTTTCTACAAGAACACAAGACACAAATTTTTTTCTTCAAAGAGGATATTTGGAGATAAACAATACATACTATTGGGTTGTTATTGCTTCATCTACAGGTAGTGGTTATACTTTTTCAAACTCAACCTTTAGCTTTCGTGTATTCAACACACCACCTGTAGGTTTAAATTTAGTTTCACCAAGAAATTTTGAAATATTAGAATCCTCTGATAATGTTGTTATTACCTGGAATCCTGCCTATGACCCACAAGATGATGAGTTTTGGTATGAGTTATATTATACTACATCTGTAGGTGTAAATAATGTTTGGTTGTCAACAAATGTTTTAGTTTTAGCATATACACAGAATTCTTACAAAATAGATGCACTTGTAGATGATACAACATATTATTGGTATATTGTAGCTGTTGATACATATAACAACAAAACTTCAACTGGTATTTTTGTCTTTTATACTTCTTTTGAAAATCAACCACCTTCAAAACCCACAATTTTAGACCCAAAAGAAAACGAAGTAAACTTGCCTTATGTTATTAAATGGACAACTTCAACTGATTCTGACCTTTTTGACGAAGTAAAGTATACAATAAAAATCTCCACTGACGAAAATTTCTCAGTATACAAAATAATTGTAAGTTCAATATCAAATACCTACTATGAACTTTATAATTTTGAACTCTCACCTAATACATATTATTTAAAAATTGAAGCATTTGATAAAAAATATGCTATAAATTTTTCTACTACAAGTTTTGTTGTTAAAAGATATTATTTACGAATTTCATCTCCAACAGATAATTATTTAGTAGAAAAACTTCCAATAGAAATAAATTTTTCAAGTATCACACCATTAAATCCAAATGACAATATAAATTATAAAATAACCATCTCTTCTTCACCAAATTTTGATTTTAAAGCAGAAAAAATTTTGAGTAGTAACTCTTATAAAATCACCGACCCGCCAATATATCCTTCAACATACTATTGGTATGTTGATGTGTATTATAATAATGAATATGTTGGTGGAAGTTCAACATCTACATTTGTTGTTCCATATGAAAGACCTCCTTCAGTTGCAGGTATTGTTTTATCTACATCAACAAATGGTGTGTATTTGTCATGGAATAAAGTGAATATTCCAAACTTGTGGGGATATAAAATTTATTCTGGTGTTAGTTTAAATTCTCTTGTTGAAGTATATTTTACTACTTCAACAGAATATTTTGATTTTAATTCGTTAGATAAACAATTATTTTATAGTGTTGTTGTAGTAAACCAATTTGGCTTAGAAAGTGTTTCAAATCCAATTGTTAGAGTTTATCTTAATGAAAAAGTAGACCTTTATATAAGTGAAGATGGCAATTTGGTAATTTCTGTTCCTTCAAGTGAGCAACTGCAAAATGTAAGCATAAAAAGATTAACAGATGAAGAAAGTGAAGTATATATCTATGTTTTTAATATTGAAGCAAATAAAACAAAACTTAAAAGTTTTGCTGAAATAACAATATCAAAACCACAGAGTGAAAAAAATTATATTGTTCAATACTATGATGGACATAACTGGATAAATTTTCAATCAAAAGATTTTGAAGATAAAATAATAGTTAAAACGCAATACTTAGGTAAATACCGAATTTTAGAAACAACAGAAAAATTAGAAGACCTTGTAATAATTGGTTGTTCTCCTAAAAAACGCATAATCACGCCAAACAATGATGGAGTAAATGATTACATTGAGTTTCAATATAAAGTTGGAAGTTTTATAGAAGGTAAAATTTTTGACCTTTATGGAAGAAAAATAACTTTATTAAAAAGGAAAGATACAAACATATTATATTTTGATGGCAAAGATGAATCAGGCAACCTTTTACCACCGGGAGTTTATATTTATAATATAAACTCAAAATCTGACAACAAAAATTTCAGTGGCGCTGTTGTTATAAAATATTAGAATGAAAAAATTTTTAATATTAATTTTTTTAATTTTTGACTTTAGCTTATTACTCTGTAGTTATCCCTCAGAATTTTCTTTTGTTGGATATCCTCAAGAAAGTTCTGTTTTATTTTTAAACCCTGCTTCCTTAGGCGATTTAGAGAATTTTAATTTAGATTTAGGTTATGGGTTACTATTTAAATCTGCTATTAAAGAAAATCTTTATAATGCAGAACTTTCTTTTAGTTACGGATTTAAAAAGTTTTTTTTAGGTTTTGGTTATAGAGAACTTACATTAGTAGATATTTATTCTGAAAATCTTATATTAGGGAATTTTGGCACAAAATTTTTCAACAATAAATTTTTTGTAGGTTTAAATTTTAAGAGTTATATTTTTAAATATTTTTATGACGAATACTATAAAGAAGACATCTTAGCAACAAATGATATTAAAAGTTATAACCTTGATTTTGGAATGATGGCAAAGATAAAAGATAACATCTTTTTATCATTTAGTATTTTAAACTTAATAGAGAGTTCCTTAGGAGAACAGATTAAGTATTCGTTGCCAAAAAATTATATATTTGCATTTGGATATAATTATAACTACTCAACAATAAATTTTGAATATAAATTCACAAAAACTAATATAGATAGAAATGTTTTTAATAATGCAAAATTTAAACTTGGGATTAAACAGGAATTGTTTTATACTAAAAATTTATCTTTTAACATTATCACTGCTTTAGAAAGATTACAAGATTTTAATAATTTTGTTTTAGGTGGAGAATTAAGGTTTTTAAATAACAGCTTAGGGCTAAAATATTATTGGTCATATCCTATGTCTTTTTCAGATTTAAACTCATTTTATGGTAATCATTATTTAAGTTTTAACATTAGTTTTGGAAAGAAAAAAAGAAAAATAGTAATCCATGAACCAGAGGTTAAAGAAGAGGTTGTAGTAATTGAAAAGCCAAAAGAAGAATTACCAAAAGTCAGTTTAGAAGAAATAGAGGTTTCTTCCCCATCTGTTGAAATTCCAATTGTTGAAGAAGAGATAAAAATTTCTACTTATCCAGCAAAACCTTTAGAAGAAGTTGTTTATCAGCCAAGGGAAAAACCAATTGGAAAAGAAGTCAAAAAGATAAAAAAGGAAGAGTATGAGGAGTACAAAAAGTATAACTTCCCTATTGCGCATAAGGTTTTGGAAGGAGAAACCTTGATTTCTATATCAAAAAAGTATTATAATAATGAAAAAGGATGGAAGAAGATTTACGAAGCTAATAAAGATAAGATTATTAAGGGAGTACCGATTGTTGGCGAGATTTTAATAATTCCACAACCATAAATTGACAAACTATAAGGAGGGTAAACCTATGGTTGACGAAGAAGAAAAATTTTATACTTGGGATGAGATAGAAAAAGAACTTTCAGAACTTGAAGCACAATATGGTGATAGTGATGAGATTATGCAAAACCTCATAACCCCGTCAGTATCATCATATTGGCGAAAAAAACTTGAAGAGGAAAAAAGTTTATATGAGAAAATGTTGCAGACAAAAGAAGAAGAAAAGAAACAAATGATGCTTAAATTACAACAGCAAGAGCAAATAATTGAACAGCTGAAAAGCCAAATTGAACGCTTAGAAAAAGGTGAGTTTGAAAAATTAAAAGATAAGTATGAAGAACTACGTAGAAAAGAGTTAGAACTTGAGAAAGAAAAGGAAAAACTTGTTTGGCAGCAACAGATTCAAGGGCTTGAATTTGATAAAAGAGTTATCGAGCAGGAAGTTGAAAGAGCAAAACAAGAGTTTGAACGCCAAAGACAAGAACTTTTAGTTTATTATAATAGGCAATTTAATTCTCTACTTGAAGTACAAAATCAGCTTTTGGAAGAAACAACTAGGATTGAACAAGAGTTAGACAGAATAGTTGCTACTGCGAAGGAAGAGATACAAAAGGTTAAAACTGAGAAGGAAGGGTTAACAAAAGAATTAGAAGATATGAAGAAAGTTGCGGAGGAGATAAAAAAAGAGAAAGAGATGTTAGAGAATGAAAAGGTTTTGTTGTTAAAAAATATTGAAGATATGAAAATAAAGAATGTAGAAGAGAAAAAGCAGCTATTAGATGATATTACTCAAAATATTAAAAGTTATCTTAATGAAATAAGAAGTTTGTGTGGTTTGATTATTGGCGCTGTAAATTTTATTTCTAAATTTCCTAAGCATAAGTATTCAGTGAAATTTCATTATGAAGTTGTCTTTAATTCAATTCAAAAAATTATTGGTATTTTAGATGAAGTTGTAAAATTTCTTTCAGAGTATAGGATATAGGGATGCAGAAGATATTAATTATTAGTTCTGACAATAATATTTTAAATTCTCCTTTAATGCAAAAAATTAATTCGGAATATCAAACAGAGTTTATATTGAATCCTTCCAAAATTAAACAAGTTGACAGCATTATTTTACAATCTAAACCGCAACTCATTTTAGTTGATGAATTTGTTCCATTGAATATCATTAGACACATTGTAAAGAAATATAGTTTTATTCCAGTGTGTGCAATAGGTAAATTTGAAAAAGAAGATAAATTAGAGAAAATTTTAAAATTGGGTATTACTATTATCAGACAACCTTTTGATGAAAATGAGTTTATTTTGAATGTTAAGAATATGTTATGGTCTTCTTTAGCTCAAGTTGAACTTTGGGAAAAAGAGTATGAGATATCAAAGCGTGAAATTAAAAAAGAGAGAGTGTTTTTTCTATTTAAATATTTTGCTTTATTTTTTTTCTTTGTAATAATAATCTTTACATCTTCAAAAGTTTATAACTATGTTTCTGTAAATAAAGAGTTATACGAAGTTGTAGATTTAAAATATATTAATCCTTCAGATATAGTAATCTTTGAAGATAAATATATAATTAATGATTGGTCGATAAAAAATTTGTTTGAATATAGCCAAAAAGATGACGTGATTGTTGGAATGTTAGTTCCTGAGGGCAAATTTAATGCTATTGCTATTGAAGAAAAAAATAAATATTTGTTTGCCTCTTCTGCTTTTGACAAAAATTTATATGTTTTTAAATATCCTAACTTTGAAAATTTAGTTTCTTCTTCTGAATTAATAAGAGATGCAGGGATAATTTCTTTATCTGTTGATAGTAAACAAAACCTTTTTGTCTTAGATAATAAAAAAATTCTGTACAAATTTGATATTAGCAATATTGAAAAGATTTTGTTGATTTCCTCATATACTATAAATGATTTTTTCCCTATAGATGTCATTACTTTTGAAAATTATTTATTTTTTCTTGACAATGAGAATAAAATTTATAAAATTAGAGAAAATAATGGTAACTTGGAGACAGAAGGAATAATTATACTTTCATTGTATTTCCCTAAGTCGTTGAACCAATTTTCTTCTTTTGCAATAGGGAAAGAATATTTATATCTTTTAAATGAGAAAGAACACAAAGTTTATAAACTACCTAAAAAGATATTGTTATAGAAAGGAGTATTTATGAATCTTAAAAAAACAGATATAGAAATTTATGAAGCAATTAAACAAGAACTTGAGAGACAAAGAAATTCTTTAGAACTAATTGCTTCAGAGAATTTTCCATCACTAGCAGTTTTAGAAGCACAAGGTTCTATTATGGGGAATAAATATGCTGAAGGGTACCCATCAAAAAGATATTATGGTGGATGTCAATATATGGATGTTGTTGAGACAATTGCTATAGAAAGAGCAAAACTTTTATTTCATGCAGAACATGCAAATGTTCAACCTCATAGTGGTACACAAGCAAATATGGCTGTCTACTTTGCAGTACTTAATCCTGGAGATACGATAATGGGTATGCATTTATCTCATGGAGGACACCTTTCTCACGGCCATCCTTTAAGTTTTTCAGGTAAATATTATAAAGTTGTTCCGATAAATGTTAGGAAGTCAGATCAACTTATAGATTATAAAGAATTAAGGAAACTTGCAAGAAAACATAAACCTAAGCTTATTGTTGCAGGTTCTTCATCTTATTCAAGAATAATTGATTGGGAGAAATTTAGAGAAGTATGCGATGAAGTTAATGCTTATTTATTAGCAGATGTTGCTCACTATGCAGGACTTATTGCAGCAGGACTTTATCCTTCACCGGTTCCGTATGCTGATTTTGTTACTTTTACTACTCATAAAACAATGAGAGGACCAAGAGGGGCTATAATTTTATGTAAGAGAAAGTATGCTGCGTTGATTGATAAGATGGTTTTTCCTGGTATACAAGGTGGTCCTATGATGCATACAATTGCTGCAAAAGCTGTTGCATTAAAAGAAGCAATGTCAGAAGAATTTCGGCTTTATCAAGCAAAAGTTTTATCTAACGCAAGGAAATTAGCAGAAACATTGGCTAAAAAAGGTTATAGAATAGTTTCAGGATGGACTGATTGTCATATGTTTTTAGTTGACTTGACACCACTTAAAATAAGTGGTTTAGAGGCACAAAATATGCTTGAGTCCGCAGGTATCACTGTAAACAAAAATTCTATTCCATATGATAAAAAACCTCCAGCAGAGACATCAGGTATTCGTATAGGTACACCTGCAGTTACTACTCGGGGTATGAAAGAAAGTGAGATGGTGATAATAGGAGAACTTATTGATAAAGTTTTGAAATCTCGTGGAGAGAAAAGAATTGTTTCATATGTTAAAAGCAAAGTTAAATCTTTGTTGGACAGGTTTCCATTATATCCTGATTTGAAATATTAATTTTTTAAGATATGATAAAGATCTATCTTTTTTGTTTTTTTTTATCTTTTCTTCTGTCAATTTTTCTTGTACCATTTTCTAACTTTCTTGCAAAAAAATTTTCTATATATGATAAACCCTCAAAAAGAAAAATAAATTTCAGAAAACTTACACGTTGGGGCGGATTTGGTATATTTTTGTCTTTTTTTTTAGTATTATTTTTAGGTATAAAAATTTTCCCTGAAATAAAAAATTTGCTAAATTACAAATATACACTTAATTGGGGCGAATATAATGAGACAATTTTGTTATCTAAACAGTTATTAGGTATATTTTTTGCTTCCTTAATTATTGTTGCTGTTGGCACTATAGATGATAAAGTAGGAATCCCTCCGATGACAAAATTTTTGTTCCAAGTTATAGTTGCATATTGTGCGATGGATTACGGAGTGAGGATCTTAGGCATAAGTTTACCTTTTTATCAAGAAAAATTTATTTTTTTTCCAAGAATAATAAGTCAGATAATAACTATATTATGGTTATGCGGATTTATGAATATGATAAATTTAGCAGATGGGCTGGATGGTCTTGCAGGTGGTATTGTTTTAATTTCAAGTTTAACTTTTTTTATAATTTCTATTTTACAAAAACAAACAGGTATTGTCGGGCAACAACTGATACTATCTTCCATATTATCTTTAATCCTTGCAGGTTCTGTTGCAGGATTTTTAATATACAACTTTTATCCGGCAAAACTTTTTATGGGTGATACTGGTGCTTTGTGGTTGGGTTTTATCATTGGCTGTATAACAACGGTTGGTGTTTTAAAAACAGGAGCAATTATCTCTTTTGTCATACCTATATTAGTTGCTGGCATCCCTTTTGTGGATGTTATATTAGCAATTTTAAGAAGAGTAAGAAAAGGAATAAGTATTGGAGTTGCTGACAGACAACACATACATCATATTTTACTTTATTCTGGTTGGACAGAAAGAGAAGTTATTTTGTTTTTTTATATTATATCACTCGTTTTATCAACAATATCTATAACAATAGTTGCTTTAAAGAGGTAAAAAAATATGAAAAATTTTATTTTATGGAAGAAAAAAATAGAAGCTGTAAAAAATATTTCATACAAATTTTCTTCTTTAAATAATGAAATAAGAGACAAAATATTGAATAAAATCCGTAATGGTATTATTTTTTCTAAAGAAAAAATATTTATAGAAAACAAGAAAGATGTTTTGTTAGCAGAGAAAAAAGGTTTGTCAAAGGCATTAATTGATAGATTAGTTTTAAACGAGAAAAGAATTGATGAAATGGTTTCGGGGATTCAGACAGTTTTATCCTTAGAGTCACCTGTAGGTAAAATAATAAAAGAGTGGAAAAGAAATTTAGGCAGAGATAACGAGTTTTTAATAAAAAAAGTTGTTGTTCCGATAGGTGTAATTCTTATGGTTTATGAGTCAAGACCAAATGTTACAATAGATTCTGTTTCATTGTGTATAAAATCTGGAAACTGTGTTATACTTAGGGGTGGTTCTGAAGCAATAAATACTAATAAAGTTTTAGTAAAGATTGTCAAAGAGTCAATAATAGAAGTGTGCAAAGGATGCGGTTTAGATAAAAATTTTCAAAATATAGTTTTGTTCATTGATGATCCCTCTTATGAACTTTTATACAAAATTTTAACCTTTCAACAATATATAGATTTAGTAATCCCAAGAGGAAGTGAAAAGATGGTAAATACAATTAAAGAAAAATCTTTAATACCAATACTTGCACATGGAAGCGGAGTGTGTCATACATATGTTGATAAAGACGCAGATATAAATATTGCTTTAAAAGTTTGCTTAAATGCAAAAGTTCAACGTCCTGCTGTATGTAATGCTATGGAGAAACTTTTGGTTCATAAGGATATTGCTAAAGAATTTCTTCCAAAGATGGCAAAGCTTTACATTGAAAATAATGTTGAACTTCGTGGTTGCGAGAAGACAAAAAAGTTGTTAGATAAATATGGAATAAAAATTAAACCTGCAAAAGAATCTGATTGGTGGGCAGAATATTTAGATTATATCCTTGCAATAAAGATTGTAAAAGATATAGATGAAGCAATAAGACATATAAACTATTATGGCTCACACCATTCAGATGCTATAATTACTAAAAATTTGGAGGCACAAAGAAAGTTTGAACAAGAGGTAGATTCTTCTGCTATATTTATAAATTCTTCAACACGCCTTCATGATGGCGGTGTTTTTGGATTTGGCACAGAGATAGGAATTTCTACTTCAAAACTTCATGCTCGTGGTACAATGGGTTTAAATGAACTTACTACCACAAAGTATGTTGTGGTTGGTAACGGAGCAATAAGGGAGTGAGAAAGAAGTTAAAATCTGTAGGGCAAGGCTTCAGCCTTGCAATTAAAAAATTTAAATATGAAAAAAATTATACTTTTTGGCGGAAGTTTTGATCCAGTTCATTTTGGCCATTTAATTTTGGCTCAGTATGCTCAGGAATTTTTAAATGCAGAAAAGGTTATTTTTATCCCTTGTTATAAACCACCTCATAAAATAGGATACAAACTCTCAAGTTGGCAACATAGGTTAAATATGTTGTTGTTAGCAACAAAAGATAATGATAAATTTGAAGTGAGCAAATTTGAAATAGAAAGGAAAGATATTTCTTACACTTATATTACAGTAGATTATTTTAAAAATAAATACAAAGATTACGAACTATACTTTTTAATTGGTTACGATTCACTTATAACTTTAACCACTTGGCAAAGATGGGAAGATATACTAAAAAATGTGTATTTTGTTGTAGGCAAAAGGATAGTTAAAAAAGACAAAAAATTGCCAAAGCAGATATATAAAAAAGTTATATTTTTTGATACACCGATTATAGAAATTTCTTCAACTGAGATTAGACAGAGGGTAAAGAAATCCTTACCAATAAAGTATTTTGTTCCAGAAAGTGTAGAAAAGTATATAATAGAAAATAAACTTTATAGATAAAATTTTCTTTAAACAAATCTTTTATGAAATTTAAACACATCGTTTTAATAATTTTTGTTGTTTTCATATTACTTTTGTCTTACTTGAGTTATAAAAGCAAGTTTATTTCAAATAATATTCATCAAAGGAGAACAAATTTTATTTTATTAGGTGTAGATTTTGTAGATAATGCTATACATTCTGATACAATAATTCTTTTAAGTTATAATCACAAATCAAAAATTTTTGACTTCATTTCTATTCCTCGGGATAGTTATGTTGATATACCTGAACTAAAATATAAAAAAATTACAGAAGTATATGCTTACTTTTATCAAAAATCAAAAAACAAACTTACTGCGGCAAGAAATTTATCTTCAGTTATAGAAGAAAAATTTTTTGATAAAAGTATAGAAATCCCATATTATATAGTAGTTGATTATAATGGTTTTAAAGAAATTATTGATACAATTGGGAAAATAAAAATTTTTGTATCAGAGCCAATGGATTATGATGATTATGCAGGAGGGCTTCATATACATTTTTCTCCCGGCATATATCATATGAATGGAGAAGATGTTTTGAAATATGTGAGATATAGAGACGAAAAAGGAGACATAGGAAGGATTGAGAGACAACAACAATTTGTTAAAAGTTTTTTAGAAAAATTTATATCTCCAGTAGTATGGTTTAAGCTACCCATTATAGCTGTAAAAGTAAAACAAAATTTTCATACTAATATTAACTTATGGGAGTTAATGAATATGCTTTTAGAGTTTCGTAATCTAAGGCTAAATAATATAAGATTTTCTGTCTTACCAGGAAATCCCAAAGGGAGATATTTAGAGCTTGATAAAGAAACAATTTTAGCATTGACAAATTATTTGACCCAGGTAGACTCAGAAGTAATAAATAAGGAAAAAAGAGTTTTAATAAAAGTCTACAACGCTTCAAGTAAGCCAAAACTTGCAAAACAAGTTGCAATGTTTTTGAGAGAAAAAGGTTATGATGTTTTAGATTGGGGAAATTGGTATTGCAAATTACCAAAAAGTAAGATAATAGATTATAGTTGTAATCCTAAAATTTTAGACTCATTTTGTGATATGTTAAATATATACAATGTATCAACAACATATTCATTGTATACAAGTTCAGACAGTATTAATTTAGACCTTGTGGTTATTTTAGGTGAAGATTTTGATTTTACTAAATAATTTAAAATTAGTAATGTAAAGACAGATTTAGAAATATAAGAAGGGGAAACTATGAATCAAAATGCTTTAATAATAATTGATTTACAAAACGATTTTTGTCCAGGAGGTGCGTTGCCAGTTCCTGAAGGAGATGAAATTATAAGTGTAATTAACAAAATTATGAATAGATTCTACAAAGTCGTAGCGACACAGGATTGGCATCCTGAAAATCATATATCCTTTGCTTCAACTCATAAAAAAAATGTTGGAGATGTTGTTGAGATTAATGGTATAAAACAAATACTTTGGCCAAAACATTGTGTTCAAGGAAGTTATGGTGCTCAACTACACAAAGAACTTGATATAAGAAAAGTAGATTTAATTTTAAGAAAGGGAACAAATCCTAACATAGATTCTTACTCTGCTTTTTTAGAAAATGATAAAAAAACACAAACAGGACTTCATTATTGGTTAAAAGGTTTAAAAATAAAAAAAGTATACATATGTGGGCTTGCATTAGATTATTGTGTATATTATTCTGCCTGTGATGCTAAAAAGTTTGGTTTTGAGACATATGTATTATTAGATGCTACAAAAGGTGTAGATGTGCCTAAAGGAAATATAGAAAAAGTTTTAAAACATATGAGGTCTATAGGGATAAAAATAATAAATTCTAACAAAATTAAATAACTATGAAAATCTACAACAATTTATTTCTTCTTACTGACTTCTATGAACTTACAATGGCACAGGGATATTTTTTGCACAAAAAAAATTTTGATGTCGTATTTGATTTAAACTTTAGAAGACCACCTTTCAATTCAGGATTTATTGTTTTTGCAGGTTTACAAACATTAGTTGATATTATTTTAAATTTTAGAGTGGAATACGAGGATTTAGAATATTTAAAATCCTTAGGAATATTTAGGAGAGAATTTATTGATTATTTAAAAAATTTTAAATTTACAGGAAGTATTTATTCTGTTAAAGAAGGAGAGATTGTTTTTCCTAAAGAACCTGTTTTAAGAATACATGCTCCAATAATAGAAGCTCAGATTTTAGAAAGTATTATACTTAATATAATAAATTTTCAAACATTAATTGCTACAAAAACAGCAAGGATAGTAGAGGTTGCAAAAGGAAGAGAAGTTTTTGAATTTGGGTTAAGAAGAGCTCAAGGTATAGATGGAGCAATTTCTGCAAGTCGTGCTGCCTATATTGGTGGAGCAACAGGCACTTCAAATGTTTTTGCAGGCAAAATCTTTGGTATACCTGTTAAAGGTACGATGGCACATTCTTGGGTTATGAGTTTTGAAGATGAGTACCAAGCATTTGAGAAATTTGCAGAACTTTATCCTCAAAATACAATTTTATTAATAGACACATATAATACACTACAAAGTGGACTTAAAAATGCTATCAAAATTTTTAAAAAATTAAAAAAGCAGGGTATAAAAAACTTTGGTGTTCGTCTTGATAGTGGCGATTTAGAAGTTTTGAGCAAAAAGGCAAGAAATATTCTTGACAAATTTGGTTTAAAAGAAGCAAAGATAGTGGTTTCAAACGAACTTGATGAAAACATAATTGAACAACTTTTAAACCGCAATGCACCAATTGACATTTTTGGTGTTGGAACGAAACTAATTACAGGTCATCCTGATGCAGCATTAAGTGGGGTTTATAAAATTGTAGCCAAAAAAATTGATAATAAATATATTCCTGTGATAAAAGTTTCTGATATGCCAGAAAAAATTTCTTTACCTCATATTAAAAACATTACAAGATTTTATACAGCAAAAAGCTTTTGTTATGATGTTATAAATATAGAAGGAGAAGAGATTTCTAAAGATTGTAATATATACCATCCCGATTTTCACTATCGTATGAAGATAAATAATAGTTTTAATTGTAAAACAAAGCTATTGTTGAAAGAGATTGTAAAAAATGGTAATTTAGTTTATAAGTTTCCTACAATTGAGGAAATAAGAGCAAATACAAAAAAGAATTTAGAAAAGTTGCCGGCAGAGTATAAAAGATTGATAAATCCACACATATATCCTGTTGGAATAAGTGAAAGGTTGAAAAGATTAAAAGAAGAAATGATAAAGAAGGTTAAGAATAGTTATTAGAGTTATTAGTTCATAGTTGATAGTTAATAGTTGATAGTTTTGATATAGGGTTTGTAGGGCAAGGTTTTAACCTTGCAAAAATTAGTTTAGGAGGTTATTTTATGAAATTAATATTTTTATTGATAACTTTATTTTTTTTAGGCTGTCAAACATATCAACCTTCAATTCAAGTTTTACCTCCACATATAAAAACACTTGCAGTTAAACCATTTGATAACAAAACAAACATCTATGGTCTTGAAGATTTGTTAAGGTTAGAAGTTAACAACGAACTTTTAAAAGACGGAAGATTTACTATAACTAATAATATTGAAAACTCAGACGGATACATTGGTGGAGAAATTATGTACTACATTTTGCAACCAATATCCTATGGAGAAAATTTTGAACCACAACAATATAAACTTAGATTAATTGTAAACATATATTTTGTTGATAGGGTAAACAACCTTACACTTTGGAAAGAACCTAATCTTGAGGAAGTATTATTCTTTGCTGCGCCAACTTTACCTGGTGGATTAACTGAAGAAGAGGCAAAAAGAACAATTGTTTCAAATTTAGCAAGAAAGATTTATATAAGAACAATAGAAGGTTTTGGCTCAGTAACCGGCAGGTCATATAAAAAAGTGCCATAAAAAACCAAAAAAGTTGTAGGGCAAGGCTTCAGCCTTAAATGAGATTTATGAAGTGAAAATATGAAAAAAATAAAAAAGTGAGAAGGAGTTAAAATATGCTCTCATATAAAGATTTTAGCAAGAATTTAGAAAGTGTTTTAAAGAGAAACAATTTATTTTTTTTCTATGGTGGAAATAATTATTATATGTTAGAAATTTTAGATTTAATATCCAAAAAATTTAATATTTTGAAAGAAACAGTTTATCTATGGGAAGCAGAGATTGAAGATTTATCAAAAAAACTTACAACCTTGAGCTTATTTTCGCAGAAAACAATGGTAGTATTTAGATATTTTAACCTTGCTGAGAAAAAAACTTTCAAAAAAGATTTAATAGATTTTCTTCAAAAATATAAGTTTGATAATTATTTGTTTATCCTTTATGAAGAAGAATTATCTACTAAAGAAAAAAATGACGAGATTATTAAAGCATTATTAAATATTTGTGTCTGTGTTGAATTCAAAAGTCTTACAAAAGAAGAGTTGATTGATCAATTTATAGATAAAAAAGTAGATTTGAATTTAACTCAGCAAGCAAAAGAAGTTTTATGTGAATATACAAATAATGACCTTTGGCTTATTTCAAATGAACTTGAGAAACTTAAATATTGTTTTGATAAAAACAAAAAAATTTCTGAAGAAGATATATATAAATATTGTAGCATCTATGAATTAGCAGAAATAAAACAACTAATAGATTCAATTGAGAAAAAAGATTTAAAAGAAGTTTTAGAAACATTAAATGTTTTATTAACGCAAGAAGTACTTCCTATACAGATTTTTGTTGCGATATATAGATATTTTAGAAAGAAATTTCTTTATCAAAGAATGGAAGATACAAAGATTTATAAAATTTTGAAAGAGATGCAAACAACAGATTTAAGATTGAAAACGACTGCAAACAGTAAGTATGTTTTAGAAAATTTTGTTCTTTCTTTGATGCAAATATATTGACTATTTTGACAGAATTGAATTTAATTTTTTTGTAAGATCAGATTTTAATCTCGCAGCTTTATTTCTGTGGATGTAGTTAACTTTTGCAGCTTTATCAACTACTTTATAAAATTGTTGAAGCATTTTTTTTGCTTCTTCTACTTTTTTTTCATCAATAAGTTTTAAAAGTTGTTTTTTTGTTTCTTTAATTTTGTTTTTTAAAACTAAATTTCTTTTTCTTCTTTTTAATGATTTTCTTAGTTCTTTTAAAGCAGAAGTATGTCTTCCTGTTTTAAGTTTTGCCATAGTTTTTCTCCTGCATTAATAGTGTTTAATCACAAATACACACGAATTTCGCAAGTATGGGATAGAGCTGTTTGGTTTATTGAGTTTTTAACTGTTAACTATCAACTATCAACTATTAACTATTAACTATGAACTATGAACTAATTAACTCATCAACTCACTAACTATAAACTAAATTATTATATTTTGTGGTAAAAATCAAGGATTTATGAAAAAAAATAAAGTGATTTTAAAAAATATGTCTTCAGTTTCTTTAGGTATTGTTATATCTCGTATTTTAGGATACTTACGAGATATGTTTGTTGCAAGCGTTTTTGGTGCTGGTTTCTATGCAGACGCTTTTTATGCAGCATTCAGAATACCAAACTTATTTAGAAGATTATTTGGTGAAAGTTCTTTAAATGCAGCATTTGTTCCTGTATTTGCTGAATATGTTAAAAAAGAGCAAAAAGAAAAAGTTGAAGAGTTTATCTCAGCAACAACTACTGTTTTGGTCGTATTGCTTTCTTCTATAACTTTGTTAGGAATAATCTTTTCCTTACCAATCACAAAACTTATCACCTGGGGTTTTACACAGAAAAAGTTATTACTTACCTCACAACTATTACAGATAATGTTTCCCTATATGATATTTATCTGTCTTGCTGCATTATGCTTAAGCATACTTAATTGTTTAAAAATATTCTTTGTACCAGCAATGTCATCTGCTTCTTTGAGTATAACAGAGATTTTATTTATATTACTTATAGCCTACTCACTCCCTGAAGAACAAAGGGTTTTTGGTTTAGCAATAAGTGTTTTATTAGGTGGTGTTTTACAATTTGTTATAAATTTCTTAATGGTTAATAGAGAATATAAAATAAGAATAAACTTAAAAGAATTTTTGAATTATATCAAACTACCTGATATTAAAAAAATATATATTTTGTTTATACCAGTTGTGGTTGGCTTTTCTATTGACCAAATAAACGCTTTAGTTGACACACTTTGTGCCTCATTTCTTAAAGAGGGTTCAATCACTGCACTTTATTACTCTAATAGGTTGATGCAACTTCCATTAGCATTATTTGGGATATCTCTTACAACTGTAATTCTACCACAGATGTCACAAGAAGCAACAGAAAACAACTTTGATGAACTAAAACAAACAATTTTATACTCTTTAAGGAACATTCTATACTTTAACCTACCAGCATCATTAGGACTTATAATTTTAGGAAGACCAATAATAAAAACACTTTTTGAACATGGAAGATTTACTTCTGAAGCAACAAGTATAACCTATTTATGTTTAGCATTCTATTCCTTAGGTTTAATATTTTTTTCTTCTACAAAAATTTTTACAAGCATGTTTTATGCATTAAAGCAACCAAGTTATCCTGTAAAAATTGCTGGATATGTTGTTTTTCTTAACGTTGTATTAAATGTTATTTTAATGCAATTTTTGCAAGCAGGTGGATTAGCATTAGCAACCTCAATTTCATCTTCAGTTGCTTCTTTATTGCTTTATAAAAAAATAAAAAAAATTTTATCTTTTTCAATCTCACAACTTAAAAGTTATTTTTTAAAAATCTTTTTAATAAATATCATATTTGCTATTTTTCTCTTTATGTTTAAATTTTTTATAAAAAATCCATTTGTTCTAACCATTGTAGGTGTTTTTGGTGGAGTAATAATTTATTTTTTCCTCACAAAAATTTTTAAAATAGAAGAAACAAAGATTATTAGCAATTTCTTACAAAAATTTTTACCATTCTATGATTGAAGATAACTTAAACTCACAACTTTCAAACATACCAAAACTGCCAGGTGTATATTTAATGAGAGATGGTTCTGGTAAAATCGTATATGTTGGAAAAGCGAAAAATCTTTATTCAAGAATAAGGTCATACTTTGTAAAAAATGAAGATTTTAGATTAATCGGTGCAATGATATATAGTATAAAAAATATTGACTATATAGTTTGTGGCTCAGAAAAAGAAGCGTTATTGTTAGAACAAAAATTAATAAAAAAGCTACAACCACAATACAACATCATCTGGCGAGACGATAAAACATACTTAATGTTAGAACTTGACTTAAACGACCCATTCCCGAGATTAAATTTTATAAGATATAAAGAATACTTAAACAAGAAAAAAGATAAAACCAAACTTTATTTTGGACCTTATCCTTCAGCAGGACAGATTAAATCAGTAGTAAAATTTTTATTAAAATTTTTCAAAATCCGTAGATGTAAATATGATTCTTACATTTTTTTTAAACCTGAGTTAAAAAACAAATTTTTATCCTGCGTATATCTACAAACAAAACAATGTGTTGCACCCTGCCTTACAGCATCTGAAAACAGAAAACAAACAGAACAAAACTACAAAAAACTTATAAAAAATGTAATTTTGTTTCTTCAAGGCAAAAACAAAAAACTAATAGACCAACTTCAAAAACAAATGCAAGAACATTCAAAAAATCTAAACTTTGAACAAGCAATTATATTAAGAGATACAATAAAATATTTATCAAACATTTTCTCAAAATGTATAATAAAACAGATTGAAGAAAAAGATATTGTAGAAGAAACAATAAAAAAAATAGATTTGTTAAAAAAGATAAAAGAAAAATTTAATCTAAAATCTATACCTGTGATAATAGAAGCAATAGACATCTCAACATTTCAAGGCGTGGGGTCTTGTGGCTCTGTAGTGAGATTTATAAACGCAGAACCGGACAAAACTGGTTATAGAAGATACAAAATAAAAATGTTAAAAGAAGGGCAAGTTGACGATTACACAATGATGAAAGAAGTTGTAGAAAGAAGATACAAAAGATTGATAGAAGAAAAAAAACAGCTTCCCAACCTCTTGATAATAGATGGAGGCAAAGGACAACTTAATGTTGTTTTTGAGATATTAAAAAATTACAAAATTGAAGAAAAAATAGATTTGATAGCAATAGCAAAACAACAGGAAGAAGTATATACCTTAAACTCTTCCTCAACAATAAAACTTGGCAACTCTCAAGAAGACAACCTAATAAAATTTATCCGAGACGAGGCCCACAGATTTGCTATAAAATACAATAGGTTGCTGTTAAGAAAAGGATTGAAAAGTTAATTTATTATTTCAAAAATTTTGTTTCTTTCTTTAGCACCTTTTATCAACCTGATTTTATTTTTTGGGATGTTAAAATAAGATGAGAGTATCTCAATAATCCTTTTGTTTGCTAAACCATTTTCTGGTTTTTCTTTAACTTTAATTTCAAAACTATCCTCTGCCTTTTTTATTATCTCTTCTTCTTTTTCATTCGGCAAAACTTTTACTTTAAGAAACATAGAAGTGTCTTGTTTTTTCATAATATGAAATACTATTTCTTATAATTCCAAGATTTTTCAAACCGAACTTACCTCATTCAATATATCATCCTTCAAGTTGTGATTTTTTAATTATAGAATAAGTTATCATTGTTTTTTACTTTTTGTTTTGTATTCAATATGTTTTTCTCTTATAAATCCTATTGGTCTTTTCTTTGGTTCAGGATGTTGAAGTAATGCCTTTATTGCATCAAAAACAATTTTGAATTGTTGGTCATATTTTTTCTCCATCTCCTCTATTTTTCTTTGTAAGTCCTTATGGGTTGAAAGTATCTCTCTTAATTTTGTAAATGTTCTCATTATTTGAATATTGACATAAATTGCTCTTTTACTTCGTAAAACGCTTGATAACATTGCTACACCTTGTTCTGTGAAAGCATAAGGTAAATACCTACGTCCACCCCAACTTGAGGTTCCAATTTGGGACCTCAAGTTTTCTGTTTCTTTCTTTGTAAGTTGAAACATAAAATCGTCAGGGAATCTTTCTTTGTTCCTTTTTACTGCCTTGTTTAGTTCTTTTGTTTTTACTCCATAAAGTTCTGCTAAATCACTGTCTAACATAACTTTCTGTCCCCGGATAAAGTAAATTTTACTTTCTATTCTTTGTCTGAGAACTATTTCATCCATATTTACTTCATTGATAATTCAAAATTTTCCTGGTTTTCTGACAAAAGCCAATGAGGATTGGCGTATATATCTATTTTCATATTTCTCCATTTCTCCATTTTATAAAACACTTTTTGCAAAAGTGTAAATTTTCATTACCTGTAGCACTATCTATATCGTATAATAATTCATGCCTTTTGGAATATTTACCGGTTTTAGAGTTGTATTTCCATTTTATCCAAACCTTCTGGACATTAATATTAGCAGGTTTACCACAATTTTCGCATTTTATCTCAAATTTTTTCATGTGAATTCTACTTATTCTCCAATAACTATTTCTAAAAATCTTTTTTAGGTTTGTAAATTGTTTTCGCCATAATAAATTTTATTTAAATCCTCGGAGAGGGCGGGATTCGAACCCGCGGTCCAGGTTTTACCCCGGACAACTGCTTAGCAGGCAGCTGCCTTAAACCACTCGGCCACCTCTCCGCTATTTAGTTCATAGTTCATAGTTCATAGTTATTAGTTGATGGTTAAAATCTGCTTGGTTGTCCTTCTATTATTGCTTCAACAGATAAATCTTCGTCAATATCAGGCCAATAGATACCTGTTCCATTACCAATTATTTGATAATTTTTTCTTTGTTTAGCAGTTGCATTTTTTAATCTTGGGTAATATTCAAGAGGAACTCTTATTTCTCTCCCGTCTTCTAACAATACACACAGCATATTTCTTATAAAATAAACTTTTTTTACTTGTGGTTTATTTGCTACTTTTTCTGAAATACTCATACCATTTCTCTTTAAATAAAAGTTTCCTAACAATAAAATAATAAAAATTGAAACATAAATCAATATATTATAAAATTGTAAAACAACAGATTCTTAGGGAGAGTTTATGAAAAAACAGGTTTTTCTTTTTTTGTTAGTTTTTTTGTTTTCTTGTAAAAAACAGCAGGAATATTCTGAGACAAGGTTTTTGATGGACACAATTTGTGAGATAAAGGTTGTTTCTGATAATGAAAAATTTGCAAGAAAAGTTTTGGATGAAACTTTTAAGGAAGTTGAAAGGATAGATAAGATTTTTGGTTATAGTAAGGATAGTGAGGTTGAAAAGATAAACTCTTTTAGTGGAATAAAGCCAGTAGTTGTTTCGTCAGAGGTTTTTAGTTTGATTAAAAAAAGTATAGAGATTTCAGAGATTACTGATGGTGCTTTTGATATAACAGTTGGAATTTTGTCTGATATTTGGGGATTTAAAAATTTTTCTCAAGAAAAAAATTTTGTTGTGCCGAAGAAAGAGGAGATAGAAAAAGCACTTTCTTTAGTTGGATATAAAAATATAAAACTTGATGAAAAAAAACAAAGTGTTTTCCTTACAAAAAGAGGGATGGAGATTGATTTAGGTGGTATCGCAAAAGGGTATAGTATAATGAAAGCAAAGGAGATTTTAGAAAAAAATAATTTTAGAAATTTTTTGATAAATTTTGGTGGAGATATTTATGTTAAGGGGGAAAATAAAGATGGTAAACCTTGGAAGGTTGCTGTTCAACATCCGAGAAACAAAAATGAGTTTTTAACAATTTTAAATTTGACAGATATATCAATTGTTACTTCAGGAGACTATGAGAGATATTTTGTTGTTGAGGGGAAAAGATATCATCATATATTTGATCCAAAAACAGGTTATCCTAAAAATGGGATTGTTTCTGTAACTATTTTGCATAGTGATCCAACAACTGCTGATGCGTTGTCTACTGGAATTTTTGTTTTAGGAGAGAAAAAAGTGAGCGATGTTTTGAGAAAGTATAATTTTGAATATATAATTGTTAAAGAAGAAAACGGTGAGTTAAAGACATTTGTTTCTTCTGGTTTAAAAAATTTTGTAAAAAGTGAATAGTTTTTATATGGAAGTAGGGAAAAATTTTGTCTACAAAAAAACTATATTTGATTATATCCTTATTTTTTTCTTGCTAATTCTTGCTGGTTATTCTTTCCAGCTTTTGTTTTACTCATCTAAAAATGATAACTATGTTGTTGAGGTATATCAAGATAACAAAATTGTTTATAGAGATTTTTTGTCAAAAGATAATTTAGTTCATTTAAGAAATGCAGTTGTGGAGATAAAAAATAACAAGGTTAGAATGAAAGAGTCCAGTTGCCCTTATAAATTTTGTGTTAATACAGGTTGGATTGATAAACCATATAAACAAATTGTATGTGTGCCTAACAAGATTTATGTCAAGATATTAAGTAAAACTACACAAGGTGTAGATGGAGTGAGCTATTAAGATGAGTAAATGGGTGGATGGGTAGATGAGTATGAAAAATGATGAGGTTGGGATAACTTTTTTTGTTTTAACTGCGTCTTCACTTCAAATTATTGAATCTTTTTTTCCTCATCCTGTGCCTGGGGTGAGGTTAGGACTTGCAAATATTGTAAGTTTTTTAGCTGTTGTATATTTTGGCATTTTCAAAGCAATTGAAGTTTCTATTTTAAGGACTATAATCTCATCTTTGTTTTTAGGAACATTTTTATCTCCATCTTTTATATTAAGTTTTTTTTCAGCGATAACTTCTACAATTTCAATGTGGATACTTTATAATATTTCTTTGAATACAATTTTTAAATTTAGTCCTTTAGGTATAAATGTTTTTAGTGCGGTTGTGCATAATATCACACAGTTGTTATTAGTTTATATTTTCTTTATTCAGCAGAAAAATATTTTTTTGTTTTTACCTTTGTTATTGTTTTCAGCAGTTGTTACAGGATGGATTACTGGAAGTTTAGCATTGGAGATTGTTAAAAAAGTTGGTTTTGATAATATCTTTTTAATAAGTGAAATTAGTGTATTCCAAAATAAAGAAGAAAAAGTTTTTAATGCAGATTGGTTAAAACTAATTTTGTTTTTAATTTTTTTTGTTTTGGTGTTTTTGTCAAAAAAAAAAATCTATGTTCAAGCAAGTTTTTTTATAATTTTTTTCATCTTTTATCTATTGCAGAAAAACGATATTAATGTTTTTTGGAAAAATGTAAAAAATGTTTTGTGGTTGATAATTTTTTCTTTTTTGATATTGTTGTTCTTACATCCTTATGGGAAAGTTTTTTTGAAATGGAAGTTTTTGATTATAACTTTTGATGGTATAAATTTAAGTTTTTTATACAACTTAAGAATTTTGAATATAGTTTTTTTATCAAGTTGGTTGGTCCAGCAGTATAGTATTCAAGAGTTAAATTTTATTATTAAAAAGATAGTATTTTTTTATCCAAGGGGTGGAAGGATTGTTTCTAATAGTTTATTTTTACTGCCTAATTTTTTAGAAGATGTTAAATCTCAAGTTAAAAAGATAAATTTTAATAGTCCAAAAAGAATTTTTGAAAATATAGTTGATATCTTTATAAAAATTTTGTTTCAGCCAACAGGTTTAAAATAAATCTTATTTGTTTTTTGTAAAAGAGTGTAAAAAGAAAAAAACAAATTCCGTATAAATGTTTTTTCTATTCTTCTTCTGGACCTTCTGATTTTATAGTTATATGTCTTCTAGGTACACCAACTAATAAGTGTTTGGGTAAAAACATGAAATTAGCAATAGCAGTTGGTATGACTGCACTACCTATAACTGTTATTACTAAAAACGAGTATTGTGATTCAGTTATTATTTTATGAGTAAGTCCATACAAGGCAGATATTGTCCCAAAAGTCAATCCTGTAGACATTAACAAAGTATAATACCAAACTTCTGAAGATTCTTCCCTAAATAATTTTATTATTGGATATAGACCAAAAATTTTTGATATAACTTTACCCATAAAAAGTACAATAAAAATTATCGGTGCTGATATCAACGCAGGAATAGAAACAAAAGAACCTGCTCGGATAAAATAAAAAGGTGTTAAAAATCCAACAGTTAAAGACCTCAAACGTCTAACCCATATATGATTTTGAGAAGCAAACTCTGCAAGAGCTATACCGGCAATGTAAGCAGGTAATACTGCTTCAACTCCAGCCCATACAGCTAATGCAGCCATACTAAATAATACAAAAGAAACCCATTTTACACGAATTGCTGCAGTTCTGTTTCCATAAACTTTAGTAAAAAATGTAGTTAAACTTGGGAAAATCGCAGTAACAACAGCAACTGTAACCACAAATACTAAAGTTTTATATGTAAAAGGAGCAAAAATTAAACCTAATGCAACAACTGTCCCTACATCGTTTATGAAACACGCACCAAGTATACCCTTACCATATTCTGTCATATTTAATCCTGTTTCGAGCATTACAGTATAAACCACAGCCATAGATGTTGTTGAAAGAGCTACACCTGCAAGTAAACTTGCTCTCAAATCCCATTTAAGAATGTAGTATGCAACAAGTGAGCAACCAATAAAAGGGGCAAGAAATCCAATTGTTCCTACTGTTAAAACTTCTTTAAGTTTAAATTTTATAACTTTTGCGTCTAACTCAGCACCAGCAAGGAAAGTTAAAAATATTGCCCCTGTTGAAGCAAGAAATTTTAGCCATTCAAGATTACTTCCTAAAGAACCATAACCAAAATACTTATTTGCTATGGTCCCTGCGATTGCACCCATACATATCTCAACTAAAGCAATAGGGGTGTTAATATGATATGCAATAATTGCAGAAAATACTGCTAAGAACAACCATAAAGCACTAACAATATATGCATGTTCCATAAGTGTTAAATCTCATTTCTTTGTAGCAAAAACAAAAATGGTTCCAAATTTTTTTAAGATTATTATTAGGAGTATTTGATTTTT
>Ga0078972_1004529_pt1 | contig 37763 bp, 46 predicted proteins | sample YelNatPaOPGAMG01_FD_67568 | JGI IMG/M metagenome (GOLD analysis project Ga0078972, IMG submission 67568) | Hot spring thermophilic microbial communities from Obsidian Pool, Yellowstone National Park, USA - OP-RAMG-01 (SPADES assembly) (version 2) | ecosystem: Environmental > Aquatic > Thermal...
AATCCAAAACCAAAACATACCAAACACCCAAGGCATAAAATTCACAAACGAAACCAAAACCCAACTCCTAACCCACCTAAAACTCCTAATGGAACAACAAAAACTCGCAATCCCATACAACAAACAACTCCTCCAACAAATAAACGACCAACAATACACCTACACAAAAACCGGAAAACTCCAATTCACACACCCACCCAACACCAACGACGACCTCCTCTGGGCACTAGCACTTGCATGCTACGCCACAAAAACAGAACCAACACCCAAATTCTGGGTCGTCTCAAAAATGAGCAAAGGCAAACTCAAACTGAAAGAACTGCGAAAGAAACTTTTGAAACACCAAACCACAGGCGCAACAAGATGACAAGAAAACACGAATACTTCAAAATCACAAAACACGCAAAACGCTACGATAAACAAACGGGCAAATTCACCTTCAACATCGCCTACGAAACAGCCACTGAAATGACCCAACGCACAATCAACGTGGCAGAAGCTTTCGGCTTAGGCATAGACCAAACCCAAAAATTCCCAATCTACGACAACGCAGAACTCAAAATAAGCCCAACAGACATCGTTTACATCACAGGCGACAGCGGCTCAGGAAAAAGCGTTTTGTTAAAAGCCATAAAGCAAGATTTAGGCGACGAAGCAGCAGACATGACAGACATAGAGCCAAATCCAGACAAGCCAATAATCGACACTGTTGGCAAAGACTTCAACGAAGCGCTTGAACTGTTGAGCAAGGCTGGATTAAACGACGCCTTTCTGTTTGTTAGACGATTTCGAGAATTAAGCGATGGACAAAAATATCGTTACAGAATTGCGAAGCTTATGGAAAGTGGCAAGCAATGGTGGATTGCCGACGAGTTTTGCAGCATGTTAGACCGTGATACGGCAAAAATTGTGGCGTTTAATATTCAGAAGGTTGCAAGGCAGATGGGCAAAGCGTTGGTTTTGGCGACTACGCATGTGGACCTTTTTGAGGATTTGAAGCCTAGTGTGCATGTTCATAAGCGGTTTGGTAGGGAGATAAGCGTAAATTATTATGGGAATGAAGCTGCGGAGGAGTGTAGTTTGGCTGGGGAGATGTGGATTGAGGAAGGTACTTTTGCGGATTATAAGCGTTTGAGTGGTTTTCATTATCGGTCGGGGCGTTGTCCGCCGCCGAGGAAGATTTTTGTTTTGAGGCGTGGTGATGAGTTGTGTGGGGTGATTGTTTATAGTTTTGCGTCTCCTTTGGCTTTTGGTAGAAGTAGGGTTTGGAAGGGTGATTTTGGGAGTTTGCAGAGGGATTTGAGTGTTATTAGTCGTGTTGTTGTGCATCCGAAGTATCGTTCGGTTGGTTTGGGTTGTAGGCTTGTGCGGGAGACTTTGCCTTTGGTGGGTACGCGTTTTGTTGAGATGATTGCGGTTATGGCTAAGTATAATCCTTTTGCGGAGAAGGCGGGAATGCGAAGAGTGGCTGTGCAGTTGCCGTGTAAGCAGGCGTTGAGGGTTGTGGAGGTTTTGGGGAAGTTGGGGTTTAGTTGTTGTTTGTTGGGTTGTGAAGATTATTTGTTTAATAGATTAGCGTGTTTGAGTGGTGAGGATGTGGAGAAGATTAAGCAAGCGTTTGTTGAGAATTGTCATCCTCGGTTTGTGAAGTGTTTTGGTGGGCGTTTGGCGTTTGGGAATAGGGAGGCTTATGCTGAGGAAGTGAGAAGGGCGAGTGTTGAGAAGCTTGTGAAGTTGATTAAGGTTTGTGGTGTTTTGATGCAGACGAAGGTTTACTTGTTTTGGGATAAATGTGAAAATTATGGAGAAAAGGATGGGAAGTTTTAGGCTGTTTTTGTTGGTGGCTGTGTGGTTTGTGTGAGTTGTGCATGTTTTCTTCTGCGTACGATTACGATTGCGGTTGCTGTGGTTGTGATGATTATTGCGGTTAGGATTATGATGCCTATCCAGTTTGGCGGTGTTGCCGCGGTTGCTGCTGATGGTGTTAGGTAGATGGTGAATGTTGGGTCGTGTTCGATTTTGTAGCCGCTGTATGTTGGGTATGCGGTTAGGTAGAAGTAGTTGGCTTTTGTCATGTTTGTTATGGTGTCTTTGGCTTTGTTGTATAGTTGTGGGTTCATGTTGTATGTGACGAAGGGTAGGAATTTCATTAATCCTATGTGGTATGTGAATAGTCCTGTGTTGTTTGCGAAGCTGTTGATTTTGGCGGTTCGGGTTGTGGAGTCGTAGGTGTCGTATTGGGTTTCTGTTGGGTCTGCGGTGTAGTTGTAGAGTTTGTAGGTTTGTTTTGTGCCGAAGGCTACGTCGAAGATTTTTTCGCCGTCGTCTGCGTATGTGGAGATTTGTGAGTCGCTGACTATTTTTTCGTTGTCTGTTACGTTTTCTCCGGTTGTGGTTTGGCTGTAGGTTGTGTGGTCAAGTAGGACTGATGTTTGGAAGTTTACGATGCTCATTTTGATTTGGTTTTCTTGTAGGAATTGGTAGATGGTTGGGCTGTTTGGAACGAGGTTGCCGAGTAGGTATGTTCCTGTGTTGTTGAGGTATAGCCAGAAGGGTGCTGTGAAGAGTAGTAGGTGGTTCATTTTGCCTATTATGTGGTTTTCTGTTAGTGTTGCGGTTTTGGTTGTTGGGTTTATGGTTAGGTTGTATGTGAATGTTAGTTCGTCGTAGACTGTTATGGCTGTTGGCCAGTTTTGTTGGTAGTGGGGGTCGTTTGGGTTTATCCATGTTTGCCACCAGTAGGCTGTGAGGTTTGTGTATTTCATGCCCCATGTCCATTGTAGTTTGTCTGTTGTGCTTGTTAGTGGGATGGTTTCGGTTTTGCTGTTGAGGATTGGGAGTGTGGCTCCTAGTTGGCTTAGGTCGAAGCCCATGCTGAAGGATGCCCATAGTGTGTCGTTCATGTCTGGAGAGTTTTGGTGGATTGAGTCTGAGGTTTCGTTGAATGCGAGGAGCATGAGGAAGGTGGATGCCATTAGGACGTCGCGGGTTTGGTTTTCGGTTTTGTAGTGCATCATGAAGGTTTGCATGGGTATGGTGAAGTATGCGTTTAAGCCGAATGTTATGTTGATTAATCCTGCGTAGAGCATGTGTAAGCCGCTTGTGTTGACGTAGGTCATGTATAGGTTGGCGTGCCAGCTTTGTGGTATGTTTTCTGGGATGCCGTTGGCTGTTGCGAATGCTCTTGCGTATTCGAAGAAGTCGATTGTTTTTTGGAAGCTTTCTTGTTGGAAGTCTGTGGTGAGTAGCTGGTCTGCGGAGAATGCTGGTAGTAGGATGCTGGTTAAGGTTATGCCTATTAACATTAAGCCTAACAAGTTTTGGATTTTCATAATGTTTCCTTCTTATGATTGGTTTTTGGCTAAAGTGAGAGAGCAAGCGGCTATTAAAAAATTCTGCACTTCCAATACGAATCAGAGAAAACTTAAGCTCAACTCGGACTATACCCCCCTTATAAATAGATAGAACCCTAAATTCTCAACATACTTGTTCTTTCAATATTACTGAAGTGAATCTTATCAATTCATTCGGTTCAGCTAAACCTTTTTCGCACTTCTTACATGTTTCAATTTTGAGCGGTTTATACATGGGAATAAAAACCTTAATGTATAGTTCACTGAACATTGTCAGTGTAAGGTCTATCCACCCAACACTATTCTGATATCTGCACTTTTTAGAAAAGCCTTTCCGAAATGACAAATTGAACTAAGTAGGAGAGACCTTCCTAATATCTGACAACTTTATAGTTCTTCTTTAATTGTCTTTTCTTCTTCTGTTGAGCTTTTGTTAGTTGCGAATCTCCTGTTTTCACTTCATAAGTCTTCGGCTTACCTGTTTTTCTTCCAAATAAATCTGTTTTTTGAACAACAAAATCTCCGCCTTTATGTATCTTCTTAACTTCATGTCCTTGCAGTCTTTGGCTTAATTCGAAACTATCCTCAGCCATTCTTCCCTTAAAACGATTACTTGATAGCGTTAGGGATTTAGAAAAACTCTTCAAGCCAAAAGGGTCGTTTCTATTTGACCGCTTTCTTTTAACCAATTACTTCACCTCCCTCACGTTCATCACTACCTCAACCCGAAAAACAGAAGTAAAACTCCAATAACTACCAAGACAATGGCGATTATTGTTCCAAAGATATATAAATTGAACGCGGACATAATCTCAAAATTCAATGCTTTTTCAAATACTCCACTTACCGTCAAGATTTCCACAATTCCACCAACAATTATTAAGAGAATCCCAATAACTAGAACAATTAGACTATTCCCTTTATTGTATCTATTGACCATCTCGTTTCACTCTGAAGAATATGCCTTGCTTGAAACTTAAAATTTCTCCTTCATCGTTCACCAAAAAACATTTACGATTTCATTCTTTTTAAACCCCTCTATAGTTCGAGTGTATCTTTCATAAATATGATTGAACCCTTTAAACCCAAAGCATTAAATAAAGTTACTTACAAGAAAAAATAGGAGGCATTGAACTTGCCAATAAGTAGGACTGATTTTGAACGTGGTGTAGATATGGATGTAAACAACATTCTGAAGTTTCTTTCGGATAATAAAGACAAAGCGTTTACATCGGGTGAAATCGCAAAAGAGGTAGGCCTTGATTTGGGTATAACAAGGCAAATCCTAGGATATTTAAAAGAAAAGGCTTACGTAAAAGGCAAAGACATTGGCGCGAATACATATTACATATTTCAACGGATGCCTTGAAAAACTAGTTAGAGATGTGATTCTTGAAACCCGTGTTTTTCTTTCGTTTCTAAAGTATCTGGCGAACAGCGATGTTCCTTTGTTCATGTTGCATTTAATGATTAGAAGGAACGCTTGTTTGTTTGAGCACTTTCTCGATGTAGTATTTTGAGAGTTGTTCTCTTTCCAGTCCCGTAACTTCTTTTATTTTAGGCGTTATATTACTCCATAATTTCCGTATAGCTTCTAATCTTCTGTTAAAATCCCTAACTGACACACTCTTAATTGTCATGGCTTCTTTAACAAGCATCTTGTAATCTTCTGGCAGCCATTTTAGATTGTGTGAGTAGTGGATTCTCCATTTTGGCGGTGCCAAAAACTCCCTGTTCAATGCATAAACCAGCCTAATCAACAATTCCAAAGCATAATGCAAACAGTAATGCGCACTAATCAAATCGCCCCGTTCAATCCAACACTCAGCAACCGTCCCAACACCTTCCCTCGGCGGACAAGCATACCACTTAAGATACTCCACACAAACAGCAATTCGCCTAGTCCACAAATCCTTCGGCAATCGTAGCTTTTCACCAAAAACCCGCTTAATCTCACCCTTCAGGTCATAAACAATCTCCGCCCTAGAAAACTCCCACCTGTCCGTTTCATCCCACCTCCACCGCCTAAAATCGCTGAGAACATGAATCATAACATCAGCCTCAACACCAAAACACTTCTCCTCTTCAGAAACAACCCCACGAATTCGCCTCACCAAACCAGCATCTTCCCTGCTCAAAAACACAGTCATGTCCAAATCACTAAACCTATCCGCAAAACCCCTAACCAAACCACCAAGAAAAACCACGCCAGCCACACCCTCAAAAGAGGCTATTTTAGAAGCCATACGCTCAGCAGCCTTCCTAAAAACTTCAACACGATTCTCACCCTTCAACCCAACCATAACCCCTACAACCACCTAAATCAACAATCTCCCATAACAACGTAAAAGCTTAACCTAACTAACGATTCTGAATTCATAAAGTCTTTTTCGCAACAGCCCAATTAGGTTAAACCCAAGCTTAGCATGTTAGGCGTGTCCCGAAAATTGAGCGTCCCACACATGAGAGTAGAATCCCTCATCCTCGCCACAGTAACCATATGCCTATTCCTAACCTTCTACTTCTCATTCCTCTCATTCCAAACCACAGAAGACACAATCAAAAAACAATTCACACTCCTCGCCACCTTCAGCCTAATAGCCGGCATGGTACTCCTCGCAACAATAGCAATCCACTTCATAATAAAAAAAGCCTTCACACGCGTAGAAGACCAACTAACAACCAACCAAGAAACAGCCGAATACTACGAAAACGAAAAAGAAAAAGAAGGAGAATACTAAACCCGTCACTAACGCTTCTTCAAAGAAGCAATAAACCCATCAATCGGAATAGCAGCCATACTCACAATCTTAATTGTTCCCCTCGAACCCAACTCAAGCGAAACCCTAGCAATAGTCTCATTGTTCGGAGCCTCAACAATATTCACAAAATCATACGACCCCAAAACCGCATACTGACCCAGCACTTTAACGCCGAAACCCTCAAGCTCCCTGTTGACTTCCTTGATTCTCTCAGGCTTTTCTCTGACAGTCTTCCAACCCTCATCCGTCAAATTCGACAACAAAATATAGTAAGGCACCCGCAATCACCAGAACACAATTATGCACTTAATTCACATTTCAGCTTTTTGCCTACAACACAACACGAAACACTACTCTTTCTTACGCCCCCTCCCTTCATACGCTTCCCTCTGCCTCAACCACTCCCCATGCCTCTCCAACAAACTCCTAATCTGCTGCTCCAAAAAATCATTCACATTCAAAAAAGGCAAATCCAAATCCCGAATCGCCTGCTGCAACCGCTCATACTCACCCTTCGAAACCTCCAAATACTCATAATCCTCCTTCAAAAAACGCAACCGCCAACGCACAGCATCCCGAATAAACTCCTCCCGCGTAGTAAAACCCAAATGCCTATTCTCATCAATAAACCCCTCAACCTCAGCAAGCAACTCAGGCGGCAAAATAACAGACTGCGACAACAAACTCTCAATCGCATCAGTATAAGTCTGCATACGCATAGTCTGCGCCGTCAACTCACCCAACAAAGCCGTAAGCCTCTGATGCGCATCATCCGATATACGCAAAGTCTTCACGCATTCACGCTCCACAACACATAAGATACAAGTGTAACTTGTTAGATAAAGCTAATAAAGCTTTTCTGTATACCAAATATACAGAATACAAGGAGACTACAAAAAATGAAACACCACGTAGGCTTAACATTAGACTCACAACTCCTCAAACAAATCGAAACACTACGCGGAAGAGAAAAAAGAAGCACATTCATCGAACACCTCATACGCCTAGGACTAAAAACCTACACAACAGAAAAGCAGAAAACCCCAACCCCTACCAGAACACAACCTTCCTCGGAACCACCTCAATCACACAACGAACAGTTTTATCAAACAAAGGAATACCAAGCGAATCCCCACCATACTCATCAATTCTCAACCCACACTTCCTAACATGGTCACAAGTCCTCCTAACAAACTCCTCATCACTCTCAACAACCCGCGCCTTCCCTCTCACAATCACCGCCTCTTCACCACTGTAAACAGCCACAGCCACATTACCATTCCTCAAAACATTACGAACCTTAACCGAACCCCTATCAGACTGCACGTAAACTTTACCGTTCTCGTAAGTAAAGAAAACAAGAACAACATGAGGCTCATTATTAACGCCGACAGAAACAAAACTAGCCAAACGCTCCCTATCCATAAACCCTTTAACTTCACTTAAACTTCTAGGCATTAATACGCAATCCCTTCACTCTCCAACTTCCACGTATAACTTTCTTTCTAGCAGAAACACATCTATTAAACAATAAAAAAAGAATTTTGAAGGCTTCCAGCCTATTCTATGCCCCATTTCTTGGTTACTTTCACAATTAAGAATATGACGAAGGCAACTATTATGAATGTTATTATGGCTACAATGAAGTTTCCGATGCCGAACAGTTGTCCAGTCCAGTTTAGGTCTATCGGTTTTCCTTCAGCATCCAACGCAGTTGGCGGAACTGCAATTTTGAAAGTAGACAGGTTTCCTAAACCAGGTATTGCAAGCCCAATTAGTGGCATCAGCAAGTCCTTAACAAGCGACTGGATAACCTGACCGACGTAGACACCCATAATGAAGGCAACAGCCAAACCCAAAACCTTATACTTAGAGATAAAGTCTATGAACTCATTCCACATACCCTTCTTCGGCGGCGGCGCAGGCGGAGCAGGCTTAGGCTCCAACAAAGCCTTTATCTCCTTCAAAACCTGTAACATTTCATCATCTTTAGGCACATAATCACCATACTTCCATTATGTCTTGATGCACATTTAACACTTACCATCATAATGTCCCTTTAGAAAGTTTTAACTGCTCAGAAACAGAACTAAAAATATCGCCGATTATTATGGAGGTGATTATCATGAATGAAAAAGAAAAGAAGGAGGAGGAGAAAGGCAAAGCGGAAGAAGTGGCTGAGAAGACAGGTGAAGTTGTAGGCAAAGGAGTGAGGAAGGGTTTCGGAATAGCCAAAGGCATAGGAAAAGGCTTGGTCAAAGGCGTCAAGGGAGAAGAGGAAAAGAAGAAAAAGAAATAAAAAGTGGGCCGGGAGAGATTTGAACTCTCGACCTTTCGGTTTCTGCGCTTTTATCAGCCGAACGCTCCAGCCAAGCTGAGCTACCGGCCCATCTAATCAGCGCCAGAATAATTAATTGCCAGTTATTTTTAAGGGTTTTCGGAAGTCTTTTAATCGTTTATTGCCTACTCTCTTGCAGGGGCCCGTAGCCCAGTACGGATTAAGGCGTCGGCCTTCGGAGCCGGAGAACGTGGGTTCAAATCCCACCGGGCCCGCTGAACCTTCTTTTCTAAAGAAGCTTCACCAAGAAATTCGCCTCCGTTTGTCATTCTGGATTTTGTTAGGGCTTCTATATACTGTTTGAGGCAATATTCACAAGCTTTTGAAACGTTAATGCCTAATTCTTGTGCTTTTTTTAAGATTTCTTTTTCTATTAGGATGCTTGTTCTGACTTTCATTTTGCATCATATATATTTATATGCATGAGTGTATATAAGATTATTCCAAAATTTCGTGCAACCTTTCAAAATGCTTAACGAAAACTTGAGGCTCACGCTTCCGCATATCCACAATATTCAAACCTTTATTATTTAGCCTATATCTTCTCAGAACCGTGCCAAAATCAACGCCATGAGATAACTCATTCAAAGCGTTAAGAAGCATGGCTTTTCCAATATACCCTTTAGAAATTGGATAGTAAGACGCTTCACTATCAAGATAGCATTTTCCAATGAACAACCATTCAGCAAAGCTTAACGGTTCCTTGTAGGCCTCAACTAAAACAAGCACGTCATTAGGGCCTTTTTTGCCATTAACCAAATATAAAGTAACCATTAGCTTTTAGCCTCACGCTTTTTCCTTCCTACAGTTGAACCGTTTTTGAAAACCCAATAGAAAAGGCCCTCTCTCGTTAATTTTCCATCGTGTTCAGCTAAGTCTTTCAGCATTGCCTTAAACTCTGGATTATTCACGTCTTCGCTTTTCTCGTAATCTCCTTTCCACCCCTCAGCCTTTTCCCATTTTATAACGTCTGGATTCCAATCCCATTTAGGTTTAACTTCTGAACCTAACAGTTTTTCAATTTGTTTACGCAATTTGACACATGAAGCCTCAAGTCCATTAAGAAAATCCGTTAAATCTTCAGCTAAAATTTTAAAATCCTCATCACTCATTGGAAGCCTCTCCTTTTTGTTTGCGATCTGGAATATAGAGAATGCCATTTTCTTCGTCATATTCCGCATAAGTATAGACTTGTTTTGCATAGAAGAGCAGGGTTCTAATGTAGTGTGGTGTTATTTGCCATTTTTTGAATAAGTCAGCTATTGAAACTTCTCCATTCTTGTTGAGAAGCTCTCCAATTTGCTGAATTCTCTCCCTATAAGTTATTTTTCTGCGTGGTTTTATGAATTCCATGAAGCTCATCTCCTTAACACACAAAAACAAACAAAATGTGAAGGGAAAGCTGAAGCATTCTTTGAGAGGTTAGGGGAGAGCAGAGAGACAAGACGGAGACGCTGAGAGAGGGAGAGACTTAAGAGAGAAGAGAGAGGAGAGAGAGACATTGTTTTTGTTTGTTTGTTAAGTTGCGGTTCATTATTCATTCTTTGGTTTACGACTCGCTTTATTTTTGATAGTCCTAAAAAATAGGCAAAGACTTCATTAGCGTTTTTGAAGGGAAAAAGTGAGTTTCCAATGCGGATTAGGTATTCTTTGGTTTTTGGATTAATAATGTAAAGTCCTTGAATATCCGTCAAACTTAATCACCATATTTCAATGCCTTCTCGATAGATGTAGCAAAACAGAATGATGATAATCAAGAGAACAATTATAATGATGAAAAACAATATTGGATTAACCATGCTTTTCAGCCTCTTTCTTTTTTAGAATCCATGGAATTGTATGGATTAACCCGCAACCTTCAAACTCGAAATAGTAGTCTGGGAATTGGTGTGGTTTCCATATTTTAATCCATATTGGACAATGTTCTTTATTGCATTGTTTTTGATTTATTGGACATATTAACGGAATATTTTGCTGTTCAGTCATGGCTTAAGCTCTCCATTTTGTTTTGAAAGAAAATCTTTGAGGGCTTCGCGCACAACTTGACTTAAATTTTTGAATTTGTTCTCCTCGATTAATTTCTCAAGTTGTTGTTTCTGTTTTATCGGGATGCGAACATGAATGCTAGATTCATATTCGGGTATCATGCTACATTCACATAGAACAAAGGTAGAATCTTAAAGTAGAATATTTTTTCAACATTTTAATATCCGAGTTTCATAAATTGGAAAATGAAAAACAAATTGGAACAATTTGACACATTTGTATAAATTTTAAACGAAATCGAAGCTTCTATTGGTTTTTCATTCTATTTTTGACACTTTTTGTTAAAAAATAATGGAAAAAGAAATTTATTGAAAATTTAAGGCTTGAATAAAGTCTTTTTTGGTTCTCTTAGACATGTAGAGCCTCTCTATTTCGATTTGCACTATATCGCCTTCATTGATTCCCTGGAGCCTCTCTTTAGGAATCACTATTCCATTCCTTTCAACTTTAATTATTAGCTTCATTTTCTCAGCCTCATTTTCCATTAGCCTTGAATGGAAATTTAGCGTTTATCCATCATAAAACATCATAAAAAATCATAGAATATCAGAAAATCCGTTAATAACTCATTTTTTTATGTTATTTTTCCATGCCATTGGCTCATTAGTGTTTAAATAGAAAGCAAAAAGTTTAAACTTTTTCACTTTAATATAAACTTTGCATGAAGCAATACGTTTTAACCATGCCAATTTTCAAAAGACTCACAAAAAGACATGGAGAACCTTTAAAATGTGCTTTCTGTGGAGAACCTATTAAACCAATAATCAAACATTGGAAATTCAAATTTGGCAATAAGAACGTTTTATTGAACATAACATTAGTTAAAAATCCAGAAGTTGTTTCTCTTGCTTATGGCAATCATGGAAACGTTAAACATTATCACAGCGAATGTTACGAAAAGACGCTACATTAAGCATCCTTAGAAATTGCGTTGAACAACTATGCGATGAGATGAGGTTTAGCTTCACATTCTTTACGTTAAAATATAATCAATTTCTCTGAATGTTCATTTAGAACCCATTTTTAATGAACAAATGCTACAGTCCCCTCGAGCTTGTGCCCCGTTGAAAAACAAAGAAGACTTTTCCATTCAAATAACAGCCTATAATTCGAGAGTAAATATTTTTGCAGAGTTTAGGCTACCCTAACTGATTAAAATGCTTGAGAACAAGCAAAAGAAAAATAGTCCTTTCATACAATGAAACATGATAAAAATGTCAAAATGGCAATATTTCAAAAAATCAATTAAGGACATTTTTATTTGGACATACGTTTTTGGGATTCCTATCATGGCTATAACAACTTTTATTGCTTACTGTTACTATAGTGATGCCATCTTTTTGTCTGGAATATTAGTTTGGATTTTAGGAATCATAGCCATAACAATTTACAATTATTCAAAATACGAAAAAGAAAAAAAGGAAAATTAAGAAAGCACTTTCAAATTTGCTTTGTCATAAATTTCTTTCAATGTTTCTGGATTATAGTCTGTGTAGTGTTTTGCTAAGACGCTTTTAGGAACTCTTCCACAGAACGCATCGATATATCTGTCTGGAACTCCGAGCCTTCCCATTTCTGAACAGAACCACTCACGCAATATTTTAGGTGTTATCTTAACTCCGCATTTCTCTGAAGTTTTGGCCCATATTTTATCTAATGTTCTAAGAATCGGAAACACTTTTTCGTCTTCTTTCCAATGTTTTCCTTTCAGCAATTGCTTTAACAGTTTTAAAGCTTCCTCATTGAAAAATCCGATGCCTACCTTTTTGGTTCTGGTTGAGTGCTTAGCTGAATAAAGTCTTCTGTGCTCTAAATCAATGTCTTGCTTAGTTAATGAAAGCACTTCTCTGGCCCTTAATCCGCTTGAAGCATAGAGTAAGAAAACCGCTTTATGTTCAATGTTAGGCAATGCTTCATAGAATTGTTTTAGCTCAGCCTTTGAGGGAATACGCTTCTCTTTAAATTCTGGCTGTTTAAACTTGAAAGACTCGATAATATCAGCCTTTTTTAGATAGTCTCTGAAGAACCGCTTCAAAGTCTTAAGATAATTGTTGATTGTCGCTTGAGAGTTAACCTGCAACTTTTGAATGAAGAAATTCCTAACGTCTAATCTTGTTATTTCGTTAATTTCTTTTCCAATAGCATTGAGAAATTGCTTTAAATTCCAACAATGGCCCTGCGCTGTGCGTTCTTCTAATCTCATTTCAACAACTAAGAAGTCATGGAAATCTTTGATGACATCTTCATATTCTCTACAATGGATTCCATCACTGCAAAGGGAGTCGGGAGAACCGTAGGTTCTCTCCTTCGGAGCCGGAGAACGTGGGTTCAAATCCCACCGGGCCCGCTTAAAGCGCGTTGACATTATTTTTTAAATTTTTGGACTGTGGTTTTTAGAAAACGCATCCTTTATAGTAATATTCATGATTACGGAATATTTGTTAAAGTATTCTCTATTAATAAAATTCATGATTGAAGATGGGCCTTAGACCGAAAAAGTTAGCTGTGATGCTTGCAATATTATTGATTCTTCTAGGGTTGCTACCTGCAAGCATGAAAATTGCTTTTCCAGAAAGCGTCGGAGGAAAAATTGACCTTTATACACAGAACGAACCAAACAGTGGAAAAGGCCCAAATATGCCGAGCGACGCATTCGGACCAGGTAAGCTTGTTATCTTATACGCATTGGTTAAATATAACGAGGCTCCGGTGCAAAATTTAATTGTAAACTTTTGTGTGCAAAGCCCAAATAGTTCCATTTTTTATCTTACCGAGAAAACTGACGATACTGGAATTGCAAAAGTTAACTTTACAATACCATATAAATCTGTTAACGTAACTGATATTTTTGGGATATGGATTGCTTCCGCAACTGTCGAAATTGACGGTAACAACTGTCAAGACACTTTATCTTTCAAAGTAGACTGGATTGTAAAACTGCTTTCAGTGAAGACGGTCGACGGAAACCTTACGGAGAGAAATATCTTTGGAATAGGAGGATATGTCGGATTAGAAGTAACCCTTAGGAACATAGCAATGATAACGAAAAATACCACAATTGCCATAACCATAGAAGACGAATTACTGGTTCCAATAAGTTCTTTCCATATAAACAATTTTGAAGTTCAACCAGACGAAAAGATAGTTAAGGTTTACTTCAAACTGTTCATTCCCAAATGGGCATTTATTGGAAGAGCAACCGTCTTTGTGTCCGCTCTAACTGCACCTGTAGAGCAGAATGGAGTGCCATATTGTCCTGGAATATCAGTTTCATTCTACATTATGATTCAAAATCCCATGACAATGGATTTTCATGACGTTTCTATAGTAAAAGTTCTCCCTTCATCCACCTCAGTAAAAATTGGCGAGCCTGTCCTTGTTAATGTAACGGTAAGGAATGAAGGAACATGTACAGAAAACTTCGTTGTAAGTGTTTATTATGACAATTTTTTTATTCGAAACATGAGTGTAGGCACGCTTGAACCATACTCTTCAGTAATGCTAACCTGTATCTTTGATACGTCCCTTCTTAATCCTGGAAACTATACGTTAACAGCATTTATCCCCTACCTACTTAATGAGGCTGATTACACAGACAATTTCTTTGAAAATGGAGTTGTTGAAGTTAGATTGAGGCAGTATTATCTGACTGTATATGTAGAACCTCCCGATGCCGCGTTTATTTCTGGCGAGGGATGGTATGATGAAGGTTCCAATGTAATTTTAGATGCTCCTGATTATGTTCTTAAGTCAACTGGTGTGCGCTATATGTTTAACCATTGGGTTCTGGACGGAATACAGAATATGGCTAACTCAATAACGGTAATTATGAACGCCAATCACACAGTCATAGCATACTACACTTTGCAATATTATTTGGCTGTTCTCTCTCCCTATGGAGTAACAGGCGGAGAAGGATGGTATGACGCCAACACCATAGCCTACGCCACTCTAGATGTCGGTGTCATTGACCATGGAAACAATACTCGCAGAATGTTCGCTAGTTGGGGTGGAGATGCTTACGGGTATCATTTTATACAAAGCGAGGAAATATTTATGGATAAACCTAAAACTGCAATGGCTGCCTGGAAAACGCAATATTACTTAACAGTAAAAGTTGACCCGCCTGAAATTGTAATAATTCTAGGGGAAGGCTGGTATGATCAATTCGAAAATGCCACTCTAACAGCTCCAACAATCGAAGGATACATCTTTGACTATTGGATAGTTGACGAAACCACCCAAAGCGCTGGAACACGCACAATAACCATTTTTATGAATGCTCCTCACGACGCGACAGCCTACTATCATTCCACAGGAGCAGGTGCATATTTCCCATGGTGGACACTCTTCTGGTATCTACTCTTCCCACTCGCATTGATACTCGGAATTCTGCTTGCTCTACTTTATCGCAGAAGAAAAAAGAAAAAGACACAAGCTTTCTATTCGGGCTGGACTGCCTGGTACTACTGCTACGATCTGCGAAAAAGAATTCACTAAATTTTAGAGCCATAGTAGCAGAAGAAAAAAGAAAGTAATGGAAGCCTTCTCCTTTCCCGCTTAGGCTGAATACTTTATAAACGCACCTTTTTATAAAACCCTTGCTATACGCATCAGCATATATCATTTATCAAAATATGACCCATTACACACTCATTTCAGCTTTGGAAACTTTGCTTTTAGGCAGTAACGCGAAAAGTATTGGTGGGAAGGCTTAAGAAAATGTTTGAGGAAATTGCTGCAGACGCAGTTAAGATGTTGATGTTTCTCTTTTTTGTCACCTTAGCCTTTATAGTAGTCTCAGGCGCTCTATGGCTACGCGCATCCAAAAACAACGCCTGAATATCGTCTAATTTAGATGTTACTAATCAATACGAAACGCATAAATCTAATCATTTTATTTTACAAGTTTCGGTCGGGCGGTAGCTCAGCTTGGTAGAGCTTCCGAGCCTGCTAACACGCTTAGCTGGCGGAGACGCTGTAGACGCCTACCCAAGGTGGGTGTCACCCAGCCTATCAAGCACACAGAAACCGGAGTGTCGCAGGTTCAAATCCTGCCCGCCCGACCAAGGTTCATTAAAATTTGATTTCTTTGAGTACTTGTTTGATTTTTTCTACGTCTTCGCTTAGCACTTTGTCTTGTTTGAGCATCGGCACATGTTTTCTTATGAGCGTGTAAGTTTTCTTGGTTCCTGTTCCGAGTTTTTCTGGTCCGCGAAAATCTACTGCTTGAGCTGCACATAGCAGTTCTATGGCTATTATGTATTCTGTGTTTTCTAAAATCTGCATGGTTTTTTCTGCTGCGGTTACTCCCATACTCACGAAATCTTCATAATTCGCAGATGTTGGAATAGAGTCTACACATGCGGGGTGCGCTAGAATCTTGTTTTCCGAGGCTAAAGCTGCTGCTGTGTACTGTGTTGTCATAAAACCGCTATTCACGCCCGCTTTTGCTTCTGACGGAATCAAGAAGGCGGGCAACCCGTTGTTTAGTTTGTCGTCAAGAAGCCTTGCAATTCTTCTTTCAGAGATGTTACCAACCATTGTTAACGCTATTCCCACTAAATCCATTGCAAGAGAAATTGGCTGTCCGTGAAAATTTCCCCCAGAAAGACAAACTTGTTCTTCAGGAAAGATTAAAGGATTGTCTGTTGCCGAGTTAATTTCAACTTCTACAACTTTCTTTGCATAAGCTATCGCATCTCTTGCGGCGCCCAAGACTTGTGGTGCGCATCTTAGACTGTAGGGGTCATGAGGACGCTGTCTCTTTTGCATAGCTTCGTTTCCGGTTTGGATAAGTTGGCTTCCTGCAATGAGTTTTCTGATGTTTTTAGCTGTAGTAGCCTGCCCGTTGTGTGGTCTTGCATTGTGGATTTTTTCGTCAAAAGCATCTGAAACTCCAAGCAAAGCCTCAAGCGATAAGACGGTTGCAGCTTCGGCTGTTTTAATCAAGTTTTCGGCATCGTGGACTGTTAATGCAGCGATGGCTGTCATCAGTTGTGTGCCATTGTTGAGCGCTATTCCTTCCTTAAACTCGAGCTGAACTGGTTTTATTCCAGCTTTTTCCATGGCTTCTTTTCCGCTCAATATTTTGCCTTGGTATTCGGCTTTTCCTTCGCCTATGAGCACCAGAATCATGTGAGATAAAGGTGCAAGGTCGCCGCTGGCGCCAACTGACCCTTTAGCTGGAATTATGGGATGCACGCCTTTGTTAAGCATTTCAACAAGCGTTTCTAAAGTTTCTAAGCGCACGCCTGAGTATCCCTTAGCCAAAGTGTTTGCACGCAAAAGCATTAAAGCGCGCACTACATCCGTGCTTAAAGGTTTTCCAACGCCAGACGCGTGGCTTCTGATGAGGTTGACTTGTAACTGTTTAATATCGTCTGGCTGAATTATTATGTTGCTCAAAGCTCCAAAACCCGTGTTCACACCGTAAATGACGCGTTTTTCTTTGACCAGCCTTTCCAGAATCACGCGGCTTTTCTTCACTCTTTTTTTAGCTTCTTCTGGAATCACTACTTCGGCGTTTTGTCGTGCGACTCTGACGACGTCTTCAATTGTTAACGTCTCCCCGTCAATTTGAACTTTATGCATAAGGTTATCTCCGCTTATTCAATAGGAACTCTCTAAAGTTTAATTCTTTAGGGTATAAATCTTCCTTTTATCTAATCATGAAAACTTGATTTATTTTTTGAAAAAACTGAAAAATCTCCGAGTATGACTAAATTGCCTTCAAATTTGGAATTGGTTTTTCATAAAACTTTTATATCTGAGGGATTTGGATATGAGTAAATAATTAGTCGATTAAGGTGCTTGCATGGAACCTAGCAAAAAACCGCTGAACGTGTTGGTTAAGCAACTAAATGCTCACATTGCAGTTGTGTTGAAGAACGGTTGCGAATACAAGGGAAAAATGATCAAATGTGATGGGCACATGAATATTCTTCTTGACGGCGCAACTGAGAGTAAGGATGATCAGCTCATTGCCAACTATGGAAATCTTTTGTTGCGTGGAAACAACATACTCTATATAATGTTAGACGTACATTAGAGAGCAACTATTTTGCTTGTTCCCGTCACGTATTCTAGAGCTTCTCTAAGTGTGATTTTTAACATGTATTTGCGTTTAAAATATTGCAGAACATTTTTTAAGTCTCGGGTTAGCAGTTGTTGGGCGTTTGGATGTTTGCTTGTGACGTATTGTGGCCAGTCGATGATGAGTATTTGCATGTTGGGCTTTAGAATTATGTTGTATTCGCTTAGGTCAGCGTGGATTATGCCTGCTTGCAGGTAAGCTTTTCGAATGTTACGCAGTATTCGCTTCAGTATTTTCTCTGGTTCCGGAATCTCTTTCCACTTTGTAAGCTCTGCTCCCTCAATCATTCCCATGACTATGACGTGGCGGTTCTGGCTTATTGGTTCTGGAACTGCCACTTTATTGGAAAAAACTAGTTGTAAGGCTTGAAATTCCTTTTCTGCTGCGAGTCTTGATTGGAAAAGCCAGTTAGCGTGTTCAGTTGTGTAGGCTCTTTTCCGCATTGTTTGGCGGAAACTTATCCTTCCAAGTCTGTGAAATTTTACGGCTATTTTTTCTCCTTTCGGGTTCAGAGCGTCATAGACATCTGCTTCTTTGCCTACGCCTAGGGGTTTTCCGAAGGCTTCAAGCACGTTGGCTTTGACGAAAGCGTTTATTGCTAGGCAATCATAACCGGCATAATTTAAAGCGTAGCCTACATATGGTCCTCGCATTTGATGTATTAAATGTAATTTGTGGAGTCGATTTAAGCGGAAGTCGACTTCTTCAGGGCTGAATTTGGCGAATTTTGCGATTAATTCTTTTGGAACGAATTCGTGTTTGCTCATTGCTGCTTCTATGACTTGCAGTACTCTGAAATCCTCATTTTCCAAGGTGCGGAACACTTTTACTGCAGTTTCAGCCGACGACATAATCATATATAGAGTAGTCTGTTTTGTTATTAAAAGATAAAGCAAAAAGTGGTTGATGAAGAAAGTTGGCGCTTTATTCTATATTGATTATTTCTATTTCTTCGTGGCATTCTCTTATAGCGTCTTTCAAGTTCAGTTTTCTCTCAATCGATTCCACAATTTCTAAGTTAGCCTTTGTTGTGGGGTGTTTCGCCATAAAAATTGAGCAGCAGTCTTTGTAGGGACGAACAGAAATTTCAAAAGTGCCGATTTGTTTGGCTAATTGGACGATTTCGTTCTTCTCGTATGTTAAGAGTGGTCTAAGTATGGGTATAGCTGTTGCTTTGCTGATTACCGCCATGTTTTCTAATGTTTGCGAGGAGACTTGTGCCAAGTTTTCGCCGCTTCCTAAGGCGTTTATGCCATGTTTGCAGGCTATCTCTTCTGCAACTTTGACCATGAACCTTCTGAACAAAACCAGCCTGTATCTTGATGGTGCCTCTACGGCTTCGGCTTCGAATGGATAAAAAGGAACAAAGAATATGCGTGCTTTTAGGCTGTATTGCGTTAAGACTTTGGCTAAATCCAGAATCTTGGCAAGTTTTGCCTCATTAAACCGTTCAAAAGCGTGGAAATGTAGAAAGTCAACTTCACATCCGCGTTTCATAAGTAGCCATGCTGCCACTGGCGAATCTATTCCGCCAGATAGCAGATGTAGAACTTTTCCGGAAACGCCGGAAGGCAAGCCGTACAGTCCCTTAATTTTTCTGTCAAATACGTATGCTTTTCCTTCGACAATTTCAACAAAAATGGTGGTTTCAGGTTCTCCTAGGGAGATTTTAGCCTTAAATTGTTTTACGAGGTAAGCGCCTAATTCACGGTTAACTTCCATTGACGTGTAGGGTAAGGTTTTGTCTGCTCTATTCGTTGAGACTCTCGCTTTTGTACCTGCGGCTATTGGAAAGTTTTTTCTAACAAGTTCCTTTATTTTGTCTATGCTGGAGGCTTCTGTGGTTTTGCACGGAGCAAACCATGCTATGCCGAAAATTTTCTTAAGTGACTCCTCAATTTTTTCTACGTTTGATTTTTCGTTTAATTCTAGGATTATTCGTCCTTGAACTTTCCTAATTTTCTGATACTCTACATTTTTCAAAGCTTTGCCTATGTTTTCAATTAGTTTTTTCTCAAAGAATGGTCTATTCAATCCTTTAAGTCCAAGTTCTCCGTAGTGAATCAAAATGCAATCGAACACGATATGGATATTTTCGGCTGAATTTAAAAACTTTCCATTTTTTAGGCTCGGTAGCCTCCGATTGTGATTGCCAGAAATATGCTGTACAAGAATAGGAGAACGGCGCCTTCTCTCCAGCTTACCTTTTCGCTTGACAAGAAATACCACAAGAAAAGATTCGTTATCAATGAGAACATGACTAGGTTAGAGAAAACAGCCATGTTAACTGTGAATGCTGAAGCTACTAGGGTTACTCCAAGAATACACGTTATATTTATGAAACAGCTTCCAACAATGTTGCCCAGTGCCATGTCTAGATGCCCCTTTCTTGTTGCATCAATGCTTGTCGCCAGTTCTGGTATGCTTGTGCCAAAAGCAACAACTGTGGCGCCGATAACAACGCGGGGCACACCCATACCGATAGCTATGTAGGAGGCAGAGTCAACGATAAAATAGGAGCTGGCTACTACTCCAGCGGCGCCGAGGAAAGTTAGAAGTGTGTATCTGCCTATTTTCTGTTTTTCTACGCCCAAGGAGCTTTCTTCTCTTATTTTTCTTACTCTGGAAAGCTGGTAAAGGTAGAAAACAAAAATTGTCAGTAGAATTATTCCTATGTATTGGCTTGCATATCCAATGTAAAGCAGAGTTAGGGGAATTACTGAAGCTATAAAAAGTCCAAAGTATAAGCTTCCTATTTCTTCTTTTGCCATGCTAGGGTACATACATGTGTATTTTGGGCATTTTAGAACTACAATTAGGAAGCAGATGCCAAGTATTAGGCAGATGTTTACTATGTTTGAACCCAAAACGTTTCCTATGGAGACACCTACATTTTCTCTTGATATTGCAGCAAAAATGGCTACGCTAAGTTCGGGTAAGGATGTGGAAAATGCGACCAGTATGAATCCCACGGTTGTTTTTCCTATGCCTGTTATTTCTGCGACTTTGGTGGAGTTTGTAATTGTCCAATCGCTAGCCTTGTCCAAAACAAGTAATGATGCAATAAGGATTAGAACGTTAATCAGCATTCCTTCAAACAAGGCAACCAGCACCTTTTCTTAATTCTTAACAAGCACCCGTTAAAAGTGTTTCCCGCATTTTTTAACAAAAACTTGCGTAAAACAAAAATCATGTCCACATCATAAATCTACTTATGTCTTCGTTCAAAATAGTGTTTCTTGGAACTGGCGGCGGAAGATTCGCAACAATCACGCAGAAAAGACGAACTGCTGGAATACGTGTAATAAATGACCGTTTAAACTTGCATTTGGACCCTGGACCCGGGGCTCTTGTATATTCCATTAATGAAGGGTTAGACCCGCAGAAAATTAACGCCGTTTTTGTTTCACATTGTCACCCTGACCATTATACTGATGCTGAGGTTTTGATTGAGGCTATGACGCGGGGTATGACTCGAAAGCGTGGAGTGCTTGCCGCTGCGAGAAGCGTCTTGAATGGAAGCGACGTGTGTGAACCGTCAATTTCGAAGTATCATCAGCAAATGCCCGAGCAGAAAATTGTGGCTCTGCCCGGCGTCAAATTTCAAGTTGGTGACGTTAATGTTTCAGTCACAGAGGCGCGGCACACCGACCCTGATGCTATCGGCTTTAGGTTTGAAACCAAACAGTTCGGCGACTTTGCGTACACAAGCGACACAGAATACTTTGATGGAATAAGCAAATACTACGAGGATGTAAGGCTTCTCTTGTTGTGTGTTATGAGACCCGCGGGAAAACCCTGGAAGGGACACATGACAACAAATGACGCCATAAAAATAGTTGAAGCTACACGCCCTGAACAGGCAATTTTGACGCACCTTGGAATGCAAATGATATTTAAGGGACCCGCAAACGAGGCGAAACTAATTCAAGAAAAGACTGGAGTTCCAACAGTTGCTGCTACAGATGGCATGGTGATAGGTTTTGGAGAAACGATAAATGTTCAAGCATCTAGAAAAACTCAGCATGGTTTAGACAAGTTTTTCTAAAGAATTTTTTGAAAAAGTTAGGTAATTCATAGCAAAAACTCTGGGTCAAGTCGGACACCGATTCCAACATGATAAATTTTAAATACCAATCATGTTAACAAGTTTGAAGGGGTGTTTGAATTGAAAGAAAAACTTTTACTATTCACCTTAATGATGGCGCTTATAGCGTTATCTTTCGCGTCCTCTGCTAAAGCCGCTGCAAGCATTGAGATTTACGGCTACGTGGACAAACCGCAATATAAACCAGGCGAGCAAGGAACTCTTCGCATCTGGATATACAACAATGGAACGGAAAATATCATATTGTACAATGTCACAGTGGAATATCCATGGCATACTTATTACCTATGGGAAGGAAACGAAACAATTAAAGACATAAACGCCGCTGTCCTTGTAGGCGGAAACTGGAGCACCACACTAACATTCACGGTGCCAACAGACGGCAGAGCAATTGCTTCCGGCATCTCAAACATAAAAGTGCGAGCGGTAACTGACAAGGCAACAGAAACGAGGAACATTCCAATAAGCGTAGCAAGCACGCCGGCTCCAACAATGATTCAAGACATGGACAAGCTAATAACATTGTTCACAATCCTGACTGTATTAATTATCGTCTGCACAGTAATAATAGCGTCTACCGTGTTCCTGTCAACACGCAGACCACAAGTAACTTGGAAAACTGCAGAAGGATGATAGTAACAGCAGACTTTCTCAATATTTTTCTCCATTTTCTTTAAGTAATAGAATTAATAACATGATACCCACTCAAATGTAAATTTGGAGGTGCCGTGAAACTCGGAAAAGTCGTAGTCACATGCGCTTGGCCGTATGTAAATTATCTTCCCCATTTGGGCACGTTGGTGCAGGTCTTATCAGCGGATGTCGCCGCTCGATATTACCGCTTAAAAGGCGAAGAAGTAGTAATGGTAAGCGGTTCAGACGAGCATGGAACTCCAATAGAAATTGAAGCAATAAGACAAGGAATTTCGCCAAAACAATTAACTGACAAGATGCACGCAAAAGTTGTTGAATTGTTCAAAAAGTGGGGTTTCTCATTTGATAACTACACTCGAACAGAAAACCCCGTTCACATAGAATTTGTGCAAAACCATCAGATGAAAATCTACAACAACGGGTACATCTTCACGCAAGAAACAGAGATGCTTTACTGCGAAAAATGCAGTCGCTTCTTACCAGACAGATTCGTTGAAGGAAAATGCCCCTATTGCGGATACGAACCCGCACGAGGAGACCAATGCGATTCTTGCGGTAGACTGTTAGAGCCTCTACTGCTAACCGAGCCTTACTGTGTAATATGCAAGAGCAAACCAGTCGTTAAAAAAACTAAACAATGGTATTTTGACCTGCCAAAATTCTCCGAAAAACTCATCGACTACATTAACAGCAATAAACAACTACCAATAAATGCTAGAAACTTCAGCCTAAACTTGATAAAAGAGGGACTAAAACCAAGAGCCATGACCAGAGATGTGGAATGGGGAATCCCAGCGCCGTTTCCAGGAGCAGAGGGCAAAACATTCTATGTTTGGTTTGAGAATGTTTTGGGCTACATTTCAGCAACAATAGAATATTTCAAAAACCGCGGAGAACAAGAAAAATGGAAAGAATACTGGTTCAGCAAGGATACACGCACCTTATATTTCATTGGAAAAGACAACATTCCCTTCCACGTAGTAATCTTTCCAGCCTTGCTATTGGCTTCTGGAGAAAACTATGTTTTACCATGGAACGTGCCAGCAACCGAATTCCTACAGTTCAAAGGCGAAAAAGCCTCAAAAAGCCAGAGAATCGGCATATGGATAGACGAAGCCTTAGAGCTTTTCCCCGCAGACTATTGGCGCTATTTTCTAATGGCGACAAGACCGGAAACCAAAGATTCAAACTTCTCATGGGAAATATTCCTCGAAAAAGTAAACGCCGACCTAAATGACACATTCGGAAACTTCATCCACAGAACACTAACATTTATAAACACCCAATTTGATGGAAAGATTCCACAACCAACCGCCCTAGACAAGGATGACGAGCACATTCTTGAAACTCTCCAAGAAAAAGTTGAGACAATCGCAAAAGAAATCGAAGACTGCAAATTACAGTCTGCTGCTAACACACTAATAATCATCAGCCGCATGGGAAACCAGTACCTCAACGAGAAAGAACCATGGAACCTAATCAAGAAAGACAAAGATAAGGCAGCAAACATCCTTTACGTCGCAGCGCAAATTGTCAAAGCCCTATCCATAGTCTCAGCGCCTTTCATGCCATTCACCGCAGAAGAAATCGGGAAAACCCTCAACTTGCCAAGAAGCGTACATGAACAAAGCTGGGACGAAGCACTAAAACCCTTGCCAGCAAACCACGAAATAGCCAAATCCAAACCATTATTCCGAAAGATAGACGCTGACGAAAAAGAACTAGATGAGATGCTAGAGAAAGTTAGAGAACACCTAGGAAAAACTGCGTGAAACTTTGCAGTTAAAAATCGACCTCCACGTTCACACCCACCATTCCTACGACTCCCTAATCACGCCAGAACAACTTGTTTTCTACGCTAAAAAACGCGGATTAAACGGCATAGCAATAACCGACCACGACAAAATCGATGGCGCCCTAAAAATAGCCAAAGAAACCGACTTTTTAATTATTCCAGGAATTGAAATTTCAAGCTTGAATGGACACATCTTAGGGCTCAATGTTCAGGAACTCATCCCATCAAAGCTCGGCGTCGACGAAACTGTGGATAAGATACATGAGGCTGGCGGCATCGCAGTAGCATGTCATCCTGCAACTTTCTTTAAAGGAAGTCTAGGAAAGCACACAAATTCAAAATTTGATGCAGTAGAAGTGATTAATGCTTCTGCCGTCCCATTCAAATATTCCATTAAACACAGCCGACAAATCGCTTTACGCCTCGGAATTAGCCAAGTTGCTGGTAGCGACGCTCACTATGCTCCAGAAATTGGCTGCGCATACACTCTTGTTGACGCTGAATTGCAAGTTGACAAAATAATTAACGCAATAATAAAGGGATTATGCGAGCCCTCAGGCGCTGCAATACCGTTAAGAATGAGATTGAAAAGAGAAATTTTGTCTTTGAAAAGAAAATTACGTTAACGATTCACCGCTATTAATAGTGGGAATGTTCTATTCTCTGTTTACATTTTTGAAAAATTTTAGAAGTACAGGTTTCTTGTCTCTGTGTAGAGGTGGGATTTACTGGAGACTTTTTGGTGTATGTTCACGAAAAAGGGAAGAGAGTTACAGGAAGTTTTCCATTTGGTAAAGGTTTAGACTTAAGTCGAGTTTCTTTTCTGGCTCTGCATAGGGTTCAAGATTGAAAAGTTGTGGGGCGATTGTTCCGAATCCGCTTAGAATGTGTGGCGAGTTCACACCGGTCATGACGAGCGTCACTTTTAATTTGCCGTCCTGTTCTGGGTTGACTCTTGCTCCCCATATGACTAAGGCGTTGGTGTCCATCATTTCAGTAACGATTTCTCCTACACGATTTGCCTCTTCAATTGTCATGTGTGCGTCGCCAGTCACGTGAATCAAAGCTCCAGTTGCACCGGCATAGTCCACGTCAAGCAGTGGACTTCTTAGGGCATTTCGCACAGCTTCTTCTGCCCTGTTTGGTGCGTCAGATTCGCCTACGCCTACAACGGCCACTCCACCTCGTTTAACAATGGTTTTGAAGTCTGCAAAGTCAAGGTTTATGAGGCTTGGAGCTGAGATTGTTTCAACAATGCCCTTAATCATGTTTGCTAAAACTTGATCTGCAATTCTGAAGGCTTCGTTGATAGGCAATTGTGGCACGAGCTGCATGAGCTTGTTGTTATCTATTACGACCACAGTGTCGCAGTTTCTGCGCATTTCAGTCAACGCCGCAGCGGCATATTCAACTCGACCCTTCTCAATTCGAAAAGGCGTAGTTACAACGCCTACGGTTATTGCGCCCTTGCGCCTTGCAATTTCTGCAATAACAGGTGCAGCGCCGGTTCCGGTTCCGCCTCCTAAACCAGCCGTTATGAAAACTATGCCCGCGCCAGAAAGTAAATCCTCAATGTGTTTTTTGGATTCTTCGATTGCTGCTCTTCCAAGCTTCGGATCGCCGCCAACGCCGAGTCCCTTAGTGAGTTTTTCGCCTATCAGGACTTTCTGGTGTCCTCTTGAAGCAGTTAGGTGGAGAGCGTCCGTGTTTATTGCTATGCATTCGGCGCCGGTTATTCCCATTTCCATTAGCCGTGAAACAGTGTTATTTCCTGCTCCGCCGACTCCGACTACTACAATGCGGCAGTTGCTGGACTGCAGAATCTCCTGGGTGGTCATGCCTTGCCACGCATACTTAAGCGCATGTTCTGCTGGTTGCATTTTAGCCAACCTTTTTCCACCGCATAACTTCATCATTAATTAAGTCACGGATAGCTACGCGAATTGCTTCTGCTCGGTTTGGGTAAAACTTTTCATTCACGAGGTGGTCTAAAGCTTTAATATAGGGTTCGGGTAAATACAGCGTGATTAACTTCAATTCATTTCTCCCTCCGGGTAAGCAACAAAATTAGGGTGTATAGTTATACTTCTTCATAATATGATACAAATATGTTTTAAATATGTCTGTTCTTTTCTATTTAAACATTGTTGATGACTCGTTTCAGATTTCTGTAAATTCCAGTGGTTGGCAACCTTTATGTTTTTATTCCTTGTTAAAGCATTTAATGTATTGCGATGAAGTGGCATGCGCGTTTTCGTTAAGAGTTTCGGGTGTTCAACAAATTTGGCGGATGGCGAGGTTTTGGCGGGTTGCCTAGCGGAAGCTGGTTATGTGCTGGTGAATGATTTTTTAGAGGCGGACATGGTTGTTTACAACACTTGTGCTGTTAAAGGACCGACAGAAAATCGCATGATTGAAATGTTGAAGAGAGTTCCAAAAAGCAAGAAACTAATTGTTGCTGGATGCTTGCCGTTAATTAATTTTGAACGTTTATGCAGGGAAGTGCGTTTTGACGGAGTTGTTGGACCAGCACCAGGCAATGTAATTGTTGAGGTTGCTAAGCAAGTTTCAAGTGGTAAAAGAACCGTTTTTTTGAAAGAAGCTTTGAAGGCTAAACCAAGTTTGAATCTTCCATGTGTGCGGATGAATCCGGTTATAAGTATTATTCCTGTAAACTATGGTTGTTTAGGTTCCTGTGCTTATTGTTGTGTGGTTTTTGCAAGGGGGCGCTTAAGGAGTTATAGTGTTCAAGAGATTGTTGAAAGAGCGAAAAGAGATATTGCTGCTGGAGTTAAGGAGTTTTGGCTTACTTCGCAGGATACGGCTTGTTATGGAAGAGACATTGGCACAAATCTTGCAGAATTGCTTGATGCTTTATGCACTATTAATGGTGATTTCAGAATTCGCGTCGGCATGATGACCCCAAACGTAGTAATGGGCATCTTAGAAGAATTGATTAGAGCTTTCAGAAGCGAGAAAGTTTACAAGTTTGTTCATTTACCAGTGCAAAGCGGCGATGACCAGATTCTTAAGCATATGCGAAGATTCTATTCAGTAGAAGACTTCAAGAAAATTGTAAACGCTTTCAGAGCAAGTTTTCCAGATATAACCATAGCCACTGATGTGATTTGCGGTTTTCCAAGTGAAAGCCCAGAAGCTTTTGAAAGAACTCTGCAACTGATTGAAGATGTTAAGCCGGACATAGTTAACGTTTCAAAGTTTTTTGCAAGACCCAAAACGCCAGCGGCTCAAATGCAAGCGGATTTTGTGCCTTTAACAGAAATCAAGCGGAGAAGCATTGAAGCAGCCACGCTGGCAAGGAAGATTGCTTTTGAGAGGAATCAGCGTTGGGTCGGCTGGAAGGGCGAAATTCTAGTTGATGAAGTGGGCAAGGTTGCTGGTTCTTGGGTGGGACGCAATTTTGCCTATAAGCCTATTGCCATAAAAAGCGATGATAATCTGCTTGGAAAGACCTTACGCGTCAAGGTTGTGAGAGCTTTTTCAACGCATCTTGAAGGCGAGATTATTGAATAAATTATTTATGTAAATGCCGCTCTTATTGTGTTTTAGGAGATGCTATGCTTGAGTGAAGAAGAGGTTGTTGAGGTTGGGCGTGTAACTCACTTTTTCCCAAAAATCAGCGTGGCTGTTATTGAACTTACTAAGCCCTTGTCTGTTGGCGACACCATAGTCATTAAGGGACCTACAACAGATTTTGAACAAGTTGTGGAGTCCATGCAGATTGAGCATAAAAACGTTCAACAAGCCAAAGCGGGTCAAAGTATAGGGTTGAAGGTTGCAGAACGCGTCAGAGAAAAAGACATGGTATACAAGAAACTTTAGTATTTCTCTTCTTTTTCCATTATTATTCTTTTATTCAACTGGTTCTTCCCAGTCTGTTTGACAACCATTCTCTGGAATTAAGACTATTGTTGTTTCATTTGGTAATGGCATTAGTGGGTTTTCTCTTACGTTTAAGAATGTGGATTTAGCATAGACGTGGATTGCTACTTGATTATAAAATCTGTTCTCGTGCGGGTGATAGACCATCTGGAGTAAGCTTTTGTACTTTTCGATTGGAAACTTGCCTGCTTTCTCTTTTATTTCTATATCAACAGCCTTAATGGCATCAATTATGGAAGCATCATCTTCTAAAATAAGCTGAAAGCCATCTGGGAAAGCTTTGCTGATTTCCCGCTGACGGACGAATATTAGTATTGTTTTCATCTGCACATTATTCCATGAGGAAAGACGTATTTTTGTGTATCGCATCAACTTAATCTCTTGGTTAAAGTTTTTTCGTGTAATTTTACCGCGGCAAACAAGAATATGGACGCAAAAATTACAATCATTAAGAAATCAAGCATCATTGGGTAATATCCTTTATCTAGGATGAATTGTCGGGCTAGGTCGGTGAAATATGTTAAGGGTGAAAAGGAAGCTATTATTCTTCCCCATTGCGGTAATTGCTCAATGGGTATGAAGACGCCACTTATGAATACTAAAGGGAATTTGACTAGGGACGATAACATCATGGATGTAGCTGGAATATCCGTTGGCGGATAAGCTGAAAGAAGAACACTTAAGGCTGAGAAACATAGGTTTGCGATAACCAATCCAAAAAGTAGAGCCATAAAGTTCAACAGTCCTACATTGAAGACCAAGATGATAACAAGTGGAATTACAGATATGATGAGTCCAAAAAGAAATGACGCCAACATGTCTCCAACTATTATCGTCCAAAAGGCAACGGGACAACATAAGAGCCTTTCAAGCGTTTTTGAACGGGTTTCCCAAGGTACAATAGAAGGTCCTACAGAAGTTGCTGTAAAAAATGTGGTCATACCGATTATTCCTGGCAAAACTTCTCTCAACGGTATATTTCGTCCTATAACGTAAGCCAAAGCCAAAAACAATGGAAATACTAACCCGAAAATAATAACTGGACCTTTTGAATAGTAAATTTTGATATTTTTCTTTGCTATGACAAAAGAACGCTTAAATTGCTCTGTAAACCGACTCATTTCAAAGCAGCCTCTTTTTCTTTTATGAGTTTTATGAAAACATCCTCCAGCGAGGGCATCAGAGTGTTTAAGCTCAAAATTTGTATACCATTCTGTTTGGCGAAATCCGCCAAAAATTCAATCACAGCAGAGGGATTAGCAGTAGAGATTCGTAATTTGTTTCCTGCAAAAGAAGCTTTGCTTATGTTTGGATTTTCTGAAAATATCTGTAAGTCTACTGGTTTGTTGAAGAGGACTTCAATGTATTGGAGTTCCATGCTTTGAATTCTTAGATTTTCAGGCGTGTCTATGGCTGCTATTTTTCCATGGTTTATTATCGCTATTCTATGGCAAAGCTGGTTTGCTTCTTCCATGTTATGGGTTGAGAGAAAAACCGCCTTTCCTTCCTTGTTAAATTGTGTAATTTTCTCTCTCAAAAGTCTTGCACTTTCAACGTCAAGCCCAGAAGTCGGCTCGTCTAGAAAAAGCACTTCAGGGTCATTTATTAAAGCCATGCATAACAAGAGTTTTTGTTTCATTCCTTTCGAGAAGCCTCTAACAAGCTTATTCTTGACCTCATATAATCCGAATTCCTTCAAAAGTTCGGTGGCGTTCTCGTGAAGTTTTGATTTTGGAACTCCATAAAGCTTTCCTATTAGTGTCAGGTTTTCCCATGCGGAGAGGTCTATGTAGGCGTTTGAGACTTCAGGGACGACTCCAATACACTGCTTGGCTTCTATTGGGTTTCTCAAAATGTCATGATTGGCTACAGAGGCTTTTCCCACATCAGGTTTTATTAATCCTGTCAAGATTCTGATGGTTGTCGTTTTTCCAGCGCCGTTAGGTCCGAGAAATCCGAAAATTTCGCCGTTTTTAACTTCAAAATTTATGTGGTCAACTGCGGTTACATCCTCATAGTGTTTTGTTAGATCCTGAACTTCTATTGCAAAATTCATTGTTTCAACTTCTAATGGGGGTCTTGAATGCCTAATAAAACTAGTCGTTCCTTGCTTTTTATTCCTCTTGGCGTGTTTGCTGGAACGAAAAGCATTTCGTCGGAAGACAAATCAGTCTTTTTGTCGCCTACCATGAACGTTCCGCTACCTTCGAGTATATAGAAGCAAACGGCGTAAGGTTCGGGACGCGATGGGATTTCTTGTCCAACATCAAGGCAAATTAACACAAGATTGTAATTTTTTGTTTTCATTAAGTCCTTCTTTACACGTTTACGCTTTTCCATAGTGTTTAATACGCTTTTTTCTGGTGAAAATTCCACCAGTTTTCTCAAGTTTATTATTTTCATGTCTTTTTCATTTTCTTTCATTAGACTCACCATTAAAATGGAAGGTGAAAGTGAAAAAGGAGATTTTCAATTAGTTTTAACGTTTCAGGGCCTCAAGTCGTTTGTTAACTTTTTCCAGTCGCTTGTTTAAGGCTTCTTTGTATTCTTCAAGCATTTTGATTTCTTCCTCAACATCCATCAGTGGCACGTGATAGCCCATGCAAATTCCGTGTCCGTGATGCTCATGATGATGCCCTTCTCTACAACATTCTCCACACATTCATTTTTCACCTCCATTTTTCTTTTCAAAATATTCTTTATAGAAATGTGCTAGGTCGTCGAAAAGCAGTTTTCTCTGCACAATTGATTTAAGTCCCAGTCTAAGAGCTTCCACGCCGCTTTTAGTTACGTTGTAGACTCGCCTGTCTGGACCGCCTTCTGTTTTCTCCCATTTGGATTCCAGTAAGCCTCTTTCTTCCATTCTTCTCAGAAGTGTATAGATAGAGCCTGGTTCAAGTTTGTGGCATCCGCAGCTTCTCTGTTCGATTTCTTCCAGTAGTTGGTAACCGTGCATTGGCTTTTCATAGAGTATTCTCAGCATTAGAAATTGTATCCATCCTCGTTCTGGATAGTCATGTCGGCAACCGCATCGGTTGGAACCACACATTCTTTTTTGCCTCTTTAGCGTTAGAATAAGGTATGTAACAGTGTTACATATATAAGTGTTACTCTCAACGAAGTATGCGCGCCAAGGCGAACCATGCAAAAGATTCTTTAGTAATCGGCACCCGTAGAATAAGTAGAATCACCATGAGCGGCGAAGTTGTCAAAGTCAAAAGTTGGGAAGAGTTCAAACGCTTAGTTATGGAAAAGAAGCCAAACTCCATTGTTTACAACATAGAGCAGAACGGATTGTCTCCGGCGAGAGAGCTTACAAACTTGAGACTGATAATACCATGCAAAGAAGCATATTACGTTTTCATCGATTTTTGCAAAGGAGACAGATTGAAAGAGACGGGCATATCTTTGCGCAGAGACAAGACAGGAAACCGCTACATCGACGAAAAAGACGTGATACAATTCCTGAAAAAGCAGTTAGGAGAAAACTTGGCAATCTGCTCTTACTGGACAATTTGACGTTTCTTTCTCGGAAAATATTTTCGGGTTCGCAAACCAAGCTTGACGAGCGAAAGCATCAAAGGCACTTCCATCAGCGGTCCTATAACTGTAGCTAAAGCTGCGCCAGAACCGATACCATAAAGAGTAGTAGCAACAGCAATCGCGACTTCGAAGTGACTACTTGAGCCTATAAGAGTAGTGTCTATTGCAGTTTCGTAAGCCCAACCAGCAAAATAGCCTAGAAGGTATGTCCACGTAATCATTGTTGCATAATGTAATAGATTAGGAGCTGCGAGATAAGCAACCAAGAGAGGATTATTCAGAATCGTTTGCCCTTCAAAGGAGAATAAAACTATTAAGGTTGTTAGTAAAGCAACAATGGAGATTTTTCCGATTATTGGCGTGTAAACGTTGGTGAACCACTCTTCACCTTTTTTGTCTAATATTAGCTTTCTAGAAATTGCTCCCGAGGCTATTGGCAAAGCTATAAAGAATAACACGCTCATAGCAATCAGATCCCACGGCACAGGAATACTGCTTACCCCTAGATACAAGGCTGCCAACGGAGCATAAAGAAAGAGCATCAACAAGGCATTGATTGCGGTGTTTATCAATCCTTGTGCTAAATCACCTTTCGCAAGGAACATCCACCACATTACCATGGCAGTACAAGGAGACAACCCCAAGAGGATGACCCCTGCAATGTATTGTGGGTTTCCAGCCAAGATTGTGTTCGCATAAAGGGTCATTAATGGTGGAGCTATGACCCAGTTGGCAATTATTGTAACAAGTAACGGTTTCGGTCTTTTGGCAGCCTTTTTAATGTCACTGAATCGTATTCCTACAACTGTTGGATACATCATGAAGAACAAGAGAATGCCTATAGGAATCGACAACTGCCCGAATTTAAGAGACTCCATAAATTCTCCGAATTGTGGCAAAAATCTTCCAACAAGCAGTCCAACTACTATGCATATGGCTATCCACAGCGTCAGGTATTTCTCGAAAATGCCAAGCTCGATTTTTCTGGTTGCTGTAGGCTCTTTTGGCTCCATTTTTCCCACTTCGACCAAAATAAACTACTTCACAATGAGTACGCTAACAGGCGAGTCATAGCATATTTTGTTGCATACACTTCCTATCAAATAGGCGTGAACGGCGCCTATTCCTCTACTTCCAACAGCAATCAAATCGAATTTTTCTTTTTCAGCCATATCAGTAATAACCTTCGGCGTATTTGGGCTCAAAACTGAAACAAGTTTAAATTTTACTTTTGAATTTTCCAAAATTTCTTTAGCCTTATCCAAGATTTTTTGACTTACATCTTGACCAGTTGGAGCATGATAAACATTAACCACAGTTATTTCGGTTGAAAACTTTTCTGCAATTTCGATTGCTTGTTTTAAAGCTTTTTCTGCATATTCTGAACCGTCAACGCCCACCAGTATCTTCTTCAACAATTATCACCTTTGAGAAAAGTAGTGTGTTGTATTCAAATATTTAAATTTATTGTTACAATTTTCTCAAATACCGCTTAAACTAAATGAGATTCAGCTTCTCCATGCTTTTGATTAGTTTCTGGTCTGTTATGCTATAGTAAACCCATTTTCCCTCTTTCTTGCTTCTTACTAATCCAGCGTTTTCCAAGATCTTCAAGTGATGCGACGCCGTGGGCTGCGTTAAGTCAAGGGCAATCATTACTTCGCAGACACACATTTCTCTAATTTCTAAAAGCTTCAAAATCCTCAGCCTAGTTGCGTCGGCTAAAGCCTTGAAAACTTTGCTTCTTTTTTCAATGTCTTCAGTCTTTGCCACCGTGTCTGCAAGTTGCTTTAGCTCCGCAGCGTATTTTGACGGATCTTCGTGAGGGCATAATCCCGCACGCACCAAATGCATTAGCCTTTCATCAATTTTCGGCTTAGACATTAATCGAACCCTACAGAAGTTAATAAAACAAAATATTTAAATATGTTTTAAACATCTTTGCAGTTCTACTTCAGTTTTATAAGGTTCATCATCTTCTCCATCTGAATCTTCTTTGCGGCGTGCCTTTCGACTCTAGAGGCGGACAGTCTTGTAGGGCTTTTTCTCTGTAAGCTACCTGGAAGCTTCGGATTGCTATATGGCATGTTCAGCGGGTCGCTGTAGCCTATGAAGGATGGAAAAGATTTGGAGAAGAAACACCGTTGTTCCTGCTCCCAAGAGGCAACAGACCTGCTTAAGGCTATTTCGCCAATAAAAGAGGGCATGCTTAAAGAAGTTAAATGCAAGGGCTGCGGTAAAACTTCCTGACAAACTTTGAAACGGAGTACTACTACGACTACCGCAAAAAACAGAGGGAAGCGTTAAACCGCATGAGTATGGCTAGGCCTTGCACCCCTTGGTATCCAAAACTGACGAGAAAGGGTTACTCGAAAAACCACATGCAAAAAATGCGGTAAAATTTTTCTGGACAAACAGAGAAACCGACCTATGTTTCGACTGCGAGAGTCAACATTAGACTTACAAGGCGACTAAGAACATCTTCTACATATCAAACTTCAGTTTTATTAATCTAACACACTTTAACCGAGACATTCCATTAGTCACTGTTAACAGAAAAAAGCAAGCTTTTTAATGTTCAAAAAATAGAAAAAGAGGGGATTCGCGGGAGAAATCGACAACGTCTAATAGATTCGATTGAACACTGTTACACGTTTTTTCGTAAGCGCATCTAAGAAAGCAAATCCCGTTAAATGTCTATTAACATTGCTAACCCGCTAAATTTTGGCTATGGAAGAGACGGTAACTTAATCACTTTGTTACCGGATACTTTGGCGAGAGCATTCGCATCTTCTAGTTTCGCTGTAAAATAAGTAATGCTCCAACCAGTATCCACGAGCTTCTTAATGATTTCCAACGCTTTTCTAAATCTTCGCGGCCCCGAGGAAAGAAAAGCGTCATCCATGATGAAGAAACTTTTCTTTCCACCAAGAATTCTTTGAGCCAAATCTATTCTTATAGACATATATAACTGATCAAAAGCACCTCTACTAAGTTTACATGCCGGAAATTCTTCCCCAGAAGGGCGAACAACCACTATCTCTTTCTTGTCAGGGTCGTAGAAAACCTTACTATATCGTTCTTCTGTCAACTCCCGAAATAATTCAGAAGCTAAACTTTCCTGGTCAAACAGCTCCTTAATCTTAGCTTCTTCTTCTTTTCCCATTTCATCAAATATTGCTATAGCTTCTCTACAAAGCTCAGCTTCATTCTCTATTTTATTTGAAAAATCCTCAAGTTCCTTCTGTAAAAGTCTTAGTGACTCTAAATTCTCTATTTCTAATTCTAATTCTCTGCCCGCAAAAGTAGAGAACTCTAGCTTATGAACCCTATCAGAAAATCTTTTAAGTTCGTCTTTATGTCCGCGGATCTCATCGTTCAACTTGTCTAATTTTTTATGAATGCTTTCAATTTCTCCTTCTGCTTCTCTCAATTTCTTTTCATCAAATTTCAGGCTTATATTAAAATCTATTTTAGATTTTATCTGTGAAAGTTCGGTTTCGGCTACTTTTAATATCTCCTCCTCATTTTCACCCTTTATTTTCAGAAAGTTCTTTAATACGCCTATATTTTGATTTAACGAACCCCTAAACTTTTCAATATCCCCACGTAATCTGCCTAGTTTCTCCGTTAATTCAACTAATGTTTTCGCAAATATGCCTGTTTCTTCAGCCTTTACGAAAAGCTCTTTTCTGTCGTTGTCAATATTCGAAAGCCTTCTACTTGAGTAGAAGAATGAAATAAAAGAGGAAACCAAAGTTATGAGCAGAATAAATGGCAATATAAGCTCGATGATGCTGTTTATTCCAAAAATTATGAGCGCTATCCATATTATCGTAGCTGAAGGTATGGAAATAAGACTTAACTTTTTTGAAGTTTGATTAATTCTTTGTAGAAACGGTTCTTCAATTTCTTTTCGCTTGCACTCTTCGAGTTTTACCTGCAATGAGGATAAAGTTTCCTCTGCCGGCTTCTTTTTTAATTCTTTTAGCAACTCTTTGGCTTCAAGTAATTTATTCTCTAAATCTAAGAAGTCATCCTTTTCTTTCGCCTTTTTCAGAAGACTAATCGTTTCGCGAAGTTGGTTCTCCTCTATTTTTGCCTGAAATAGATTCGCTTCTAGCTGTGGTATGTTCTTTTCTTCAGCCTCTTCCAAATACCTTTTTATCTCATTCTGTAACCTCTTTGCTTCTTCCACTTTACTCTTAGGTTTACCTAAAGTGCTAGCATCTGACAAGTTATTGGTAGGCGTGAGCCTCCCAATTTCTCGAAGCTTCTCTATGATCCTACCTATGTCTTTTGATCGTAAACCAGTGATTTTATCTGTAATTTTTTCGTAAAAAACATTCTCTTCGGGAATCTTAAGATCTGCCTCTCTAATTATAAAGATGTTTCTAAGCTCGCTTGGGTCAATTGATAAATAATCAGCTAAAGTTCTTCCTTTCTCGAGTTTGATTTCTCCGGTATCATCCTCCAGAATTATAAACCCTTCAGGAGTTTCAGCAACTCTATCAAGTAAAGGGTCCCAGCCTACTCCTTTTCCACTTAACATTTTAATAATACAGTCAACGAGGAGAGTCTTGCCTGACTCGTTATCACCGAATATAGGCTGAACTCCGGGATTAAATTCTATGCAGAGTCTATTGAGCGGACCGTATCTTTCTATGTATATTTCCTTAAGCCTCATGCTCCCAGCTCTCGACTTTTTAAAAGTCTAGCCATGGCATCTACAACAATCGCATCGATCTGCTTTTCACGTTCCAAGTTTTTCTTGATAAGCTTCTCCTTAAACCTCACATATAGCGGATGTTCAAAAACTTCTTTCACATTTCTATACAAATGTTCTATTTTTATATATGGTCTATCAGCTACTTTTTCCAAATCATGTTTGAATAAGTGTTCGTCTTTTTCAATAAACCCGTCGACAATCACCTTTAGTGAACACTTGTCGCTGCATCTTTCATCTACCCATTTTTGTATATTGCCTATAGCGCTGTCTTCTCTTCCAGGAGTAGCTGTGACATGATAAGTGTCATAATAGAAAGATTGTAAAGGTATCGATCGCCAATCCTTTTTTTGAGTATCAACCAGAATCACTTGTCTTTTCCCTACCTCTTTTAGGGAATGCGAAACTGGTGAGCCTGGATAAACGAAAACGCCCTTTTCTCCAAGCTGTAAAATAGTTGTAGTGCGATGAAAATGACCGGCAAGTATGTAATCAAATCCAAGCCTGCTTAGGGTAGCCTTGCTAACGGGGCAATATCTGTAAGCTGCCTCTTCACCAAAGTCACTTACTGAAAAGCCTATATCTAAGGTGCAATGAATTAGCAATATTGTTGTTTCCTCTCTATTACTTTCTTTTGCGAGCTTTGATAAGATCCCTTCGTCCAACGTTGACGTAAACGGCAATGCAACTATCGTTGTCTTATCCTTGACAAAAAGCTCATAAGGCTCCTTTGTGGCTACTTTCAAATTAGAACCGAAATCAAGGTTGCCTTTATAGACTTCCGAGTCATGGTTCCCTGGAATCACGATTATTTCAAAGTTGTTTGTTGAAAACTTTTGCCTCAGCAGCGCTCTAAGAGCCTCCGCATCTTCGTTGCTATCAAAAAGATCACCAGCTATAGTTAAAATATCGATAGATTGTTCTTTAGCTACTTTTAGCACTTCCTCTAATGATGAAAGAGTTTCCGGCTTATGTTCAGCAAGATGAAAATCTGATGTGTGGAGTATACGCACGAAACTTCGCCACATTATATTATTTTATTGATTCAAAATTATAATTTTCTCTTTTTAGGTCTGAAAACACATCACACGTTAGAAGAAAAAAGTCTATTAGCTTAACTTCTCTTAACGGAATGAAGTGGTTCTAGGTAGGCCATTTTCCTTAATTGTTAGACTTAGTCTCGGTAACATGCTCAAATCTTTGGCAGGTAATTACTTGTTTTTTAGTTTGTTTGCGAATCACTTCTCTTCGTGTCTCCTAATAGAAAAACCGGAAAGCAACCAGTATGACCTCTTATGTGATTGAGTCATTTTAGCGTTTTATCCTAAGAGAGCTTTAACCTTGAAATATTTGTCAATTCCACGCTTATGTTCAAATTCTTGTTTACGGCCCATAACGGACTTTGGATAATCAAACGCTTCGAGTTTATGCGTCCACAT